>BNJU01005372.1_pt1 | contig 293305 bp, 381 predicted proteins | sample 8539281 | NCBI WGS metagenome assembly BNJU01 (sample SAMD00202456, study PRJDB9452) | human saliva metagenome | isolation source: human saliva | place: Japan | reverse complement strand
TGGCTGCATTGCTGGCATGGCGGCGCTGTTCGACCTCAACGCATGCGCGAATGCGCTTCTATAATCTCCGCGAGCACAGCATTGGGCATCGCCACTGCCTAGGGCAAATCGACTTGGGAACCGAACCGCGCTGATGCGCTGAGGACACCTGGGGTCCGCATTCCAGGCTCGTCACCGACTGGTACGCCTACTGCGATGGCATGCAGACGAGTCAAATCCCGTGTGGCGGAAATGCGTCGGCGAGGCCGGAACTGTTCGCGCAATCGACCCTGGCGGTCGGCATTCAGCAGCGGTCATGGTCAAACACTGGCCGGGCGGCGGCAGCGGGAGGCCGGACGACGCTCACTATGGTTTCGGCAAATTCGTCTCACCCCGCGGGAAACGAAGCCGAACACCTGCAGCCTTTCACCGAAGGGCCTTTCGCCTGCCCGGTCCCACAGGATGCGCGGCCGTCATGCCCTACTACTCGATCGCGTGTACGAAGGTGGCAATGACGGCTGGGACGGCCAGACTCGAGGCAACTCGTACAACCGCTACCTCTATACACGGGTTGCTGCGCGGCCATTGCGGCTATGACGGCGTCGTGCACCGACTGCGGGTGTCACCGCCGACCCCTGACCCGGAGATCCGCGAGTTCGGCAAAACGCTGTTACGGGTCGAGGACATGAGCGTCGCCGAACGCCACCTGCTCGCCATCGACAACGGGTAGACCAATCGGCGGCAACAGTGACATCGGCCCGATCCTAGAGGCCTACCGACTCATGGCACGGCGGGACGGACAGCGGATGGCCCGCGGTCGATTCGAGGCGAGCGCCACAAGATTGCTGCGCACGTCCTTCCGGTGCGGCCTGTTCGAAAAACCCTACTTGACCCTGAGACTCGACGGCCACGGTGGGCAGGCCGACTTCACCTCCACGGGGAAGGCCGCGCAGCGCGACCTCTCTCGTCCTGCTGAAGAACAGACCGGTCGGCGTCAGCGGGGTGGCGGGTCGAGAGCGCCATCCGCTGACAGTGCTGCGAACGTTTCGGAATCGGCCGTGCACCCGACGTTTCCGCTCACCTCAGACGCCACGGTGTATGTACCGACCCTTCACCGTGAGGATTCGCTGTCCTTTTTCCGCACGCCGGTGGCGGCGCATGACGTCGACCCTCTCCGTGTCGACTCCTGTCCCCCTGCGGCGGACGCACGATCGCAGGCCGACGTCGCCGTCGTCTTCATCGAGAGCCCTCTGTCCAACCCCTACTCCGTGGACGACCGGGAGAAGGGCGGCAACGGCACCCGCCGCTGACCCTTCAGTACCGACCACCACGGCGCGGACCGCCTGCCAACGGTCCATCGCCTCCGGGATTTCCGCGAGAGCGCCGACCGGGGTTACAGGGACAAGACCAATCGGGCCGTCAACGCCTCCGATCTCAACGCGGTTCTGCAGGCGCGGGCGGACATGGAAGAGAAGCCCGTCATCGTGGTGGTTCGCATGCACAACCCCGCCGTGCTCGCCGAGTTCGAACCGTACGTCGATGCCATCATCGTGGATTTCGGCGTGGAGCAGGATGCCGTATGGGAACTCCTGACAGGCGCGTTCGCACCGTCGGGACTGCTGCCGTTGGCCTTCCCACAGACATGGAGGCTGTTGAGGCCCACTGCGAGGATCTCCCCTTCGACTACGAGCCATACGCCGACACGGAAGGCAACGCCTACGACTTCGGCTACGGTATGAGCTTCGGAGGCGTCATCGACGATGATCGCACCCATCGCTATACGATGAAACGGGGAGGCGAAGAGGGCGAAGGCACTTTCCCCGTTACGGGAGGAGCGGTCTCGACGCTATTCGGAAAGCGAGTATTCTCGCATCGAAGAAGCAATTCAGAGCGGCAAAGCGATGGAATTACTGAATCGATATGATGCAAACCGTTCCTATAAGCATAAATAATAGCCTGTGCCCTATCGCGGAAAACTGAGCTTGGAGAAGATACTGATTGACGTAGGTTTTGACCGTCGCCGGAGAGAGGAAGAACCGATCGAGAGTTTCGGATCTCGACAGTCCTGGGCTATGGCGTAGAAGACCCCGTTCACGCGGGCTGGGTGAGTCGATGTCTCGGCGGGGTTCCTTTTCCGAATCCGTCTCGCGGCATCGGAATGATGCGCCGGTATACATGTCGATCAGCTGTCTGGTGATGCGCGGCTCGACCACGGCTTCGCCGCTGGCGACGATCCGCACCGCACGGATGAGCGCTTCCGGCGAGCTGCTTTTTCAGAATGAAGGCACTGGCGCTCGCGTCCAAAGCGCCGAGCGTATTCGTCGAGGTCGAAAATCGTCAATGCGATCACCCTGATGTCGGGGTAGCGGACACAATGCGTCGAGTGGCGTCGATTCCTCCCATTCCGGGCATGCGGATATCCATGAGCACGATGTCGGGTTCGGCTTCCGCGATGGTGAAAGGGCTTCTTCGCCCGTGCCGGCCTCGCCGACGACCGCGATGTCGTCCGTCGCGTCGAGCAGGAGCGCACTGCCTTCGCGGTAGAGTTCTTGATCGTCGACGAGGACGACTCGGATGGCTTCTTTCATCGGTGCGTTGCCGTCCCTCCGTTTTCGTCGACGACCAGGAAGGCGTGCGTCCGCCATCCTCCGTCCGGTCGTGGGCCGGCAGTGCTGCCGCCGTCGTACTTCGCTGCGCGGGCGGAGATTCCGTGAAGGCCTCGACCGAGCCGACTCTTGTCACGTCGTGAACGGGTGCGTCGTCGGTGATCGCGATGTCGATCCGGCCCTCTCGACCGTGATTTCGACTTCCACGCACTGGGCGCCGTGAGCGTAGCGCAAGGCGTTCGTCAAACCTTCCTGCACGATCCGAAAGACGGTCGTTTGCAGTCCGGGTCTATTCGCCGGAAGTTTTCCGCGTTTCGTTAGCTGCACTGGGAGGCGGCCGAGCGGAAGACCTCGACGAGGCCTTCCAGGGATTCTCGGCTTGCATTCTTTTCGGCGTCGCCGCTGCCGAGCGCGATCATCACGTGGAAGGAGGCGAAGGATGCCCCATGTCCACCAGGGGCGGTGCGTCCGACTTGCGAGAGGTTGTGGAGCTCGCGTCGATCGTCAGGATATTTCGACCATGCCGACGCCGCTCCATTGGCTAAAGGCGATCGTGGTCGAGTGAGGTGCGCCACGACATCGTGCAGTCGGCGGCGATCCTGGCGCGTTCGGCGGTCTTGGCGTGTCTCATGCGCTCTTTCCACAGTTCGGCCAGTGGCGCATGTCGCTGCCGATGTCCGCGGATGGCCGTTCCGGTGGCCAAGGCGGCTAAAGCGAAGGGGGAGAAGACTCGTGGGCGAGTATCTCGCCTGCGTGATCGTGCACTGCATGAGCGCCGTACCCACGGGTAGAAGCACCCCTACGGCGTAGCCGAACAGTCCCCGGCGATACCCTTGAAGACTGGCGACGGCGTAGCGCGAAAGCGAACGGAAATCGCGGAAATCGGTGAAGTCGATGGCTGAAACGACGCTGCTGAATGCGACTGCGCGATGAGCGTCCCAAACGGAGTCTCCTCCAGAAGAGCACGGCGCTGATCGCAAGAGCCGAAGGCTCAATCTCCCTCCCTGAGAGCTTGACGACAGGACTTGGATTGAAACGCAGGTGACGACCGCGAGCCAGTCAGCCGACCTCGGGTGCCAGGACATCCATTCTCGGACGGGCCCAGATCCGACGGGCGATGTCCCGCCAGCTCTCATCGTCTTCGACAGTTTTGCCTGACATAGTGTCCTCAATTGTTTGGAAATAGTTCGTTAGTTTCTCTGTTTGAGAATGCTGAAGTTATAATGGCCGTATTTTATAGCACATTGATATATGACTATCGAGTCTTTAATCGTGCGGTGAGCTCATGAAGGCGAATGACTCGTACATCCCGTCCGTGACATCGGCTTCCTCTTCAAATTCAAGCGAGAGCCAGAGACGGAAAAACAGTTGATGTATTCGTGGTGAAGCGATAGATGTCATCCTCGACGGAATCATTTTACCTTGATGCGGAACCGGCTGCGGTGTCGGATGGGCGTCTCTTTCGCCCACGGCGTGCAGGCGCCTTTCCATCCCGTGAGCGGGCGGATCCTTGTGATGAGAGGATTCCACGGGTCCTGCCCGCTACGTTCCAGCTGCTCGTCGCCCGACGGCTGCCGTGTAAAACCGGTGTGCCCGTCCCGTTTCGGAGCCTCCCGGCCGCGACGCGCGGCGAGCTTCACTTCGCGACGATGGCCTGCAGATGGCGTCCCGTGACGAAGGCGCCCGGCGGACGAGGGCTGTTCCCGTTCCCAGACAGGCAAGGGGCGATCCCGAAGGACCATAGCTGCGTCACCACTGAGATCGCCACCAGCGGGAACAGGGCGACGACGGCGAGCGCCGCCGGCCTCACCACGGAGACGGCCAATGGCGCCATCACGCATCTCAGGTGTGCATCCTTGAGGAGGCGAACGGCGCCCCATGGTGGAGAGCGAGGATACAGGTCGCGTCGTTCGGCGATCCCGGCTATCTGGTAAACGACGCTTGAACACGCAACGAGGACGAAGGCTGAAATGGTCACCAGAAGCACAACCATCGTACGTCGTCGAACAGGATCAGCTCTCGGTGGGTCAACCGTGTCGGTCCTCGGGTCACAGCGCTGAGAAATCCCAATATCGAACACGCCGGAACGACGAGGAAGCTCCATCAGCGCCAGCGGCGAGACCTAGCGCCATGCGGCGGCGGGGTCTTCAAGAGCGCCCGCGCCGTGACGAGTTCCGCGGGGAGAGTAGTCTTTGAGCAGGAGGCGGTTCCCCTTCGTCCGGACGAGTGAGGCCCAGCAGATTCCCTATATGGACATCGAGAACGAGCATGGCGAGGATAGGGACCAGTACGATCACCACCACTCCGTAGCTGCGTCGCCAGGATGCATGGCGCTCAGGCGATGCCGTGAGCGCCAGATCGCTCACTACTTCTCGCGTTCCCCTCACGATCGGAGCCTGTCCCTCGCGCTGACGCTCATCGGCGCGTTCACTGCGCGAGTTGAGGCGTGCATCCTGCTGAGAATGGCCGCGAGGACCAGACCCGACGCTACGACCGCCGTTCCCTCCCAGGAGGGTCGGACATCGATTGGATGGGGTGTCCCCTCGTCTTCTCCGAAGGAGATGAGGTCCATGATCGGTGCGACGAGGAGGGAGCCGCACCAGCCGATCGCGACTCCGATGCACGAGGGGATGGCGACTTCGCAAACCACCAGCAGACGGGATGCGGCCGCAGACATGCCGAGCAGTCGCAGCGTGGAGACTTTGCCCTCCTGCTGCCTCGACTGCATTCGCGCTGAGGCCGCGCTCACGGCCGTCACTGGGACGAGCAGGCAGGCCAGGCTGCTGCGCGGCGAGGACCATGTGGGCCCTCGTGCCGGTCGCCCAAATGCCAAAAGCTTTCCATGCGAGTCCCGCGATGGTGAAGCTGACGAATCCTGCGACGGCGGACGTGGCAGCCGGAGTCGCCGAGGCCATGGCGCCCTGCCTCGACGGACGTAGAAGCCAGGCGAATGCGCGAGGTCATCGTTGGCTCGGCCTTCCTGGATTCTGGCGTCGTGATTTCGCGACGTGGTTGCAGCGTGAGGCAACAGCCGGATCGTGAGTGACCTGATGATGAGCGTCCGCCCTGTTCGGTCGTCGCCTGCAGACAGTTCCTCACGACGGCTTCGGCGGTGGAGGGAATCGAGGAGGCCGTCGGCTCGTCGGCGAATATGATCTGCGGGTCGGTCGCCGTGGCGTGCGATGGCCACGCGCTGGGCCTCCTCCGGAGAGCTCTCCCGGCCTCTGGCCGCTGCAGGCGGACAGACCGACGCTCGTCAGCCGATCCATGGCGACCTTCAAAGCCTCCTTCTTGGTCATTCCGTCGAGGAGGCATGAGAGGCGACGTTCTCGCCCGCCGTCAGGTCGGGGAGAAGCATGTCCCTTTGGAAGACGAAACCGAGGTGACGCCGGCGAATCCCGGTCCGCTCCCGTGCGGACAGAGCCGAGACCTCGACGTCGCCGCGGTCGGATCCGTAGACGACGCTCCCGAATCCGGAACGTCGATTCCCGAGATGAGATGGAGAAGGGTCGACTTGCCGGAGCCGCTGTGCCCCACTATCGCCAAGGACTCGCCTGCTCGAACGCTCAGCGTCGCTCCGGCGAGGATCGTGCGTTTGCCGAACGATTTCAGGAGGTCGACGACGCTACCTCTCCCGTGAACGCCATCCGTTCCTGCGATTTCATCCGCCCTCCTCGGTGGGTACCAGTCCAACCGATGATAGGGACGCCTCCGCTGGGAACTCGCCAACCAGGGGTTGATGTACGCCACTCTTGTCGATTTCTATTCTCTGGAGACAGCGTCCGCAGAGACGCTGACCGTCATAACCGCGACGACGCTCTAGACCGTGCGGTCCGCTCCATCCGTTCGTTTCGGGACGTCGACGCCCTCTACGACAGAGTTCCCGGCTCCTACATCACAGCGGTCGCTTTCAACGGTCCACCAGGGTCCACGGCACGCGGCGGCCACCCACGAGATCTTCTACGCGGATGTCGACGGCATCGTCGTCGCGGCGAGACAAAGCGTCGATCTAGCGCGCATCGCAGAGCGCGCGATTCGAAAAGGAAATGCAGCGACGATCCCTGCTGGCGCCCTCGGGCCGGCTCTCCGATCGGCCGCTGTGGAAAGGCGTGGAGCATGTGCGGTCACCGATGCCCTGGAGTTGCATCCCGACGGCCGTGGAGTCATCGTGCCCTGATGGAGCTATCCGGCGCACCGAGAGCTGCTGACGGATATCGCCCCCGATTGCGGGTCGCTCTCGAAAGCCGGCGTCTGCGCGTGCGGATGCGACCCTGTGCTCGGCTCCGACCCGTCGGGTGGACTCGGACTCGACGACCCTCGCGTTCTATGCGGATCGATCACGCTCAAGGCTGGTCACCGTACGGCAGGACGCCTACGATGCGACGAATGACGACGTGAAGTGGGCTGCCCTCGCCCGGAGCAGGATGGGCACCGGCGACCACATCCGGATGGAGCCGGACGCTCGCCTCGGTACTGCGGAATGGAATTCGACCCCGGACGGCGACCCGAGCTCGCCGTACCCCGCCCTGAGAACGCTCGGATTCACCGGGCACTCGGCGGAACGGCTCCATGACCGAGGCGTGACATCCATCTCACCGGGCTCGGCGGCGACGAACTCTTCCGCCGTCGTTCACTCACCTGTACTCCCTCGTCCGGAGGCATCCTCTTCGGGCATTCCGGCCGATGCGCGGTATGCAGGCGATCGCCCGTTGGAAGACCGCCCGGACCATCCGCGCGCTGACCCGAGGATGCCGCATCCGTGTGGTTGAGGGACATGGCCGAGCCAACTCCGCCAGCCGGATTCGGAAACGGCCCCGAACAGTACCTGGGGAGCCTGAAGCCCGGGCGCCTTCCGACCACGGCTGCAGCTGTAGAGCCAGTCGGGCGAGCTCATACGCGGGGCGGCTGACCTCCTCGGCGAGGAATCCCCGACACTCTTCCCGTGGACTTCGAGATGCTGCGGCTGGTCAACGCCGACGGACGCCTGATCGACGCATGTCACAGGTGGCCGAACGGCATGGCGTCGCCGTGACGCCCCCTCTACCTGGACGACGCGTCGTGGACCCTCGCCTTCAGGACCCGATTGGAGGATCGTGTGTCGCACGGAGTGTTCAAACCCGATAGCTCGGGCAGCCGCTTCCGAGAATTTCCCCATGAGCTCCTCTCCGCAGATCAGGGAGACTACAGCGCCGAAGCGTATTCGGGGCTCGCTTCGCAATCGCGGATCCATGGTGAGAGAGTTCGCGGAAGGGTCTCTTCTCCAGGAAGAGGGACTCATCGACGCGAGGCGTTCAGAATTCCTCACCGCCGTGCACCCGAGCACTCAGCCGTTTCGCTTTCCTCGACGCCACGCTTGGAGCGGGAGATGTGGCTGAGAAGCGTTCTGCAACGTAGAAGGATGACAATGCCGTAGCAAGTTGGGCCAACAGTTTAAATTCACACAGACGGAAGGGGGAGGCGTGCTCCTCGATCTGACGAAGGGGGAATACTGGCAGCTCAACGAACTCGGCGCCCTCCTGGTCGATCGCCTCTCCGGCGGCGGCCTGCCCCGAGACGTCGTCGAGAGCTCGCTGCAGCCTACCCCGATTCGGCTGACCGCGCGTCGACGGCGACGTCCGCAGGCTTCTCGACCAGCCTCGTGGGGATCGGGGGCGATCGACCGTGAGTGACTTTCAATCGTCGTCCCCGTCGGACTCCCGCCTGGGCATTCGGCGCAGACTCCTGGCGCTGGCAGCCGTCGGCTACGCACGACGTCTCGCCCGGAGGAAGCCGGACGTGCTGGAGGGCGGCTGCGCCGAATCAGCCGAGCGGCCCGCCCGCGCTCGGGCCGAGGTAGTAGCCGCACACCGTGCGGTCGTCAGCGTCAGCACCCGCTGCTCCGGCAGGTGGTGCCTCGACCGCTCCATCGCGATCGCCCTGCTTCTGCGCATGTCGGGCGCCTGGCCCGGAATGGCACGGGCGTTTGCCTCCTGCCTTTCCGGGCGCATGCCTGGGTCACGGTCGACGGCGAGCCGATCGGCGAGCCGAGGGGCTGAGGGACAACTTCAAGCCGCTTATGACCGTCGTGGCGGGTGGGAAGAACCGTGGACTTTGAACCGCGCGGCGCGCGCGCGCACGATCGAGGCCAGTTCTCCCTGCTGGTCGGGCAGATCCGTCCGTATTGGAGACGGTTCCTCGTGGCGATCTCTGCTGGGAGTCGCCGCGTCCACGCTCAGTCTGCTGCAGCCCGCCCTCATCGCCAGCATGGTCACCGCGTTGGAGAACTCGACCGGGATCCTCCTCGGTTCCCTTCTCCTCGCCCCTGCTGACGACGTCCGCGGCGTTGTCCGGATTCCAAACCTGTGCGCTCGGCACTCTCGGCGAACAGGTGACGGGCAGGATCCGGACGTACGTGCGATGTGCGCCTGCCGTCTGGGACCGAGACTGACGGGCCGACCCGTGCAGGGCGACGTCCGTCCACCCTGCCCGGTCGCGCACGGAGCGCTGGCCAGTCTCGGCGGCGCGATCAGTCGTCGGCGCGCGATCGCTGGCCTTCGTCAGCTCTGCTGCTGGCGACCGTGACCGGACGATCGGCTGGTGCGTCAGGGCCCTGTCGCGGTCGCGCTGCATCACCCAGGTCAGAAGGCGTGTCGTCGCCGGCTCGTCTCTGGACCAGAGCATTTCAGCGTCCAAGACGATCCGGTCCTGAACGCCGCGGATCAGATCTCCGCGTCGACGCACCATCGACGCGGCGAAGCAGGCTGAACCGCTTGCCTGGGTTTCATCCGCCGTCACGCCGCTTTCGTGGTGATAGCTCTGCCTCGCGGTCGTCTCGGACTCGCGCGTTCCAAGTCGCGAGAACTCCTTCCGTGGCGCAGCTGGTGGTATCTCGTCATGACGTGTCTCTCCTGACACCCGTCGGGCCCGGGCGGCGAGAGCCATGACATCGCTGCGCAGGCCACCGCAGCTGCAAGCGCCTCGCCGAGGTGAGGAGGCGAGCCCTGAGGACGGCCAGGCCGGAAAGGCTCAGGCGACGATGGTTTCCGTCCCGACACCGGTGCCGAGGGCGAACGACGATGCGCAGTCGAATTCGCTGACGTTCACTTCCGCCTATCCGGCAACTGGGCGGTGCGACGGCCGGCGAGCCGAAACCGCCCCTTCGCGAGTCACATTCGCCGTTCCGCGCAAAGGTCGATCGCGGGCCGTCGGGCTCGGGCAAGAGCACCATCCTCAATCTCATCAGGGTTTTCACCGCCGCAGAAGGGATCCGTCCGCATAGCGGGAATTGCGAGCTCCGACCGGATGTGGGCAGAGACTCATAGGTCTCGTGAACAGGACGCCCCGGTCATCGCGGGCACCCTCCGCGACAACCTCGCCGCACGGCGACCCGGAGATCGACGGGTCGATCGCCCAGGCGCTGTACCCGTGAACACGACGCACGCTAGCTCGCGATCCGAGGCGGCCTCGATCCGAACCGGTCCGATCAGGGACGGAACCTGTCAGGCGGTGAGAGGTGGCGCCGGCCACTTGCGCGTTCTGCTTCGAAGACGAGCCGATCCTGCTTTCTGCACGAGTCCACGTCCCAAATGGACAGCGCCGAGCAGAAGCTGCGGGATGCGTAGCCGAGGCGGACGCGTCGACATCATCGTCGTGGCCCATCGTCTGCGTCGATCGCGACAGCGATCCACGCCGTCAGAGACGCGAGCGCTGTCAGCCAGCATGAACTCAGTCAGGCAGAGTTCGACGTACCCGTGTTCGCAGACCAGCTGCGCTGATCCGAGGCTGACTCGAGCCCCGCCGCCGGCGCCGGTCAGCCCACGACTGGCAAGGCCGGCGGATCCGGCGAGGAGTGAGCCGGTCGGGCGCACGGCGGCCACAGGCCGCCGTAGGCCCGCATACCGGGGCCGGAGACCGGACGGTGGGAGTGCTCTCCCATATGCACGCGGACGCGCATCGAGCCGCTCGACCAGGTAAATTTGGAATGTCCCCGTCCGTCCCCCATCGGAGAACGCATGCGTCGCCTCGGTAGCAACTATGTGCTCGATCAGCGCATCGGGCGTGGAGCCCAGGGGAGGTGTGGCGTGAGATCCGTCTCGGACCATCAAGAGGACGGCCGCGGCTCGGAGGGGACCCAGCAGGACGTGCTGGCCTTCAAGATCCTGCGGGCGGACCTCGTCGAGGACGAAGGCCTGGTCGGGCGCTTCGTCAAGGAACGGACCACACTGACGAGGATTCGCTCTCCCTACGTCGTGAACATCCGCGACTTCGTCATCGAGGGAACGACCTTCGCCATCGTCATGGACTACGTGCCGGGCGGAGATCTGCGTGGGAAGCTGGCGTCCGACGGTCCTCTGCCTCCGGCGGAAGTCGCCCGCATCGGAGCGCACGTGGCGCAAGGCCTGATGGCCGTCCACGCCGCGGACGTCGTTCACCGCGACGTCAAACCCGCCAACATCCTCCTCGATTCGAGCACCGACCCGCGACCCCTCGAGTCGTGGACTTCGAACAGCCCGGATCCACAACGCCGTCGGCACCGACCACCTCACCGGGATCCCTAGGGAACGCCTCTCTACATGGCGCCGGAGATCCTCCTCGGCGAGGTCTCCCAGGCCTGCCTCCCGACCTGTACCCTGGGCATCGTGCTCTACCAGAGCTGCTGCGGCGTCACACCCTCGTCGGCGACCCGGGGCAGCTGTCGGCCAGCACGTGGGCCGGCTTCCCGGACGCCCTGAGGATCCCTGACTCCCTCTGGGGATTCTGAGCATCCTCGTGGCCAAACGCCCTGAGCAGCGTCCGACCGCCCAGCAGGGTCGCTCACGACCCGAGGAGGTGCAGGCCCTCCCCAGAAGGCCTCCTCCCGCGCCGCGGATCGCAGCCCCGCCCGCATCGGCGCGTCGTCGGACTCCCTCGCCTTCGGAGGGGATCCCTCCACGCACGGCAGCGGGGCCCCGACCCGCACAGGGGTATTCGCCGGCTTTCGCCCCTGCTCGTCGGGGGCATGGCTACTCGGCGGTCCGCCCTCAGACACGCTCCACCAGTATCCCTGCCCACCGCCGGCCACAGCCGCCTCCGGGCCAGTCGGGCCAGTACCGACTCGTCCAACCCTCGGGAGGATATCCGCCTCCCGCCGCCGCGCGCAGAGGCTGGAAGATCGCCGTGGCGGCCGTGCTAGCCGTGGCCTTGACGGGCACGGGAGTACTGGCCGTGCGGCACTTCCTCTCAACGGCCCCGACGTTCCCGGCGACGCGGTGGCGGCCCCTGCCCAGCAGGGCAAAGGCTTCAGCGAGCGGTTGCGCCTGCCGAACGGCCAGGCAGTACGTCTCTCCCGATGGGGGCATGCTGGCGGTCGAATCGGGATCAAATGGGCGGTCTACAGGCTCGACGGCACCAAAAGCGAACCCGGTCTGGAAAGGAGATCGTTATGCCCATAGCGAGCGGATTCTGGGACGATTCGCATTTTTCTGTGCGCGGACAGCCACAAGCGAGACTCATATCGTCCCAACGGCGCGAGTTTCCACGCCGCCGGGCCCTCCGACTCCGCGGTTGAAAGGGCGCGACGGCCGATCCGCACGTCCTGACGGCCGCGTATACGGGCGACCTCCTCGCCCTCGACAGGAACGGCAAGGAAGTGTGGCGGACCTACGGCAGGTTCTCGAGCTGACGTCATCGTCACCGAGAGTTTCGTGCTCGCCGTCGACAAAGACGCGGATACGGTCCAGGTGTTTCTCGACGTCGACCGGAAGAAGCTCGCCAGCTCGTCCTTCGGCGGGTCCGACAAGACCGGAGGAGGACCCGCATCCTGCCGGCTTCGGCGTGGACGCCGGAAACAAGGCCTTCTACCAGATTCAAGACGGCAAGTACACGATATGGGACGCCGAAGGCAGGGAGGAAGGAGACCGGGACGACGAAGGCCAGTTCGAGCAACTGGGTCGCCTCCACGTCCGTCACCCCAAAGAGCTGGCGGGAATCTTCAAGAAGGTCGACACGGACTCAGTCACATCATCCGAGGCAAGGAGAAGACGATCAAAGCTTCGATCAGCAATTCCCAATGCAAAGTCCGTGTGGGAGGAAAGACCATGGAAGTCCCAGCCCCGGCCAGCGAGGATTCGTGCAGCATATCGGTTTTCGGACTAACCGGCGACGACAGCGCTATTCTGGTCGGTTCACGCACCGACTCCGACAAGTCCGTCTACTACGACAAGGATGGCGTCGTCGCCGCCTACTCGTTGAAAGACGGCTCCATGCTCTGGAAGGCGACTGGACGGTTCAGTCGGGCGCTGGGCGACAACCGCATCATGCTCGTGGAAGGGTTGTCATCGTCTGGGGAACATCGTCGTAGGCACCGTGAATGACGGGTAATCCAGTGCCATCCACTCCGCCGTTGACGGCGGAACGCGATACGCCGCTCGCCGTCCACGACGCCCGCGAGGGAACTTCGCAGAGACGCGAATCCGTTGTCCGGCGTGTCATGCCGGCTCGCATGTGGCGCGAGGTGCTCCTCCTCATCGCCGGCTACACCCTCTACTCCTTCGTGAGGAACGCGGCGCCCGATCGCAAAGGCCTGGCGGTCGCCCACGCCCACGACGTCATCGCCCCTGCAGGAAAGGCTGGGTCTGAACGTCGAGTCGTCGATCAACCACTATTTCGACGAACACGTCCCCCTGGCCGTCTTCGCGAACTACTTCTACGCCATCGGCTTCTCGCTGACCACCATCGTCACGCTCGTCGTCCTATGGCGCATCGACTGGCGGGTGTTCAGATTCCACCGGACGGTGCTCGTCGTCATGACGGGAGCGGCGATGGTCACCTATTGGCTGTACCCCTTGGCGCCCCCTCGCCTCGTCCCCGACGGGGGCTTCGTGGACACATTCATCAAATACAGGACGTGGGGGAGGCTCCACACGCCCGCCAACGAGGACGTCTCCAACCAGTACGCGGCCATGCCGTCGATGCACACGGGATGGTCGATCTGGGTCGCGGTCTCCGTCTGCTTCGTGGCGGGGCGATGGTGGATACGGGTTCTGGCCTGCTCTCTGCCCGTCGTGACGGTTGTGGTCATCATGGCCACGGCGAATCACTTCGTCCCTCGATGCGGCGGCGGGAGCCTCGTACTACGCTCTGGCTTCACGGCGGTCCTGATCGCCACGCGGCGAAGGCGGGAGCGGGCAGCCTCCAGGCTCAGACCCACAGCGCCTCCGGCTGCGGACTCCCGTCGCTCGGACGCGCCCGACCGCCCGCCGACCCGTTCGCCGAACAGCCCCGCCTGAGAGAAGCCGCACACCGATCTCGCCGTCGGCTTACCGGTCCGACGGCTGGGATGGCAGAGTGAATGGGTGACCACTCAGCCTCAGCAGACGTTCGAGAAGACCGCTTTCCACCGGTTGTTTCCGGCCTCGCTCCTCCTGTCCTCGCCGCACTCGCGGCCGTCGCCCCTTTGCGACGGATATGTACCTCCTGCGTTCACCGCGATGGCGAAGGACATGGGAGTGGGAGCGTCAACGGTGCAGCTGACCATGACCGCATTCCTCGTCGGCATAGCCATCGGGCAGCTGGGGATCGGAATCCTGTCCGACAGGCTGGGGCGGCGGCCGCTCCTCGTGTGGGGGACGATCCTCGCACTTGCGGCCGGTATCGCCGCGGCTGCGGCCCCCGACATCGCGGTCCTGCTCATCGCCCGGTTCTTCCAGGGTCTGGGGAGCGTCCGGCATGGTGCTGGGCAGAGCGGTCATCGCGGACCGAGCGCGAGGCGTCGCGGCGCCCGAGCCCTCAACCTCGTCATGGCCATCCAGGGCATAGCCCCCTACTGGCCCCTCATCTTCGGGAGGCGCTCGTAGGCACGATCGGCTGGCGCGGCATCCTCGCCTCGTCGCGGGATTCACCGCCGTCCTCCTCGTCCTCGTCCTCGCATGCGTGCCCGAGACCCTTTCTCCGATCGGCGCAGCTCAGCCTGCGCACCCTCGTCGACGGTTGCCGGTCACTGGGCCGCGACGGATTCTTCGTGCGCATGACCCTGATCAACGGCTTGGTGTTCGCCCTGCTCATGGCTCTATCTGTCGGCCACCCCGTTCGTCCTGCAGACCGTGCTCGGCATGGGCACCGGCCTCTACACGGTCATCTTCGGATGCTGTGCGGCTATGGTGACCGGCGCCACGATGGCATCGAGCGCTCTGGCCCGCAGCATCCCCCTCGACCGTCAAGTCCGGGGCGCGCTGCTGGCCTCGCTCGCAGTCGACTCCGTCCTAGCAGCCGTCTGCTTCCTAGGTTTGCGAGCCCCCGTCGATTCGCCTTCCATGCGCTACGCCGTCACAGGGCTGCTCTTCCTCCACGTGGCCTGTCTGGGGTTCTCGATCGGCAACATCCCGGCCATAGCACTCGGGCGCGCAGGGAGCAGGGCCGGCACCGGGTCGGCCCTGCTCGGCTTCGTCCAGTTCGTCATGGGAGGGCTCGCCAGTCCGCTGGTCGGGCTGGCCGGCGAGGATTCCGGCGTCGGATTCGGGGCAGTCCTCGTCCTCGTCGCCGTCGCGGCCAACCTGATGGCACTGCCGGGACTGCGCGACGGGAGCGCGAGGCGGCCCGGACGGCGGTCGTCGCCGACGCCAGGGGCACGGCTCGCAAAGCGACGGATGAAACGGCTTCCTGTGCGGATGGCTCGAGTCACCGGCACATCGCGGCCGAGAGCTCGTGAACGGACGCGGCGAAGCGCTCGGGGGCGGCCATCATCATCTGGTGCCCGGCGCCCCGGATGATCCGCTCCGGCGGTTGCCCAGGTTCGTGCGGGAATTCCGCAGCCCTCGGCGGAGTCCTCCTCGCCCCAGATGATCCCCTCGGCACCTTGATGCTCCGGATCTGGGCCGCCGTCAACGCAAGATCCACGGGTCGTGGATGAGTCTGGTCATCTCCTCCTCGGTCCGACCCTCCGTCAAGGCCGCATCCATTTGCGAGTGAGCTCGGCTCCGCCTTCCCGTCGAACGCCGTGCAGTCCGAGCCGCAGGACTTGGCGAGGAAACGCTGGTCGATCCACGTCCACCGCGTCGCGATGCGGTAGAAGCTGCGCATCCACGTCGAAGTGGCGAGCCATTGCGGCAGGCCGTCGCCGAAGTCCATGTTGAGCGCGTCGCCGCCGGCGAAGATGACGCCCCTGACGGAATCCGGGTAGACGAGTCCGAGGTTGCCGGTCACGGCCGCTCCCATCGAATGCCCTACGACGATGGGTTTCTCGATGCCGAGCTTGGCCGCCCAGTCGCATTTCGAGCCGCGTCTGATCGGCCAGGTCGGCGGGGCGTCCGCCTCGGTGTATCCCACACCGACAAGTCAAGCGCGTAGACGACATGGCCTTGGGCCGCCAGACGGGGAGCCGTCGTCGAGAAGGCCACCGTGGTCTCGGCGAAGCTGAGCAGGAGGACGACGGGAGAGCCCGACGTTCCCCATGTCTCGTAATGGACGTTCGCATCGCCGACGCGCACCGTCTTCCCCGACCTCTGGCTCGAGGCGCTCGTCGGGCGTCGTCGCCGCATTGCCCAGGAGGCTCGCGACGGTGACGGCCGCCGCGAAGCCCGCCAGCCCCTCGGAGGATCCGCAGGGCAGGGCGCTTCCCGGCGTGTCCGCCGTCAGGCGTCTCGGATCTCGAACGGCGCAGCCGGAGAGGCGAAACGACGTACGTCCACGCTTACGGCGCTCGGAGGCCGGTGCCGTCGAAGCCGCCGTCCGTTCGGACGGCGCGAAAGCCTTCGTCGGTACGCGGACCGGTCGCCATCATCTGCGTCCGACTAAGAGGTCATGAAAATCCACGGGTTTGCGTCCCGTGAGGAATTCCACGGAATCGGAGACGATGTCGAGCTCGCCGGCGGCGATCGCCGTGTAAGTGCTGACCCAGGCGTCGACCTCCCATCTCGGGGGCGCCGTACGAAGCGCGCGATTCGTACGCTTCTTCGACGGTTTCGTCGATGTACCGGACCTTCCGGCCGGTCTCCTCCTCGTAGACCCGCGCGAAGTCGTTCATCGTCAAGGCCTCGGGGCCCGTGAGGTTGGTACGTCTGGGAGGCATGGGCTGCGGATCGGCGAGAACCGCTGCGGCCGACCTGCCACGTCCGTTTCTCGCGATGGCCGCGCATCGCCCCCCGGCGGCGGGGCCGCGGATCTCCTCCGAATCGCCGAGCTCGGCGAAGAATTCCAGGTAGAGGGAATCGCGGAGGAAGGTCCAGTCCATCCCGGATGCCTTGATGTGCTCTTCGGTGTACAGTGATCGCGGGCGTAGGTGAACACCGCGTCGGGGGAGGCCTCGAGGAAGCGACGTGTAGACGATGTGCTCGACGCCGGCTTCTTCGCGGCGTCCACGAACGCCCGGTGCACTTCGACGCGATCGGGCGATTCCGTGGCCGACACCATGAAGAGGACGTCGACGCCCTCCAGGGCTTCGACGGTTGACGGATCGTCCGCGTACTGCGTGGCTCGAACTTTGCGCGACGTCGGCGAGCCCGGATCGAGTTTGGCCGGGGTGCGGACGAGAAGGCGCAGCCCTGCCCGTATCGGACAGGGAGGGAGGCAACCATCCTACCGATGTTTCCGGTTGCGCCGGTGATTCCAATGATCGGGGCGTTATCTTCCATGATACTCCTGAATGCTTCGGCTCCGCAAGAATCGTACATGCGGAGCCGAAGATCGAGGTGCCGTGATCGACGGATTTACGCCAGACGCGGATCGGCTATCAATACCTCATTGACTTCTTGCAGGAAGGCGCGTAGGCGCCCGCGTGGCTCACCCGTCAGACCCGATGATGGTCGCGCGGTGGAGGGCGGTGCGGACGTCGTTCCACGTCGCCTCCCGCAGCCGTTTCTTCGCGTCCGCGCTGCCGAGCAACCCGGCGTCCAGAAGGCCCGAGAGAAGGCCCCCATGAAGGAGTCGCCTGCGCCGACGGTGTCGGTGACTTCCACGTTGAGCGGGTCGATCACGAGCATGTCGCGTTCTGCCGACAGCCTCGCATAGGCGCCCCACGGCCCCGTGTGACCACGACCAGCCGGGCCCTTGGGACGACCACCGCCTCACGACCTCCTCGACCGGTGTCCTCGCCGAAGAGCCAGGCGATGTCCTCGTCGCTCGCCTTGACGACGTCGGCCAGCGAGACGAGCTCCTCGATGCGGGGAGGACGTCTTCCGGCGACCCATGATGGCGGGCCGGGCATTGGGATCGTAGGACACCGTGCCGAGAATGGCCATCGCCTTGACCGCGCGAAGCACGTCCGTGCCTCCCGGCTCCAGGGTGGCGGCCAGGCTGCCGGTGTGCAGATGCGCCAGCGAGGACGCCGGAGGAAGCTCTGGAACCTCCCACAGGAGGTCGAATTGCATCCGCCCGGCCCATCTCGTCGAGCTTGGCATAGGCGAGGGACGTGCGGTCGGCGCCTTCGCTGCCGGAGACGATGCCGACGCTGTGCTCCTCGGCGAACTCTTCGATCATCCGCCCGTGGCGATCCCTTCCCACCAGGCGCCGATGAGGGCGGGGCGTTCCAGCTCGGTGAGCACGCAGGCCACGTTGAGCGGACTGCCTCGACGTGTTCTTGGGGTTCCTCCCTCCCGAGCACGACGTCGATCAGGGCTTCGCCGAGACAGAGAACGGGTGGGTGCTCGCCAATTCCATGGGCGTCTCCTCAGGTGTGGCCGTCATTACTTATCCAATCCTAGCTTGGCTTCCATGTCTTCGAGTGGGATTCTCTTCGTTTCAGGCATGATCTTTCAGGACCCAGAACAGCTGTCCGCACATGCAGACGAAGAAGAAGTTGAAGGCGGTTCCGCTGCCCCAGGCGTCGATCAGCGGCGGAAGGCGTAAGTCGTCAAGGCGGCGAACGACCAGTGGGTCAGGCTTCCCAGAGACTGGCCGAGGCCGCGCACCTTGTTGGGGAAGATCTCGGAGATGAAGACCCAGATGACCGACCCTGGCCGAACGCGCGCCGCGATGAACACGAGAAGGCCGACGAGCACGAGAACCGACGAGGTGCTGTCGAAGTGGGCCCTCGTACTTGAACATGACCCGGAGATGAACCCCAGGCTGACGAGATGCGATCGAGCCGACGATCATGAGCGAGCGGCGCCCGATCTTGTCGATGACCGTCAGAGCGGTCATGGTGGCGATGAGGTTCATGAAGCCGACCGCCACGCTCATCAGCGAGGCGGCGTTCCCCGACGCCCCGCCTGCTTCATCACCCGGGGCGTAGTAGAGGATCGCGTTGATGCCGGAGAGCTGGTTGAATGCGGCGATGGCGAACGCCAGGAGGATGACCTGCGATAGCGCTTCGAGAAGAATTCGACCAGGGACGCCCGGGACTGCGAATCCGCGGCTATCTGCGCCTTGATCTCGGCGATCTGAGACTTGAACTCCTCCTCGGTCGAGCAGAGTTGGCGGCTTATCCCGACGGCTTCGTCGGGCTTGCCGTGCGCCATGAGCCAGCGAGGCGTCTCGGGGACGGTGAACAGCAAGAGGAGGAAGACCGCCGAGGGGATGACCATGACGCCGAGCATCCACCGCCATTCGTGGCCTCCGAGCGTGATGCGGATGATGAAGTTGCTCAGATACGCCAGAAGGATGCCCAGGACGATGTTGAACTGACGAGGCCGACCAGGCGGCCCCTGAACCGCCGCGGGGGCTATCTCCGCCGTGTAGATCGGCGCGCATACGCTGGACATGCCCACTCCGATGCCTCCGATCATGCGGAAGACGAGGAGGAAGAGATGAGTGAGGGGGCGAACGCCGTGCCCAGGGAACCCAGGACGTAGAGTATGCCGATCGCGAAGAGGACCTTACGGCGGCCGTAGACGTCCGCGAGCCGACCGCCGATGATCGCGCCGAAGATCGTTCCGATCGTCGCGATGGCGACCAGGAAGCCCTTGCCGAATTCGCTGAGGTGGAAGACGTCCTTCAGGGTGTCGGTGGCGCCGGAGATGACAGCGGTGTCGAATCCGAAGATCAGGCCGCCGATCGCGGCGACGACCGCGCTGCGAATGACGAGCGGCGTGATGCGCGAACGTTGAGAAGATGCGGGAATGCTCGACATCGAGACTCCTCTCGAGGGGGGGATTGTTCAATGCTGGGCCGGACCGTGGACTCCGTGGCCGGCCGGTGCTGCGTGGCGCAGGGCACGTAAGTGACACTCTAGTGGCTCGAGCGGGGAAACCAGCCGTTTTCACATTGTGGGCGCTGGGCTCGGGGAACCCGGCCTCCGAAGACGCTTCGGCGGGCGAAACCGGGGCGTTCCAATCCCTGAGACGCCGGATGCGCGCGTCCTGCGCGGTGTTACACTCGCCCCCATGACCTCCCGTGCGATGTCCCGAATGCGTCCGCTCTTCGCGGGCGGCGCGTGCTGTCGCCAGACCGGTCGAGCATTCCCGGTGGGCATCGGCGTTCGCCCGAGGCGGACTCCCGAATGCGCGGCGATCGGACGTCGTTCTCCATTTTCGCGGACCTCCTGCGCTGCGCCGTACCCCAGGCCGTGTCCATCGAACGGCAAGAGAAGAAGACGAGAAGAGGAACAGCACATGTCCACGACTCCCGACGATCGGCTCGTCGACGGAGAGAGCGCCGACGAGCAGGAGAAGGACGCCGAGGCGACGAGGGGCGTCGGCGGCCCGAAAGGGCCGGAGGGCCCTCGGCCGGCTCGGACGCGGAGGCAGACCTGCCGGACGAGGCCCGCAGGGCCATCGACGAACTCGTCGCGGAGGCGACGTCCAGGCGAAAGGGGCGCGGGGCCCTCGGCGTCGTCGCGGTCGCCGCCGCCTTCGTCCTCGCCTTCCTCGCAGTCCGCGCCCTTCTCGGGGACTCCGGCTCGCCGAGTCAGGCGTCGTCTGCGGGCGCGGGATCGAGGGGTGCGCCCATCGACTCCGTCGGTGCGCGCACCCCTGCCGAGATCGCGAAGAGCGGAACCATCCGCGTCGGGGTCTTCTCCGACAAAAAGCCGTTCGGCTCGGTCGGCCAAGACGGACAGTACGAGGGATACGACATCGTCTACGCCAAGCGGATCGCCGAGGACCTCAAGGTCAAGGTCCGATTCGTGCCGGTGGAGGCCGCCTCGCGGGTGAGTTTTCTGACCTCGGGGAAGGTCGACGTCATCCTCGCCAATTTCACGGTGACCCCCGAACGGGCGCAGAAAGTGGACTTCGCCAGCCGTACATGAAGGTCTCCCTCGGCGCGGTCAGCCCGAAGGGGAAGGCGGTCACCCGGGAGTCCCAGCTCGCAGGCAAGAGGGTCATCGTCGTCAAGGGCACGACCGCCGACGCCTACATCCAGGCCAAGCACCCCGACTGGAAGATCACCAAATTCGAGCAGTACACCGAGGCGACCAACGCGCTCATCGACGGTCGGGGAGACGTGTGGGTCACCGACAACACCGAGGCGATGGCCTTCTCGCTGAAGAACGAGGACCGGTTCGTCACCGGCATCACCCAGCTCGGCCCCGTCGACTCCATAGCGGGCGCGGTTCAGAAGGGCAACGTCGAGCCTCAGCTGGCTGAACGAGGAGCTCGTCCAGCTCGGCGAGGAGAAGTTCTTCCACAAGGACTACGAGCGGACCCTCAAACCGGTCTACGGCAGGCGGCCGCCCGAGGAACTCGTCGTCGAGGGCGGCGCACCCTAGGGCGGGCATGGATCCACAGGTCATCGGACGCTATCTGCCCGTCTACGGTCGGGCGGTGCTCGTCACCGTCGAGGTCTCGGCGCTGGGCATCCTGCTCGCCATCGCGATCGGGCTCCTGTGCGCCTCGGTCCGCTACGCGCGGGTGCCGGCAGTCGGCCGACTCGCGGGAGGCTACGTGCAGCTCGCGCGCAACACCCCCCTCATCGTCCTCCTCTTCTTCATCTACTACGGCCTGCCCAAGGTCGAGATCCGGCTCTCCCAGCTGGCCAGCGCCGTGATCGGGCTGGCCTTCATCGGCGGGGGTACGATGGCCGAGGCCTTCCGCTCGGGCCTGGAGTCCGTCGACCGCATCCAATGGGAGTCGGCCGTCTCGCTGGGGATGAGGCCCGGCGCGGCGATGCGCCACGTCGTCGTCCCGCAGGCGTGTCCGCGTGCTTCCCGGCGCTCGTCGCCAACGTCATCTTCCTCATCAAGGAGACGTCGGTCGTCTCCGTCGTTGCCCTGGCCGACCTCGTGTTCGTCGCGAAGGAGCTGATCGGCAACGAGTACAACACGTCGGAGGCCCTCTTCCTGCTCGTGTTCTTCTACCTGCTCGTCGTCCTGCCGGTCTCCCTCCTCGGATCGCGATTGAAAGGAGGATCCGCCATGCGGAAATTCGGGCATTGAGGTCCTGTTCGAGGGGCGCAACTTCCTCCGCCTGCTCGAGGGCCTGTGGGTGACCGCGTCGATCGCGCTGGCGGCCATGGCGATCTCCGTCGTCCTGGGCGTCCTCCCGGGAATCGTCATGACGTCGCGCAACCGGTTCGTGCGCGCCTGCACCCGCCTCTACCTCGAGTTCGTGCGGGTCGTGCCCCAGCTGGTGCTGCTTTCGTCGTGTACTTCAGCCTGGCCTCCCAGGCGGGAGAGTCAACCTGGGAGGCAGGACGGCCGCCGTCATCGTCTTCTCCGTGTGGGGTACCGCCGAGATGGGCGATCTGGTGCGCGGCGCCATCCGCTCCACGCCCTCCCACCAGGTCTACAGCGGCCTGGCCCTGGGCATGACCTCCGCGCAGGTCTACCGGTACGTCGTCCTCCCTCAGACGATCCGCAGGCTCCTGCCCGTGACCATCAACCTGGCGAACCGCATGATCCAGACCACCACGCTCGTCGTCCTGATCGGGGTCGTCGAGGTTCTCAAGACCGGCCAGCAGATCATCGACGCCAATCGCTTCGCCCATCCGACGGCCGCACTGTGGGTGTACGCCGTCATATTCCTCATGTACTTCGCGATCTGCTATCTCATTTCCCTGTTGTCCAAGCGCTTAGAGAGGAAGCAGAGTTGAGCGATCCTCAGCGAGCCGTCCCGTCCCGCCGGTGAGGATTCCACCGAGGCGCACGGCCCCGATCGGAACGCCGCCGGGCAGGCCTCCGGAGCGGAGGCCCCCGCAGAGCGGGAGGCCGTGTCCGGCCGGCGGGACGTCATCCTGTACGCTCGCGACATCGTCAAGGTCTACGACGGCCAGGTCATCGCCTTGAACGGCGTTTCCCTGGACGTCGAGCGCGACGGTGGTGGTCGTCGTCGGCCCCTCAGGCTGCGGCAAGTCCACACTGCTGCGCTGTCTCAACGGCCTGGAGGGATCCAGGAGGGATCCATCTCCTTCGAGGGCGAGGAGATCCCGAGCGACGACATGCCCTGGCATGTCGTCCGGCAGCGCATAGGAATGGTGTTCCAGAGCTACGAGCTCTTCGCCCACCTCGACGTCCTCGACAATCTCCTGCTCGGGCCGGTCAAGGTCCAGGGAGTCCCGCGCGGAACGGCTGCCAGACGGGCGGGCGAGCTCCTGTACAGGGTCGGACTGCTCGAACGGGCCAGGGCCTATCCCGGCAGCTGTCGGGTGGGCAGACAGCGTGGCCATCGTGCGGGCCCTCATGATGAACCCCGAACTGCCCTCCTCGACGAGATCACCGCTTCTCCTGACCCGGAGATGGTCCGCGAAGTGCTCGACGTCGTCCTCGAACTCGCCGCAGACGGCATGACGATGGTCATCGTCACCCACGAGATGAGCTTTCGCACGGGCGATCGCCGACCGTGTGGTCTTCATGGACGCCGAAGAGTGGTCGAAACCGCCTCCCCGGCGGACTTCTTCGACCGTCCGAGCTCCGAGAGGGCCCGGCAGTTCCTCAACACCTTCACCTTCGACCGGTGACCGCGGCCGGGCTCCGGTCGACAGAACGCGGGCGGAGTCGGTGACGCCGCGGCCCGGTCGACCGAACCGGGCGGATCGCGAGGGCCTCGCAGAGCAGAGGCCGGCGATGAAGGCCTTCGCGCGTCAGGAGCTCACCGCCTCGGCGGGCGCGGCGCGGGACAGCCTGGCGGTCGTCCCCTGCCGCCCGTGTCGCCGCGACTCGGCAGGTCTCCGTGGAGGGCCCCTCTCCCGAGGGCATCAGGACGGCGCGGTAGTAGCGCAGTTCGTCGATCGAATCGTAGATATCCCGAGCGCCCGATGGTTCCCCGTCTCTTCGGCGAGGGCGAAGTAGGCGCGGATACCAGCGCTTGGCGAGTTCCTTCAAGGAGGAGACGTCGACGACCCGGTAGTGGAGGTGCCCGATGACCTCCGGCATATACCGTTCCAGGAAGGCCTTGTCCGTGCAGATCGAGTTCCCGCCCAGCGGCGCCTCCAGGTTCGCGGACGTGCCTGACGATGTAGGCGAGGACTCGGGCGGCCGCCTCCTGAAGGTCCAAGCCGTTCTCCCATTCCTCTATGAGCCCCGAGTTCGTGTGCATCGTGCGGACGAACTCGTTCATGTGCGCCACCGCGGCCTGACTCGCGCGTATGAGGGACGTCGATCCTCGTCGGCCGGCCTGAGGTCCGAATCCGTCACTACGACGGCGACCTCGACCAGCTCGTCGACGGCTGTGTCCAGGCCCGTCATTTCACAGTCGATCCAGACAATGGGATTGTTCACGACGCGGTAGCTCACAGGGCAGTCTAACGTAGCAAAGAACTTACGTGTACGTAGCCGCGGCGGCGCCGAGACGGAACGGGTTGGCCCATCAGCGGATTCCCCGCACATTTCGCATTCTCGGTACCCCCATCCGGACTCGAACCGGAAACCTGCGGATTAGAAGTCCGTCGCTCTATCCATTGAGCTATGGGGGCGCATCACCCCAAATCTACCGGGAGGCGGAGCCGATGCGCATGCCGGACCGCCGCGCTCGGGCCGGAGACGCGGCGAACCGACGGCGGACCTCCGGAGGAAAACGTCAACCCGCCCGATTGTAGCGGACAATGGGGACGTGACTACCCCGCATATCCATCGTGATCTGGCAGACCTCGTCGCACGGACGATCTCCGCCCTCGATAATGCGCGCCTGCCGCTCAAGCTCCCCGGTTCGGTGCAACTCAACGAGTCGCGCCGTCGTCTGCGCACGCAACTGGCCACGCGCATCCCTGCCCCATCTGCGCAGGGACGGCCTGCCCACGGTCGTGGTGTTCGGCGGGTCGTCGGGTGCGGGCAAGTCCACGATCTTCAACTCCCTCCTGGGCAAGGACATCTCGCCCGCGTCGGTCATCCGGCCCACGACCCGGATACCCGTCATCGCCGTCAATCTCCGAGGACGCCGAATCGCTGGAAGGGCACGCGATCGTCGACATGGGGCGCCTGGAAGTGGTGGAGAACGCCATCCCGGCCTCATCCTCGTGGACGCGCCCGACCTGGACTCGGTCGACGGCAACACCGAGCTCGCGTCGCCTCCTGGACGCCGCCGACCTGTGGCTCTTCGTGACGACTGCCTCCCGGTACGGAGACGCGAGCGCTTGGCAGACGCTCGTCGACGCGCATACGCGCGGCATGAGCGCCGCGGTCGTTCTCAACCGCGTGCCGCGCCGCGCACTGCGTCCCGTGCGCCGCGACCTCATGAACCGCATGTTCGAAGCCGGCATGGGGAGAACCCGCTGCTCATCGTCCCCGACGCCGGACCCCACGATGCGATGCTCCCGGACACGGCCGTCAAGGAGATCTGGGACTGGCTCAACGTCATCTCCACGACCCACGTCGGCGAGGCGCTCATCGAGCGGACGAGCCAGGCCATGCTCCCCGATCTGCGCAGGCAGCTGCTCGAACTCGCCGAGGCGGTTGAGATGCAGGCCGATTCCGTGCAGGACCTGGGTGAGCGAGCTCAGGCCGCCGCGGCCGACGCGACTCAGAGGATCACGGTCAACGCCAGAATGGGACGCTACGGACAAGGGGCTCCCACGACTTCGTGGCTGTCCTTCGCCTCGACGGGAGGTGCGCTCGCCGGGCTCGTCACCGGCGAGCGGCCGGGCGTCGGCGAGACCCGCAGGAAGACGCACCGCGACGAGGCGGCGGGCTCCGTGTTCGACGGCATCCTCAACGCCGTGCGCGTCGGCATCGACCAGGCCGTCATCACCGTCCAGGCCGCGATCGAGAAGACGTGGCGCGAGGACATCGTCGACACCTCCGACTACCGCGCCGCCGGGGCGCGTCGCGTCGACGCCGACGGCATCATCGAGGAAGCCCCTGACGGGGTGGAAGGCGGACCTGTACGCCGAGGCGTCGGCCGCCGGCGACAATCCGTGGTTCACCACCGACGGCCTCGCCTCGATCCTGGGCAGCGCGGCGCGGCGGAGTCGCGGGGGCCGAGCACGCGTGGGCATTCTGAGACTGAGTGGCTCGCTGAGGCCCGCGCGTGAGAAACTGGCCACCCGGCTTGAGCACGCCATGGCTCGCGTCGTTCGAGCATACACTTCGGTGCTAGACGAAATAGCGATCGGCAACGGGCGACAGTTGCGACTTCGGGCCAGTGAGTACCTCGATCGCGTGTGAGGAGGACAGGAATGTCTGAGGGAATCAGACGGGGACCGCGTACGGCCCCGGGCAGACGGCAGCATACCGGACGATGACTTTCGAGGAGAGGTCCTCGGCTATCAACGGCGTCATGCGGCGCCTCGACAGGCTGCGGGGGGCGATCGACCAGGGAGGGACTTCGACCCTTCCTCGCGGCGCGCGCCAGGGAGGAGATCGCCTCCGCCGAGGAACGCGTCCGCGCGGGCATGGGGGTGACGGTCGCGGCGCTGGCGGGGGGACCGGCTCGGGCAAGTCCACACTCTTCAACGCCCTGTCGGGGTTGAGCTTCGCGGACGCCGGAGAGCTCAGACCCACCACCGAGCAGGCCAGCGCCTGCGTGTGGAACGCCGACGCCGACGCCGTCCTCGACATGATCGGGGTCCATCCGAGCCGCCGCATCGACTACCATTCGATCCTCACCGAGGGCAAGCACGACCTCGACTCCCTCATACTCCTCGACCTGCCCGACCACGATTCCGTGGAGGTCAAGCATTCGGTGCTCGTCGACCAGGCGCTGCCGCTCGTCGACATCCTCATATGGGTCCTCGACCCCCAGAAGTACGCCGACCACCTCATCCACGAAAGCTACCTGTCGGCCATGCGCGAACGGCGGGACCACATGATCGTCGTCGTCAATCAGGGTCGACACGGGTTCCCGAGGGCGGCTGCCCAAGATCCTCGACGACGTCAAGATGCTGCTCGAGTGCGACGGTCTGAAGGGCATCCCCGTCTTCCCCGTCTCGGCGCTCAATCGCACGGGCATCGATCCCGTCCTGGAGGCTCTGCGAACCGCCATCCAGGGGACGGAGTCCGTCATCGCCACCACACAGGCGGAACTCGACGGCATTCGGCGCAGGCTCTCGGCGAGCGTGGGCGTGCGCGAACCGGAGCTGGAGGGCGAGGTCTTCAACCGCATCACGAATTCGCTGGTGGAGGCGACAGGGTCGCCGGCCGTCGCGCAGTCGCTCCGGCAGGCGGGGTACACGCTGGGTGAGACCGCCATCGCCACGGCGGACCAGCCCGCCGCCTCGATGGTCGTGGCCACGCGGGACTCGTGGATAGCCCACGTCAAGTCGGGTCTTCCCGACCGGTGGCAGGAGGCGGTGACGAAGGCGATCCCGGACCCGGAGAGGATCCGCCGCACAGTCGGGGGAGCGGTTCGGCAGGTCAGCGTTCCTCCGTCAACCGGTGGTTCCCCATCGGGCTCGCGATCACGGGGATCGCCATAGGAGTGGCGGCCGTCGTCCTCGCCGCCTTCGGCATTCCGGAGGCGATGGGGCCGCGCGTCGTCCTGGGAGTCGTCGGCGGAGCCCTCGCCATCGGCAGTATCGTCTTGGCCCGGTCCCTCCACGCCAGGGCTGGCCGCCGGGCCGCACAACGCTACGAGGCCGACGCCGTCGGGGCGATCCGGTCCGCCGTGGAGCGGATGCTCGTGAGCCCGCCGAAATCGTCCTCGCCCGGCATCGCCAGGTCCGCGAGTCGCTTCAAGTCTGAGCTCTTGGCCCGCGCCCGCCAGCTGCGTGTCGGCGACGGGACGTCGCACGTTGGCTGAGGCCGGACTTTACCCAGCGGTGCGCCCGGCGACGGAGCATCGTTCTCGACGGACGCCGCCTACGCGGGCTGGGCGGGTGTCCGTCCCCGTACCGGTTGGCGGTCGCGGGGCGGTCCAGGGCCCGCGACCGAGCATCTCTCTCTTCATCGGTCACAGAACTTCTGCGCGTTCGCGTTGTCCACACGAGACGAGGACAGTGCGGCGGAGCGGCCCCAGTTCGCCGATCCTGAGTGAGTGTACTACCGGTGCAGCAGAGGGAGCATCTGATGTCGAACGAAACCTATCTCACGGTGCGCGGATACGCCGGCGCGGATCCGACGCTTTTCTCCAACGGAGCAAGCGGCAGAACGGCCGTGCTCCGCGTGAGCGTCACCGCTCGGACGCGCAATCGCGAGACCGGCAGGTACGAGGACGGCCGGACCGCGTGGTATTCGGTCCGCTGCTACGGAGACCTCGGCGAGAACGTCGCTCTGACGATCCGCAAGGGCGCCCGAGTCCTCATACGGGGCAAGCTCGTCCAGCGCAGATGGGAGGGAAACGACCGCGTCGAGCGCATCGGATCTGGTGATCGTCGCCGATTCGCTCCGGGATTGGAGCTGACGACGATCGCGGCCAACTATGCGAAATCCCGCAGGGGAGCGCCGCCATCGTTGGAAGGAGGATCTGGCAGGGACGCAGGCGCGGGATCGAGGGGGCCGCAGGCCCGCTTCCAGAACGTCACGGGTGCATTCTGCCGTCGCTAGGAGCATCGGCCTCGGGGAAGGCGCCGGCCTCGCCGACGGCGTTTCCGGAGAACAGACGGAGGAGACGATGGATCCGCGGACCGGAGATCCTCCGCGCCGCCGGAGACGACGGCGAATCCGGTGCCCTGAACGGGGAAGGCCGCCGTACGACCCGGCGGGCGCGTTCGCACAGGTTGTCTAGGCGGCCCGTTCCCGCCGGTGCCCGACCGCTCGCAGCCGCTTGCACTCTGCCTTCCGGTTCGGCGGCCGGGCGCTGGAAACCTGTATCCTTGTGCGGGGCCGGATACGCAATGTTCTGGCGGGACGAACCTTGAGACGGATGGAGCCACGTGGCTGAGATACATTTACCAGATGATTCACGCGTTCAAGCGCGTGGGCGACAAGACGATTCTCGATGACGTCACCATGGCGTTTCTACCCCGGTGCGAAGATCGGCATGGTCGGTCCCAACGGCGCAGGAAGTCCACGATTCTGAAGATCATGGCCGGGCTGGACGAGCCGTCCAACGGAGAGCGCGTCTCTCCCGGGGTACAGCGTGGGAATCCTCCTGCAGGAGCCGCCCCTCGACGAGTCGAAGACGGTGCTCGAGAACGTCGAGATGGGGCGTGCCGATGTGATCGGCAAGCTCAAGCGGTTCAACGAGATCGGCGAGGAGATGGCCGATCCGACGCCGACTTCGATGCGCTCATGGAGGAGATGGGCAGGGCTTCAGACCGAGATCGACGCGGCGGGAGCCTGGGACGTCGACGCCCAGCTCCAGCAGGCCATGGACGCTGCGCTGTCCGCCTCCCGACACACCCGTCGCCGTCCTGTCAGGAGGCGAGCGCCGCCGCGTCGCACTGTGCAGGCTGCTTCTGGAAGCGCCGGATCTGCTTCTGCTCGACGAGCCGACGAATCACCTCGACGCCGAATCGGTGCTCTGGCTGGAGCAACACCTCCAACAGTATCCAGGCGCCGTCATCGCGGTGACCCACGACCGCTACTTCCTCGACCACGTGGCCGAGTGGATAGCCGAGGTCGACCGCGGGCGCCTGTATCCCTAGAGGGCAACTACGACCTACCTCGAAACGAAGGAGAAGCGTCTGGAGGTGCAGGGCAAGAGGGACGCCAAGCTCGCCAAGCGGCTCAAGGACGAACTCGAATGGGTCCGTTCCTCGGCGAAGGGACGCCAAGCCAAAGTCGAAAGCCCGCCTGGAGCGCTACGAGGAGATGGCCGCCGAGGCCGAGCGCACGCAAGCTCGACTTCGAAGAGATCCAGATCCCGCCCGGGCCGCGACTGGGATCCATCGTCCTGGAGGCGACGCATCTCAAGAAGGGCTTCGGGGACCGCGTCCTCATCGACGACCTCTCCTTCACCCTCCGCGCAACGGCATCGTAGGCATCATCGGCCCCAACGGGAGTGGGCAAGACGACCCTCTTCAAAAGCCGATCGTCGGGCTCCGAGCGGCTGGACGCCGGCGACCTGAAGATCGGCGAAACCGTCAAGATCTCCTATGTCGACCAGAACCGGGGAGGCATCGACCCGGAAGAGCCTCTGGGAGGTCGTCTCCGACGGGCTCGACCACATCCAAGTGGGCATGTCGAAATGCCCTCGCGCGCCTACGTCTCGGCCTTCGGCTGCAGGGGCCCGACCAGCAGAAGAAGGCCGGAGTGCTCTCCGGCGGCGAGACGCAACCGCCTCAATCTCGCCCTGACCCTCAAGCAGGGGCGGCAACCTCCTGCTCCTGGACGAGCCCACCAACGACTTGGACGTCGAGACCCTCTCCTCTCTGGAGAACGCGTTGATCCAGTTCCCCGGCTGCGCCGTGGTCATCACCCACGACCGCTGGTTCCTCGACCGAGTCGCCACGCACATCCTCGCCTACGAAGGGACGGAGGAGAATCCGCAGCGTGGTATTGGTTCGAAGGCAATTTCGAGTCCTATGAGAAGAATAAAGTCGACTGCCTCGGGCCCGACGCCGGACGGCCTCACGCGGTAACATATCGGAAGCTCACGCGAGACTGACGCTCGCCTGCGCCCTCGGAGCGGTGCGAGCGTTCGAATGCACCCGGCCGTTCGGGTCCGTGCCCAGGCCTAGCGGTCCGGGAAGGTGGGTGCGCCGGTCGATGACCGGCGCACCCACCATCATAAGCTTCGTCATTCAGTTCACTTCCGCGGTCTCGGAGGGGGCGGAACCGTTCCGTGTCATAGTGAGCGGACGCGGCCCACAGGCTCCCGGCTTCACCGTTGCGACGAGGAGCACGGCAGGGGCGAACGCAGTGAAGAGGATCCTGCCGGCGCACTCCGACGCTGAGCCGGCAGGCGTCGGAGCGCGCCGGTCGGTCTCCCCGGCGCTGGTCGGCCTCCTAGTCGTCCTTGTGAGTGATCGACCGGACCTTGACCATCCCCTCCTGCGACATCGTCGCGATGTGACGCCCGTTCTGGAAGAATTTCGCGATGACCAGTCCCTCCCGTTCTGGGCAGAGGGGCTCTCCAGGTCGGCGAGGATCCAGTCCGATATGTCGAAGTTGCGGTGCCACCAGATCGCGTGGTCGAGCGTCGCCAGCGAGGCGTCGGGGTGCGACCAGTACAGCCCAGTGGCCCGCATGACGGGTTCGAGCATGAACTGGTCGGCGGCGTAGCCCAGCACTGCCCGCTGGAGGAGTTTCGAGGATCCGGCCGGCATGGGCGTGCGCGTGCGGATCCATATGAGCTGGCGGGGCGTGCGGTCCTGCGCGGGACGGATATAGATGTGGCCTCCGATGTGCCGCATGTCCAACGAGTTGGTCGTGGACATGATGTGCCTCGCGGGTCGTTCAAGCTTGCGAAGAAATCGACGGAGGAGGGAGGGTCTCGGGGTCCGGCGCCTCGGGCTGAGGCGAGCCGAAGGAAGGAGCCGGGTTGGTGGAGCTGCGCCGAGATCCGGGGAGGCGAAGATGATGCGCCCGTTCTGGATGGCGTTGACCGTCCTCGTGGAGAACGATCGGCCGTCGTTGAGCTCGGCGACCTCGAAGTCGGTGGGAGAGTCGATGGCGCCGGGGCTCAGGAACGCCGCGGTGATCGAATTGACGAGCCGGTCCTCCGCGGGGAAGGGTGTCCGCGCGACCATCGTCGCCTGCGCGAGGACCTGGCCTCCGTAGACGCGTCCGCCGAGCTGGGAGAGGTTCCTGCCCCGGTACCTGTTGTCGCCCAGCGCTTCCAGACGCAGGGTGTTGAGGACCGTCGCCAGCGGTTCGAGGTCCGTTTCGGGGATGGCGAGAATCTGGTCATTGAGATGCGGCTTTCGACGGGTCGGGTGTCCGTTCACGGCAATGCTATCCAGACAGGAGCCGTTCCCCTTGGCGGGCCACATGGTGGAACGCGTCCCTCCGGCGATCCGGTGCGGCGCCCGGACTGCAATCCGTTGCGCAATCTGGCAAGATTGGCGGTGTTCCGATCGACGACGATGGACGGAATCTAGGAGGCCGAATGAAGGAGAATGCCCCGGAGCGCACGCTGTTGTGCGAACTCGCCGATGCGTGGGGCGTTGCCACTGAATACTGGGGTTCGACGGCAACAAGGTGATGGTCTCCGACCTCACGCTCATCAGGATCCTCGCATCCCTGGGAGTCGACGCGTCGAACGAGCCGTCCGCCCGCCGCGCGCTCGAGGAGGCCCGTATGAGGCCCTGGCGGGAGACCCTTCCGGCCTGCACGGTCGTCAGGGACGACCGCGAATCCCTGAGTGGCCGTCCACCTCCCCACGGGGCGGGTGTGACGGTCGAGGTCGAACTGGAGAACAGGGGAGCCCGGGCGCTCGCCCAGGAGAGGACTTCACCCCGCCGCGCGAGGTCTCCGGGGTTCTCACGGGCCAGGCTTCCTTCGTCGTCCCCGCGCGGATGCCGCTCGGGTACCACATGCCCGAGCCCGCATCACCCTCGACGACGGTTCCACCGAAGTCCACGGCGCTCCCTTCGTCGTCGTCCCCAGCGCCTGGCCTCCCCGGCGGAGCGCGGCATGACCGGGTGGGGGATGACGGCCCAGCTCTACTCGGTGCGTTCCCGCAGGTCGTGGGGCGTCGGGGACACGGCCGACCTGAAGGAGATGTGCTCGCTCTTCGGCGCCATGGGCGCCGACTTCATCCTCATCAATCCGCTCCACGCGGCCGAACCGGTCAGCCACATCACCCCGTCGCCCTACCTTCCCGTGACGCGGCGCTTCTTCAACCCCTCTACATCCGGCCGGAGGACGTTCACGAGGTCGCCTACATGCCGGCGGCGCAGCGGGCTCTCGTCACGTGGGCGGGCGAGGAGATCAAGGAGACCGACGTCCTCAACGAAGTCATCGACCGCGATTCGTCGTGGGAGGCGAAGCTCCAGGCCTTGGAGGTCATCTTCGCGTTCGGGCGCAGCAAGGCGCGTCAGCGCGACTTCGAGCGCTTCCGCGCGACGGAGGAGCCAGGGGTTGGAGGACTTCGCGCTGTGGTGCGCCCTGCGTGAGAGATACGGCGAGGATTTTTCCCGAAGAGCTCTCCTCGCCCGCCACTCCGCACTCGGCGCTCCAGCGGCTCGAGCTGGCCGAGAGGATCGATTTCTTCGCCTGGCTTCAGTGGATCGTCGACACCCAGCTCGAGGACGCCCAGCGGGAAGCCCTCGACTCCGGGCATGGCGCTGGGCATCTTCCACGACCTGGCCGTCGGCGTGCACTCCAAGGGCGCGGACGTGTGGTCCAACCCGGGGATCTTCGCTTCGGGGGTGACGGTCGGCGCGCCGCCGGACGTCTACAACCAACACGGGCAGAATTGGTCTCAGCCGCCGTGGAGCCCCGTCGCACTGCGGGAGTCGGCCTACGCGCCTCTGCGGAACCTCGTGCATACGGTTCTGCGCCACGCGGGCGGGCTGCGGGTGGACCACGTCATGGGTCTCTTCCGGCAGTGGTGGATTCCCGCCGGCAACCCTCCTCCGAGGGCGCTTTACGTCCGGTTCGACCACGAGGCCGCGGTCGGGATACTCATGCTCGAGGCGTACCGGGCCGGCGCCGTCGTGGTCGGCGAGGACCTCGGCAATGTCGAACCCTGGGTGCGCGATTACATGCGGGAACGGGGGATTCTCGGCACATCCGTCCTGTGGTTCGAGGCGTACGACGACGGCACGTTCAAGCAGCCGTGGGATCTCCGCCGCGAGACCCTGGTGACCGTCGACACCCACGACCTCCCCGGTCGCGGGGTACCTGGCCGGTGAGCACGTGGACCTGCGCGACCGGTTGGGCGTACTGGCCGAACCCGTCGAGAAGGTCCGCGCCGACGCAGACTCGAGCGGCAGCGGATGATGTCGCGTCTGGCCGAGCACGGGCTGATAGACGAGAATTCGTCCGAACGCGAGATCATCGAGGCCATGCACCGGTACATCGCGCGCAGCCCGGGGGAGCTTCTGGCGATCGCCCTCGTCGACGCCGTGGGGGAGCGCCGCGCTCAGAACCAGCCGGGCACAGACGAGGAGTATCCGAATTGGCGCCTTCCCCTGGCCGACGGTTCCGAACAGGTGGTCCTCGTCGAGGATCTCAAGGGGAACCCCGGTTGCGCTCGCTCGTCACCGCCTTCGTCTCCGAACTGCACACCGCCCGCCAATAGGTCTGCGCACCCCGCCGATAGCAAGTGGGGCGTCTCTTCGCCGTCGGCGAATGCGCAAGCGCACGGCTTTCCCGGGCCGTGAACGGGCGGTGTCGCGAACCGAGCGGCACGGGTAGGCTGGGGACGCGACCGATTTAAGGAGGAAGTATGAGCGCCAAGGCAGAGTCGTTGATCGCCGCCATCGGCGGACGGAGCAACATCGGCAACGTCGAAGCATGCATCACGCGCCTTCGCATCGAGGTCTCAGACCCGACGAAGGTCGACGAGGAAGCTCTGCGTGAGGCGGGGCGTTCGGCGTGGTCCTTCAGGGCCCCGTCGTGCAGGTGGTCGTCGGGCCGGAAGCCGATGCCTTGAGCGCCGCGATGTCCAAGCCTCGCCTGACCGCCGCGCGCCGGGCCTGTTCGCCGTGGCCGCGCCGGCTGGAATTCGAGCACGCCGTCGGGCCCGGTTGGAAGACAGCCGGCCCGACGGCGCGTCTCTCAGGCCCCTGCCGCATCCGCCTTCTGGGCGCGCACGGCCCGTTCTGCGCGGTCCACCGACTCGGAGACCAGACGGATGCAGGCCGGGGCGGCGTCGGCGTTCTCGGCGAGCCAGGCCTTCCCCCAGGCTCACGAGGTCTACCCCGAGGTCCGTGCGGCCCGCCAATGAGATCGGGAAGGCGTATTCCAGCATGTTGCTGGCGATCTCCACCGAATGGCCGTCCCACTGGGCGCGCGCGTCCTCGAAGTAGCGGGCTGCGTAGGGGGACGAGGGATTCCGGCGTCGCACGCCGCGAGCCGAGCGCGAGGTTGCGCTGGACGGCGTTCGACTCGAAGTCTCCCGTGATCTCCTTCCACACCTTCTCGCGCACCGCGGGATCGGGCATCGCGCCGCGCGCCTGAGCCGAGAAGATCTGACCGTAGGAGGTCGAATCCTTGGCGTACTCCTCGGCGATTTCGGCCTCGCCGATGCGGCCGGCGGCGGCCAGCGCGATGACGATCCCCAGCGGACCTCGGCGTCGACGGGTACCCTTCCGGAAGGCCCTCGCCGTCGAGCCATCCGGCGATGCGGTCGAGCTGTTCGTCCGTCTTCGCCAGGCGCATGGCGGCCGAGGCCACCTGCAGCTGGTTGTCCGAGCCGGGCTCGGCCTCGGAGAGGATGTCGAAGACCCTCGCGGCGACGGCGTCGTGGAGGGCCTCCCGCCCGGCGGGGGCCGAGTAGACGGTCACGGCGGTGATCAGCTGGTTCAGGATGTGGCGCAGCACGGTCCCGTCGGTCTCATCGGGGAGGGCCTTCAGGACGATCCGGGTGTAGTCGGTGGCGCTCATGAGACCGTCGCGGCACATGTCCCAGGCGGCGAAGAGCACGCTCGTCCGGGCGAGCCGATCCTCGAACGCGTCGAGGCGCTCGACCGCGGCGCCCAGGGACTTCTCGTCCAGGCGAATCTTCGCGTACGCCAAATCCTCGTCGTTGACGAGAAGGATGGCCGGCCGCTTGACGCCCGCGAGTTCGGGCACTTCCGTGAGTTCGCCGTCGATGTCGGGCTCGACGGAGAAGGTACGGGTCAGCTTCCCGTCGATCGCGTCGAAACCGCCCACCCGATGCGGTGGGGGCGCAGGGAGGCGCGGCCGTCGGACTCCTGGCGGATCGCGAAGGACTCGACGCCGCCGCCCTTCTCGACGATCTCGGGGAGGACGTTAGCGCCGGCCTCCTGGAGCCACACCTTCGTCCAGCGCGAGAGGTCGCGGCCCGACGGGCCTCAGTTCGGCCAGAAGGTCGGCCAGCGTGGCGTTGCCCCAGGCGTGCTTGGCGACGTAGGAGCGCACCCGGCGAGGAACTCCTCCAGGCCGACCCACGCCACGAGCTGCTTGAGCACCGAGGCGCCCTTGCCGTAGGTGATCTGGTCGAAGTTGACGAGCACGTCCTCGATGTCGCGGATGTCCGCGCCACCGGGTGGGTGGAGGGCAGGAGGTCCTGCTGAATCGCCCCGACTTCTCCGAGGCCAGGAAGGTCACCCAGGCTTCCTTCCACCGCGTGTTCTTCACCGCGGCCAGGTGGCTCTGTGAACTCGGCGAAGGATCGTTGAGCCACAGGTCGTCCCACCACTTCATCGTCACGAGGTCGCCGAACCACATGTGCGCCTGCTCGTGGAGGATCGTGATGACCGGCGGTCGACCATGGCGCCCGTGGGCTTCGTGCGGAAGATGTAGGGACTCGACCAGCGTCACGTTGCCGGGATGCTCCATCGCGCCCGCGTTGTACTCGGGGCAGAAGACCTGATCGTATTTGCGGAAGGGGTAGGGAAGCCGTAGTTGGCCTCGTAGAACTCGGAAGCCTGCTTCGTCACCTCGTAGATCTCGTCGGCATCGACGTATTCGATGAGCGACTTGCGCGCCCAGATGCCCAGCGGGATCTCGCGGCCGTCCACCGAACGGTAGACGTCGCCCTCTGCGCTCGCGTAGGGGTCCGGCGATGATCGACACGAGATAGGTCGATATGCGCTCGGTGGGCGTGAACTGCCAGGTGAACACGCCTCGCGTGTGGCGACCGGCTCGGGGGATGGCGAGTTCGACAGGACGGTCCAGGCTTCGGGCGCGTCGATCGTCAGCGTGAACTCGGCCTTGAGATCGGGTTGTTCGAAGCAGGCGAAGACGCGCCTGGCGTCGGCCACCTCGAATTGCGAGTAGAGGTGAGACCTCGCCGTCGGCCCGGATCGACGTAGCGGTGCAGTCCCTCGCCCGTGCGCGAATAGCTCATCGTCGCCTCGACTCGGACGGTGTTCTCCGGCGCCAGGTCCTCCAGCGGGAAGCGAGAATCCGCGAAAGCGCCGGCGTCGAGCACATTGCCGTTGAGGACCACCTTTGTCCACCGACTCGGCGACGATGTCGAGGAACGTCGACGCCCCGCACTCGGCGGTGAAGTCGATCTCGGTGATCGAGAGAGGCCGTCTCCGATCCCGTGAGGTCGAGGGTAGACGCGGTAGGCCTCGGTGGAGATGAGCGCCGCGCGCCCCGCCGCCTCCGGAGCGTGTCAGATTGGTGCCTGGCATTGAATTCCTTTCGAATAGACAACCGCATACAAGGGTACGCGATCCCCCGCTCCGGCATCGGCTTGCTGAGCCTCCGGCCCCTCCGCCGCCGAACCGAAAGGGCCCGCCACCGCCCGACGGCCGGGAGCGGTCACTGGCAGGCGATTCGGGGGCCGTCGACCACGACCATTTCGTTCGGCGTGACCGGGAGATCCCATGAGTTCAGGAGCTCGCCGGTGGAGATCTGAATCATGTGCAGCTTCTTGGTCGCCGGCTCGGTCACGTGGGCGTAGTCTCCCATCGCCTTGACGTTCGGGCCGGGCTCCTGCCAGTTCTCCTTCTCCCTCCACGGCTTGACGACGTCCACTTTGCGCAGGACGTGTCCGGTGCCCGAGTCGAGGATGTTGAGCTTTCCGTCGTAGGTCAGGACGAGGGCTCTCGCCGTTCTTGCCGCGAGCGAGGGAGCGGAACCAATAGGACGAGCCGAGTTCACCGCGGTGATCGTGGCGCTCTCGGTGTTGAGCAGGCCCACCTTGGTCGGGCGCTCTGGCTTGGCGTCCTTGTCGACCTTGTAGTCGGTGAGGTTGACGAGGGAGGCGGGAGCCGGCCTGGTTGCCCGAACGCTGGTAGGCCTCCGGGACCGCGACCTTGTGGAAGGCTCCGTCGCGGTAGACGAGCGGTCCGTTCGTGCAGCCGAAGGACGACGTCTCCGTCGCCGTCGGACTTAGCCGCGGCTTCGCCGTGGACGCCGGGGCAGTCGGCCGACTCGGCCACGGCCTTCCCGGATGCGTCGACCTTCTGGACGGTGTGCCGCTCCTGTTCGGTTCCCTTCGTCGTCAGGACGCCTCCGTCCGCGAGCGGGACAGCGACTCCGTGGTGGGGTGCGCCGGTCTTGATCGTCGTGATCTCGTCGGCGGTGATCTTGCCGTCGGTGAAGGCGTCGGACTTGAGGACCTGGGCCGTTCCCCGGCCATCGGAGAAGAGGGCGGTCTTCCCATGGTGGACCACGACGTGCCCCGCTTTGGGAGCCTTGATCTCGGCTCCGGTCAGTTTGGGGTCTGGGTGTAGTAGTGGAAGTGATCCTCGTGGGGACGGAGACGAGCCCGGCGTCGAAGAGTCGGAACCGATCCCCGTCGGAGACGAGGACGTGACGTCCGTTCCCCGCCGGATTGAGCCGAAGGAAGCCGTCGTGCTTCGTCGTGGCCAGGACTTTGCCCGTCGCTCCGTCCATAGTGAGCAGACCGCCGTCGTAACCGATGACGACGCGGGGCCTGAGGAGAGACCTCCTTGCGACCCCGTCCTTCCTGCCGCCGCGCCCTCCAAAGCGGACGAGGGGAGCCGCTCCCCGACTGGGAACCGGAGGAGCCGCAGCCGGAGAGGACGAGGGCTCCGACCGCGACGGTGGACAGAACCTTGAGAATGCGTGGAATGATCATATCCGTCAGACTATCTGAGAATGATTATTGTTCACAAACATAGGCGGTCATTCGCATTCCCTCCGGCGCCTGGGCGCGGTGGAGCAGTCTCGCGGATAGTACCCCGGGCCGTCCGGATCCGTCACTCGCCCGGCTTACCAGATGCGCACGCTCCTCCGGGGGGCAGATAGAGGGCGTCGCCTTTCGGTCACGCCGAAGCCCCTCGGCGAGCGTCGACGTTCTTGACCACTCCGTTGGTCCGGAACTCGTCAGAGAGTGGGGATCCGTGGCGATCTGCTTGGTCAAGGCCTCCGTGCGGTCCTTGCTCTGCGCAGACCTCGCGTAGGGACAGGGAAGAACCGCTGGACTCCCGTGTATCCGTCGATGACGGCGCGTCGCGCACGTCCGCCCCCTGCCTGGCCAGGGCGATCCCGTAAAGCTTTCAGCCCTATGGAGACGCCTCCCAGGTCGCCGATGTTCTCGCCCAGTGTGAGGGCGCCTCGGACGTGATGGGGGCTGTCGGAGTCGAACTGGGCGGGGACGTAGGCGTCGTACTGGGCGACGAGGGCCGACGTCCGCTCTTCGAACGCCCTGCGGTCCTCGTCCGTCCACCAGTTGTCGAGTTGCCCCGTTCGCGTCGAACTTCGAGCCCTGGTCGTCGAAGCCGTGGCCTATCTCGTGGCCGATGACGGCGCCGATCGCGCCGTAGTTGAGCGCGTCGTCGCGATCGGGGTCGAAGAGGGGAACTGCAGGATGGCAGCGGGGAAGACGATCTCGTTCCACAGGGGTTGTAGTAGGCGCTGACCGTCTGCGGCGACATGAGCCATTCGCTGCGGTCCATGTCCTCGCTGAGTTTGGCGAGTCCCTGGCTACCTTGAAGCGCGCGCTCGCACGTGCGTTGTCGAGGAGGTCGTCGCTGATCCGGAGGGCGGAGTAATCTCGCCACTCGTCCGGATAGCCGATCTTGGCGACGAAGAGTCGCACCTCTCCAAGGCCCGCCTCTTCGTCTCGTCCCCATCCAGTCGAGCGCGCGGATCGACTGGCGGTAGGGCTTCTCAGGAGGTCGTCGACGAGGCGCAGCATCCTCTCCTTGTGGGACGGAGGGAAGTGCCTGGCGACGTACTCTTTGCCGACAGCCTCGCCGAGGGCCCTTGGACGAAGCGCACGCCCCGCTTCCACCGCTCGCGCTGTTCGACGGTTCCGCGCAGCACCCTCCCGTAGAAGTCGAAGTCGGCGTCGTCGATCCTCGGTGAGGTAGGGGGCGCGGGCCTCGCAGGATCCGCCAGCGGGTATAGGCCTTCAAGTCCTCCAGAGGTGCGGTTCACAGTCTGGCGGCGGAGGCGATCGCATCGGGGTTCGCGACGATCGCATCGACCATCCGCTCGAGCGGGGCTCCGGCCGCTTGAACGCCGCGTTCCACGCGAATCCTGGGGTGCGGTCGAGAAGTCCGTCCACGTGAAGAGGGTTGTTGACCCTTGTCGACGTCGCGGGTGTCGACGACGCTCAGTGCGCTGCGGCGATTTCCCTCCACGGCGAGGACCACGCGGGCCTGCGCCGCTGCGGTCTCCTCGTCCAAGCCGTAGCCGAGGGCCAGCAGACGCGGCACGAAGGCCTCGTACTCGGCGAGCACGCCGGCGTGCCGGGGTCGCGGTAGTAGGCCCTCGTCCGGCAGGCCGATGCCTGACTGGGAGACGAAGACCGTAGCGGGAGGGGTCGTTGAGATCGGAGGCGACTTCGTAGGGAGAAGAAGGCGTGACGCCCGTCGCCGACAGAGCGCCGACCGCGCGCGCGAGCTCCTCGCGGTTCGCGGCCGCCTCGACCGGCGCCAGATCCGCCTCCAGCGGTGCGGTTCCCTTGGCGTTGAGGGTGTCGACGTCCATCCAGCTGTTGAACAGCCGAGCGATCTTCCCGGCCTCGCCCTCGGTGGGTTGGCCGCCGCGAGTTCCTCGATGATCTGGCGGACCTGCTCGGCCTGCAAAGCGCCAGGGCGGTGAAAGAGCCGTCGGAGGCTGGGGATCCGTGGGAATCTCGTGAGAGTCGATCCACGAGCCGTTGATGGCGCGGAAGAGATCGTCCTGAATGCGGACCGTGGAATCTGCGCCCTCCAGAACCCGGGCCAGGGCGTTGTTCGTAACCGTCATGGCGCCAGCTTTACGCAAGTCCCAGAGGCCGGAGGACATGGCCGGTACCATAGCGCCCATGCGCGTACATTGCGACGGACCACGCAGGGTTCGGAACTGAAGGAATACCTCGTTCCCCAGGCTCGCCGAGGCGGGCTACGACGTCGTCGATCACGGGGCGGCAGAATACGACGCCCTCGACGACTACCCGCCGATGTGCATCGAATGCGGGAAAGGCGGTCGTCGCCGATCCCGGAAGCCTGGGAATCGTCCCTCGGAGGATCGGGGAACGGCGAGCAGATCGCGGCGAACAAAGTGCCCGGCGTGCGGGCGATTCTGGCCTGGAACGAATCGACGGCCGAGCTGGGCCGCCAGCACAACGACGCCAACGTCGTCTCCATCGGTGCGCGGCACAGGCCCGCCAGGCCTTCGAGCTCGTCCGGACCTTCCTGGAGACGCCCTTCAGCGGAGACGCCCGGCACCGACGCCGCATCGACCTGCTCGCCGAATACGAGGCGGAACGCGGCTGAGCCTGCCGGGCCGATGCACGATGTCGCCGCGATTGACAACCGGAAGGCAGCACCATCGAGTGGAGGGCGATCTCTGTTAGATTTCGAGGGAAAGCGGGATTCAGCAACTGAACTGATGATCTGATTGAGACGCTGATGCTTTCCCGGGCGAAAGGGCACGCCGCCCGCATCGCAATGACGTCGCCGCCTTCTTCCTCGCGCTGGCTTCCTCGATCGTGGCGCTGCCGCAGCCGGCCGCCCACGGCCCGCCGAAGCCCCACGGCGAGGCTGAACAAGAAAGTACGCGGTCGCCGACACTGACTACCCGGTTCCGCAGAGCAACGTCCTATGGGTGAGCCCCGAAGGGCGACGACGGCGCCGCGGGCGCGCAGAACGCCCCGCTCAAGTCGGTCGCGGCGGCGGCGAAGAAGGCGACGGACGGCACGACGATCGTTCTCAAGAGCGGCGTCTACCGCGAACCGCATTTCGCCATCACCAAGAGCAACGTCACCTTCAGGCGGCGCCTCACGCGGAGGTGTGGCTCGGCGGCAGCGACGTCGTCGGGGCCTCGCGGTGGAAGAAGGACGGCAGAGTCTGGAAGGTCACGGGGGACTTTCCAGAACTTCTGCCACGTCTGCACCGTCAGCGGATCCTCGCGTCGACGGGATGGCCGCCTTCCCGGAGCAGGTCTTCATCGACGACCAAACCCCTCAAGCAGGTGGACAGCAAGGACAAGGTCGGCTGGTCCTTCTACGTCGAGGACGCCACGCCGACGACCTTGAAAGTCGCTGACGACAGGGACCAAGGGCTACAACATGGGGCAAAGCAGGACAGCGTAACCTACTACGTCGGATCGGATCCGACGGCTGGAACCACGGAGATCTCGCAGCGAAGCCGGGCCTTCACCTCCACAGGCTCAGGCTTCGCGATGAAAGGGCGTCAACGTCGCCCAGTTCGCTCCCCAATCACGCATGGGACTTCAACGACCCCGGCTCGGAAAGGAGAGCGGGCCCCGTCGCGGTGAGCGTCAACAGGCGGGAAGCCTGGTCCAGGACGGCGTGTTCGCCCAGAGCTCGTCCACCGGCTTCTTCGACCACGCCGAGACAGCCGCTTCGTCAACAACAAGGTCTACGACAACGGAGCCACCGGTCTGGGAGGCAACCGCACCCACGGCACCACGGTCGAGAAGAGCGTCTTCTCTGCGAGCAACGCGGCTCGGAATGGAGATCGACGGGACCAAGTGCAAAGGCTACTGCACGGTCGGCGACGTGAAGATCACCCACGCCAAGGACGTCGTTTTCCGCGAGAACGTCGTGGACTACTCGGGCCGGCAGGTGAGCCACGTGGACAAGGGCAAATCGACGCCGCCGGGATTCTGGTGCGACGAAGGGTGCATCAACGCCGTCGTCGTCAACAATTTCTTCACGAATTCCAGTTCCGCCGTCTTCATCGAGGTGTCGGCCGGCGGGGTGGTCGCATCCAATGTCATCGAGAGCTCGGGCATGGGAATCACTCTGTCGGGATCCGAAAGGGTCAAGGTGTACAACAACACCGTCTCCCGAACCCTCGCGTCGATCACGGTGAATGAGGACGAGCGGTCCAACGGATGCAACGCCGTCGACGCCAACAGGCGGTGCATCGCGAACGAGTCGTGGTCCCAGGAGCAGCATCTGTCATGGGACGCGACGAAGAACGAAGTGTACAACAACATCGTCTCGTCGCGGCCGGGCCTGAACGGCAGTCGACGCCCCTGGTGGTCTTACCGTCCGCACCGCCGGCGGCGCGGACGCGGACGGCAGTTCGAAACTGTACAGCAACTCCCTGTTCACCGGGCTCGACTACAACGCCTACTATCGCAACGGCCTGGCGGGCGATCCCTACCTCGCGACGTGGGACACCCCCGAGGGCGCAGGCAAGACCGACGTCCGCTTCTCCCGCACCAAGGACATCGCCGAGGATTCCCGGACCGATAAGCGGATTGATGGTTTGGAGCGTCATGCGCTCGATCAGTTCGGTGCGCGGTCACTAATCCGTTCTTCGTCAAGGAGGCTGATGGTGACGCGGATTTCAAGAAGAGCGATTATCACTTGAAGGCGGGCAGTCCGGCTCGGGGTTCGGGAAGGCTCTTCCGGCTGATGTGGCTAAGGCGATCGATCTGTCGGGCACGACGAGTCAAGCCAGAATGCGGCCGTGGACCGGAGCACTCGTCAACGTCAAGATGAAGGGAGACGAGGGGTGACCGGCACCCTGAGCGTGCCTTCCCCGATAGCCGCATGACTCGGCGGGCGTCCCTCCCGCTCGAACCGCACGCTTGCGCCTACGGGCGCGATGGGCCGGGTGATTCTGAGCGGCCCGCGCGTTCGCACCGCCTCGATCGGCCCGCCCGCAAACGGGTCGACCTTCGAATAGAATTCCCGATTTCCAAGAAGAAGATAAAGAAAGGAAGAAGACGATGCATTCAGCATATGGCTCGAAAGAGCCCTACCGCTGGCTGACGGCCTTCGCGGCGGTTTTCGTGGCGATCTCGACGATCGTGGCGCTGCCGCAGTCCGCCCGGGCCGCGGAACGCCTGAACCACAAGTATTCGGTTCCCGACACCAACTACCCGGTTCCGCAGAGCAACGCGCTGTGGGTGAGCCCCGATAGAGACGACTCGCCAATGGAAGCGAGAAAGCGCCGTTCAAGACGATCAAAGCTATGCCGCCAAGCAGGCGAAGAAGGGCACGACGATCGTTCTCCAGAGCGGCGTCTACCGCGAACCCCATTTCTCCATCGCACAAGACGACGTCACCCTCCAGGCGGCGCCTCACGCGGAGGTGTGGCTCAAGGCAGCGACGTCGTCAGGGGCCTCTCGGTGGAAGAAGGACGGCAAGTCTGGAAGGTCACGGGGACTTCAGAACTTCTGCCACGTCTGCACCACGAACGCCAAGCCCAGCGTCGAGGGAATCGCCGCCTTCCCGGAGCAGGTCTTCATCGGCGACCAACCCTCAAGCAGGTGGACAGCAAGGACAAGGTCGGCCGGAACCTTCTACGTCGAAGACTCCACGCCCACCACGTTGAAGTCGGCGAACGGCACGTCGAAGCAGTACAACGTCGGCCGCCAGGACAACATCACGTACTACGTGGGATCCGACCCGACGGCCGGAACCACGGAGATCTCCGAGAGAAGCCGCGCGTTCACCGCGACCGGACGAGCACTTCGTCATGAAGGGCGTCAACGTCGCCCAGTTCTCGCCGAACCAGGTTTGGGATTTCAAGGATCCGCGGCTCGGATCCGAGAGCGGGCCCGTCGCGGTGAGCATCAACGGCGCGGACAGTGTGATCCAGGACAGTACCTTCGCTCAGAGCGCGACTTCGTCATTCTTCTTCAATCACGCTGAGAACGGCCGCTTCGTCAACAACAAAGTGCTCGACAACGGCGGGGCTGGAATGGGAGGGAACTACTCCCACAACCTAACCATCGAGAACAGCGAATTCTCCGGTAACAATGCCGAAGGGTTCCTGACGAACGGAAGCCTCTGCACCGCTTACTGCGGCATAGCCGATGTGAAAATCACCCATGCAAAGAGTGTTACATTCCGCGGTAATAAAGTGGATTATTCACAGAAAAAGTCAACCATACCGATAAAAACAACAAAATGCCCATAGCATTTTGGTGCGACGAGGGCTGCATCGGAACGGCGACAGTGAATAACTTCTTTACCAATATCGGTCAGGCAGTAGGCTATGAAGTTTCCAGCGGTGGAGTAATCGCATCCAATATCATAGAGTCTTCCAGTGCCGGAATCAATGTTATGGGCGGCGACAAAGTCAAAAATCTATAACAATACCATATCTCGTACTTTCCGTCCCATAAATATTGGGGAAGACAAGCGAGCCAAAGGTGCAACGCCTATGATACCAATAAGAAGTGCATATCGGGAGAAAAATGGTCACAATCGCAAAAACTCAGTTGCGGGATACCACAGGCACTCAACTGCTAGCAATAACATTATCTCATCTCGATTGACGGTGCAGAACGATTCCTCCGGTCCGTACTGGGCGTATCCGATCCGGACCATCGGCGCGGACAATCTCGACGGGAGCGCCAAGCTGTACAGCAACGACTTGTTCGAGGGGCATGGACTACGACGCTTTCTACCGCTCAGTCCCCAAGCCGAACCCTATGTGCTGACATGGGATTTGAAGGACAAAAGCCGACCCGTCAACATCCTGTTCTCGCGGACGTCCGAGATCGCCTCCAACCCGGCGGTCAACAAGAAGATTGATGGTTTGGAGCGTCATGCGCTCGATCAGTTCGGTGCGCGGTCGGCTAATCCGTTCTTCGTCAAGGAGGCTGATGGTGACGCGGATTTCAAGAAGAGCGATTATCGCTGAAGGCGGGCAGTCCGGCTCGGGGTTCGGGGAAGGCTCTTCCGGCTGATGTGGCTAAGGCGATCGATCCGTCGGGCACGACGGTCAAGCTCAATGCGGCCGTGGACCGCGGAGCACTCGTCAACCCGATGATGAAGGCCCAGTGACGACGGACGTCCCTATGCCCATAAGGGACGGACATTCGAGAGCGGTCCCAGGCTAAGCCCGGGGACCGCCGCCTCGGTTCGAGTCGGATGTAGATCGCGGGGTCGATGGAAGACGTCGTCCGCCTTGCGCTCGTGAAGCCTGGCGGAACGCCCACCGCCGTGGTATTGGCGGGGACGTCCTCGACAACGACCGCGTTCGCGCTACGATGTGCGCCCTCGCCGAGGGTGATCGGCCCGAGGATCTTCGCGCCAGCGCCTACGACGACTCCGTCGCCGAGCGTCGAGATGGCGTTTCGTGGCCTCCAGCGACGTCCCACGGTGTGACGCCGTGATAGAGCATGCAGTCGTCGCCGACCTCCGCCGTTTCGCCGATGACTACGCCCATGCCCGTGGTCGATGAAGAACTCGCCAGCCCGATGGTCGCCCTGGATGGTTTCGATCCCCGTGACCGCCCGCACGCTTGGGAGACGAACCGGGCTGGAAGCCGCAGCCTGGGCGAGCGCTTCCACATCGCGTGAGCGGGCGGTGGCCACACCGCGTGGATGCCCGGGCAGCGCAGAACGACCTCGAGGGCCGACCTGACCGCCGGGTCATGTTCTGCGGGCGGCGCGAACGTCTTCGCGAGCGCGCTCAATGACAGTGCGGCAGCCGAGTGCCATCGATGATCCTCTTTCGCCTAACCTGAGGCCCGGCGGGTCCGAACCGGAGGGTCGGGCCTGCATGCGGACGTGACGTGTACCGACTATGGTCCGCGAGGCCGCCTCCTCATCGTCTGCCGAGCCGGGGCGGACAAGCGGACGCAGGCCCCGCCCGGCTCGGGCGGCGAAGCGGATCGAGTCGACGAGTCCTGCGAACAGCGGAGTCGACAGATGGCGCTCGCCGAAGTCGGGGAACGATCGCAACGATCGTCTTCCTCGGCCTCGGGCGTTGCGCGACCTCGACGGCGGCTGCGCGAGGGCCGCGCCCGAGGAAATGCCGACGAGCAGTCCCTCCTCGGTGGCGGCTCGTCGAGCTGTGGCGATAGCCGTCTCGGAGGGGACGGCGATGACTTCGTCGTACAGATCGGTATCGAGGACATCGGGGGACGAAATTGGCGCCGAGGCCTTGGATCTTGTGCGGACCCGCAGAGCCCTCGGAGAGTGGCGGCGACTCCGCCGGTTCGACGGCGACGAGCTTGACGCCGGGCTTGTGGCGGCGCAGCGCGCTGCCGGTGCCCGTGATCGTCCCGCCGGTGCCGACGCCTGAGACGGTAGTCGACGTCGCCCTCCGTGTCCTGCCAGATCTCCTCGCCCGTCGTGCGCTCGTGAACGGCGGGGTTGGCGGTGGCGAACTGGGAGGCGAGAATCGCGCCGGTCTGAGCGACGATCTCCTCGGCCCTCTCACGGCGCCGCGCATGCCCTGGGCGGGTTCGGTCAGGATGAGCTCGGCGCCGAAAGGCCGCAGAGCGCACGCCGTTCCTCGACATGGACGAGGCACGGTCAGGATGACCTTGTAGCCGCGCGCGCGGCGCAGGCCAATCCGATGCCGGTGTTGCCGGAGGTGGCCTCGACGATCGTTCCGCCGGCGGCGGGCAGCCGGCCGGAGGCCCACGCGGCGTCGATGATCGCGACGGCTATGCGGTCCTTGACGGAATTGGCGGGGTTGTAGAATTCGAGCTCATAGCACGACGGCCTTCGCTCCTCGGCTAGGCGGTTGATGCGGACGGCGGGGTTCTCCAACGAGCTCGGTGGCATCGGCGTAGATTTTGGACATGTGTCTCCCAGAACGGTTGAATGTGGAAGCGTTAATCCGAGGCGCGACGGGCGCCGCGCGATGGATGGACGAGCGTCGAGAGCGTGCGCCGTGCGCACGCAAAGCCCGACGCTCTGAGACACAGACGACAGGGAGCACAGGAGAGGGGCGTGTCGGCGGTGTTGGCCATCCTCGTCGCTTTCTCCGTGTCGCATTGCGGATTCGCCGTTGCGTGACCCTCTCGGCAAGGAAAACGTTCGCACACTTCCGCGAGCTCTGTCCAGCGGATCCGCATTGCGGTCGCCCTCGGCGAATCGGGGACGGAGGCGGACCGCGCTCCCTGGAGCCCGACGGGGAAAAGCCGACCGGATCAGCCGATGACGGCACGGCCCGCGCGGACTCGGCCTGCGGGCCGCTCGACCAGTCGCGTGCCGCCCTCCAGGACGCCTACGGACCCGGACGAGCCGGAAACGAGGGACGACAGGCGCTCGCCTTCGTCGCAGACGACGGTCACCCGCACGCCTTCGGCCCGGTAGTCGGGCTCGGCCGCGAAGCCCGCTGCGCTCAGTTCGGCCAGGTAGCGCCCCGCGTCGGCGTGCGGGAGGAGCGCATTCCACCGGTAGGCGCTCCCGGGTCTCGAAGCGCGTCTTCGAGGCATTCGCGCACTGCGTCGGAGTAGGCTCGGACGAGCCCGCCGGTGCCCAGGAGCGTGCCGCCGAAATACCTCGTGACGACGGGCTACGACGTCGACGATCCCCGTTCCCGCCAGGACGTCGAGCATCGGACGCCCGGCCGTTCCGGGAGGGTTCGCCGTCGTCGGAGGAGTGGGAGACGGAAGCGCCCCGGGCGTCGAGACGATGAACGCCGCGCAGTGATGCCTGGCGTCGGGCATAGCCGAACGCCGTGCCGAGATGACCTCGCGGGCCTCCTCGGGGCTCCCGGCTCTGGCGACCAGGGCGAGGAATCGGGATCGCCTGATCTCGAGCTCATGGGTGAGGAGGGCGCCGGCGGGCAGGAGAAGGTCGCTCACATGCACCATTATCCATCCATGGGATCCCGCCTGTAGGATCCCTGCGACCTCCGGCTTCCGTCGGCGGGACGAGCGGCGGCCGTGCCGTCCCGGGTCGCGAGGCATTGACTCCGCGCGGACCGTGCCCATAGAATTTTCCATCGAACCGCCAATCGAAGTTAGAAAGAATCACATGGCCAAGAAGTCGAAGATCGCCCGCAACAGACAGCGAGAGGCCGTCGTCGCCCGGTACGCAGAACGCCGGGCGAAGCTGAAGCGTCCGTGGACGTCAACCTCACGCAGGCCGAGCGAGACGCCGCCATGGCTCAACTCCATAAACTGCCGCGGGACGCCTCGCCCGTGCGCCTTCGCAACCGCGACGCGTAGAGGACCGGACGCCCTCGCGGCTATCTTCGTAAATTCGGCCTATCTCGCGTGCGTCTGCGCCAGATGGCCAATGACGGCGAACTCCCGGGTGTGACTAAGTCCTCCTGGTGATCCGGGCGTCCGAACGGCTTCCGGAATGACGGCGGTGGCTTCCGTCGGGTAGTCTTTTTCCCCGTGTGTGGGCGATCGTCCGCGCGATGTCCATTGAGTCGCCATGGCGGCCCAGTATCGAGAGGAGCGGTAGCAATGGCGGTACCCAAACGGAAGATGTCCCGCAGCAATACGCGCTCTCGCCGTTCCCAGTGGAAGGCACAGCTCACCGAGCTTCAGACCGTCCGCGTTCAGGGCCGCGACGTGCGCATTCCCCGTAGGCTCGTGAAAGCCTACAAAGCCGGACTCATCTCCGACCGATCGGAGATCTCTACGCGAAGGACCCGGGCCTCCGGGGCCTTCCCTCTGCTGTCTTTCGGTGTTCCCGCCGATCCGCCCCTGCTCCGGGCCACGGCCTCGCACGCGCCTTCGTCGCCCCGCTCGGTTGGCGCACCGCCTTCCACCGTAGGCTCCGTCGGCGGTGAAGCGGTCCCTCGCCGACGTTCGAGCGGCGCGCACGCCTGTCTCCCCTTCATCGGCGAATGGGCGCGATAACCTGGTGCCTCGTAGTGAATAGGGTACCGTGCGCCTGACGAAGCTTGCCGGAATCCTTGCCGTGTCGACGAAGAGGGCTTTCCGCCCGCTCCAGCTCCACCCGACCGCGCCGCTGCCGGAGCGTTCGAAGCGGACGACTGCGGCGGCCAGCGGGCAACCCGCTCGCCCTCGTTCCTGGGAGACGCTCCGGGTGACTGCGCGCCTGCCGCCCTTCTGCATGCGCTGTGCTTCGAACCGACGGTCGACTTGCTCTCCGATCCGGCCGTTCCCGTCCCCGGTGCGGGGCTCGTCGTGTCCGATCAGCGGTGGGAGCTCGCCGAGCCGGTGGCGATCGGCTCGGCGGTGACAGTGGACGTCCAGCTCGCCTCGATCGTCCGCGATTCCTCGTCGACGAGTCTGTTCGTCCGCGCAAGGATCCGATGCGCAGACCGCCCGGTCTACCGGGAGGTGACCGAGTACGTCGCCAGGAAGGCCGGGGAGAGGCCTACGAGGTGAGGGGCGGACTCCTCGGATCGAGGTTCTCGACCACCGCCGGGCCTAGGAACCAATGCGTCAGGACGCCTGGACATCGGGCAGAACGCCGCCGTGTCCTCTAGGGTCTTCCGGGTGGCCGATTCGCGGCGATGGGCGCGGATCACAGGCGACGCCAATCCCATCCACACGTCGTCGCTCGCCGCCAAGGCCTTCGGCTACCGCAAGGCGGTGCTCCACGGGGCCGCCGTCGACGCCTGGATGGCCCACGAGGCCGGGCTCGACGGAGCGGCGCCCTGTTCCGGGCGGCACGCACTTCCGCGCTCCTGCGCTTTTGCCCGCCCATTGCGAACTCGTCCGACTTGGGGCGGAGGATTTCGCCGTCGTCGATCGGGACAGCGGACGCGATCTCGTGCACGCCAGGCTCACCGGCGTGCCGGACGGCCGCGGCTCGGAGCGGGGGCTCGTCCTGCCGCGCGACGACGGCCGCCCAGCTCGACTTTCCTGGGCAGAGGGATGGCCGCGGCCGGGCGGCCGTCAGGCACCCGAGGGCCCGCGCGGTCATCGAGGATGCGAAACCGTGGCGCCGCATGTACCGAACGGCCATGGCCGAATTGAGCGCGTGGGACGCTCCCGGCCGCGGCTCCTCCGGGGCCTGCGACGGGCTCGCCTTCCTTCACGAGAATCTGCGGTTCGCCGACGGCCGGCGCGCCTGCGAGGCGCGCATCGTCACACCGGCGCAGCGCGGGGACGTGATCGACGGGACGGGTCGGGCAGGTCCGCGAGCTGCAGGTGCTGATCGGCGGCCGCGACCTCGCCGGAGACGAACTCGTAGCCGAACCGCGCCGCTGGCGGGAGGACGGACGGATACGGCCCGGAGCCGTCGACGCGATCGCCGATGTCGTCGCCGACCCGAGCCACCTCGACCTGTCCGGATGGACGTTCGCCTGTCTGGGCGCGGGGCGGAACTGTCCCTGCGGCCCACCTTCTGGCATGGGGAGCCGACGTCGCCGCCGTCGCGCGCTCCCTCTGCCAGAGTTGGCCCAGGCGGGCCCCGCAGAGTGCGGGCCGTCTCCACCTTCCACCTCAACCACTGGACGTCGCCGCGGACCCCGGGGACGAGTGCGGGATGGATCGCGAGCCTGCCTGGCCGGGTCGCCATCGTCGGCTACGCTCTCACGCTCCGGGGGCGCGGTTCCTTCTCGCCGAGGCCGGGCGGACGTCCTCCGAGCGGCTGGTCTGCCAGGCCCGCCGCGGAGACGCCCTGGCGTGTACGGCAGCCCCTCCGACGCGTACGCCCCTGGACGTCCCCGTCCGCCGGGACTTCGCAGGGGCGGCGCCGCGCGGGCGCTGACGCTCTCGCCAGGGTCCGCAGGATCCATCCTCGCGGCGAGGCGGCGTCTATCAGGGCCTCATCGACGTGCAGGGGCCGAACCACGCGGTCGCCAGCGCATCGGACGGTGGCGGGCCACCGTGGAACGGGAGACGGGCGAACGGTCTCACTACAACATCGGCCGATGTCGATGACCCGATCCGTCTTGGAGCGCGCGTCCTGCGCGCCTCGCATACCGGCGGGCCTGGCCCGGCTGGGATGCCCGCCCTGCCCGCGAACGCGTCCGCGGCTCTCATGGCCGCTCTCCTCGCCTGGGACCTCAAGCACCCGAGCCGGACGCTCACCGACTTCCCTGACCGACAAGGCCATCGACTGCGGCTTGTTCGCCTGCCCTCACGAGCCCAACGGCCTCATAGGTTCGCGGCCGTCCTCAGGGGCGGACAGGGCGGTTCGGGACTAGTCGCCCGCGCTCCCGGCCGCGTCCACGCCGGACGCGACGGCCGGAGCGGACTCCGGAACCGCCGCCTTCGGGCCGTTGCGCGTCCTGGCCCTCTCGGGCCCGCGCATCGGGGCCGGTCTCGCCTTCGACGTCGATGCGGAGGATCCGGTCCAGCCACCGTGAAATCCACACAGGCTTTGCGGCCCAGCATGGCCATGACGGCGGGGATGAGCGTCATGCGCACGAGGAGGCGTCGACGGCCACGCCGACGGTCAGAGCGAGCGTGATCGGTTTGACGGCCGGATGCCGTGGGGGATGGAAGGCGGCGAAGACGCCGATCATGATGACGGCCGCGGCCGTGACGACCTTCGCCGAGCCTCGAAAGCCCTCCGGACGGCGCGTTTGGCGTGACCCGTGCGCAGCCAGACTTCGCGCATGCGCGAAACCAGGAAGACCTGGTGGTCCATGGCCAGGCCGAAGGCACGCCACGACGATCACCGGCAGGAAGGAGATGACGGCCCCGACCTTCGACACGTTGATGAGGTCGGCCGCCCAACCATCCGAAGACGGCTCCACGGCGCCCATCCCCTGCCGCGGGCGACGGGAGGTAGCGTACAGGCTCGCGATGATCGGGATGGCCACCGATCGAAGACGATGAGCAGAAGGACGACGGACAGCCCTATCAGACGATCCCGAAGGGATGGCCGAGGAAAGCTTGGCCGCGATGTCGATGGCGACCGCCGCCTGGCGTCACATGGACGTTCTCAAGCCGAACCGCTTTTTCGAGGCCCGGGCGCGGCGTCCCGGATCTCCTGACCAGCTTGGTCGTGGCGGGGGTCGGCCTGGCCTTTCTTCAGGATGATCTGGATGAAGGCGAAGCTTCTGTCAGGGGCTCGGAGTGGCTAGCGAGACCTGTCGACGCCGTCGAGCTTGCCGACGGCCGCCGCCTCCATCACTTGGACGAGGTTCCCGGACTTCTTGATGTCGGCCACCACGACGATCGGCGAGTTGCACCCCGTCCGTAGGCGCGGGAGATGGCGTCGTAGGTATCGCGCTGCACGGTGCCCACGGGCTCGTTGCCGTTGGTGGGCAGGGCCAGGCGGACCTGGTCGAGCGGCACGGCCAGGAAGCCGATGATCGCGACGACGCCGAGGGAACGTCAGCGCGGGCACCCGCGTGACGAAGTGGACCAGCCGCGTGCGCGGCTTTTTCCGAGCTTCTTCTTCGCGGGCGCCAGGCGTTCGCCGAGCAGACCGAGCATCGCGGGCACCGCGGTGACCGCGACGAGGACGGCCACGGCGACCATGGCGGCAGCGGACAGTCCCATGACCGTCAGGAAGGGTATCCTGGCCACCGCCAGCCCGCACAGGGCGACGATCACGGTCCGCTCGCGAAGAGCACGGCCGAGAAAACGCTGTGGCGTTGGCGCGCGGCGGCTGCTTCGGTCTGACTCCTCGGCCAGAATACTCTCGGGCGCGGAGATGATGAAGAGCGCGTGAGTCGATGCCGACCGCCAGTCGATCATCACCGCCAGGACGGGCGTACTCAGATTGATGTCGATGAAGTCGGCGGCCACGAGCATGCCGAGCATTCCGATGGCGACGCCGGTAGCGGCGGTCAGAGGGAGCTCCGGCGGCCACCACCGATCCCAGGGTGACGATCAGTACGATGGCTGCGATGACCAGGCCGAGCAGCTCTGTCGCCGACATGCCGATCGACGTCGAATTGCCGATGTTGGCCCCGCGTTGGACGGTGAGATCGGGACTGCTCTTCTGCGTGGCGCTGGCCAGCTGCGTGAGCTCTTTCGAGACGGCCTTGGCCTTGGGGCCGGGCTCTCCGGCGGCCTCCCCGACGGACGAGTCCGTCTGCACGAGGACGAGGGCGTGGTGGCCGTCGCGGGAGACGGTGCGCGTCTGCTGCGCGAACGGGTCGGTGACGGTGGACACGCCCTCGATCTTCCGGGCCTTCCCGATATGAAGACTCGATCGCGGTGCGCTGGCCCTCGATGTCCCCGCCGGTGGAGAAGAGCACCTGCTCGCTGGCGCCGGGCCGCCTGGGAGACGCTTGGCCATGACGGCCAGTCCCTCCATGGACTCCGTCCCGGTGACCTTGTACGTGGTTGCCAGATTCATCCCCGTGGCGGCGACGATCCCGCCCAGGGCGATCATGAGCAGGAGCCACCCCGCCAGAGACGCGCTTGGCGGGAGGCGGTCCATCCTCCCACGCGCTGAAGTATCGACGACACTCTGACTGTCCTTTTCGCATGAACTCGAGTTTCGATGCGGAACTGTGCGCGATATATTCTTATCGAAAGTCGGACGGGCCGCCGGCGTGGTCGGCCGGTCTGGGCGGCAGCGAGCCGACGAGGAAGGGCGTGTATCCTCGCGGCAGGATGAGAGAGGAGCTGGGTGCGTCGTGACCTCACGAGCCTTTGCGAAAAACGTGAGACACCCGGCAGCGTCTGCTCGACGCCGCCGTCGAAGTGTTCGAGAGGAAGGCTTGGCGGGGCGAGGATCGACGACGTCGTCGCGACTGCTGCGGTTCACCCGGGGGCGCCTTCTACTCGAATTACTCGTCACTGGCGGAGTGCTGCAGAGGCGCTCTCACCGAACGGTATGCGTGTTGAGGAGCTGCGCGAAGTCATAGCGGCCACGAAAGGACCTGCGGACGTCTGCACGCTCGTGGAGATCATCGACACACTTCAGGCCCCATGGACGCACGCTGTACATTTTTGAGTTCGGAATTGGCGCTTCACCGGATCCGCAATCCCGAATCCTCTCTCGACGTCGAGGACGACCTCGTCTGGCTGAAGCGCGAGATCGCCGAGATCGTTGGATCCGTGCTCGGGCAGTTGGGAAGGCGTCCGACGATCGAACTGGAGCGGATCGCCGATATGCTGGTCGTTTTCTTCCTCGATTCCGTGTTCGATGAAGCCGTTCTCCCCAAAGGGGCTGAGAGGAAGAAGAGGGCCTTCCCGAGATGGCCGACATCACGATCCAGGCGTTCAGCGAACCGATTGAGTGGGTTTCCCCGCGGTGCCGCTGCCAGCGGCGCTTCCGGCCCGATCCGGCGAGCTTCTCCGGCGGTTGAGCATCGGCGCGGCAGGAGGGCGCTCTCCGGTCGCTGGAAGAGACGGTGGAGCGAGTGACGGGAATCGAACCCGCGTAATCTGCTTGGAAGGCAGAGGCTCACCATTGAGCTACACTCGCGTGCCTGAAGAGGATAGCAGGTGCGGGCCCGCGTGCGCACGCCGATGACCCGGTCCGCGGGGAAGCGAGGGCATTTGTCGTCCGCGGACGAACGCCGGACGCAGGACGGCGTGGACGCCCTCACGGGCCGCAGTCGGGGTGGCGACTTGAACACGGCCTCCCGCTCCCAAAGCGGGCCGCGCTACCAGACTACGCCATACCCGCGCCCGCCAGCATAGGCGAGAGTCCGACCCTGCGGCGCACCGCCTTCACACCGGTTGGGCGCACGCTTGACTACGCATCCCGATCTTGACCGGAAGACCGTCGACGTCGGTGAACGAGCGGAGACGATCATGATGAAGTCCACTAGCACTCCGATACCGAAGAGCCCGAAGGTGAAGAGCCACAGCATGCCGGATGCCGACCTTCCCCAACGTAGAATCGGTGAATGCCGAGAATCCGAGGAACCAGGCGAGAGCGCCGCCGCGATCCTGCTCTTCGGGCTTACGGCGTTTCTCGCACGGCGGCCAGTTGTTGTAGTACTGGCCTCCGGCAGGCGGGTTGGCCGTAACCTTGCCAAAGGCTGATCGGGGTACGGCGGCATTCCCGGCGAGGGCGCTCTGCTGATTCCATCCGGGTTGAGAGTTCCAACCGGGATAGGAGTAGCCGGGGCCGGTGGGGCGTTGGCTGTAGAAGCCGTCGCCTCTCTGGTCGAAGGCGTTGCCGTACTGGACATATTTCACGATCCTCCACGTGTGGACAGAGGCGACCGGTCTCGACAGACCGTGCAGCACGCCGCATCGGCTGTGCTGTCAGGAAATCGTAGCTGGCGCTCCCCGGGGCCATCATGACCGGGCGCTCGCCCTCCCGCCTCCCGTCGGCGCCCTCTCCGCCGACGCCCCGCTGTTGCGGAAGGGCGGCGGATCCGGCTGTGCGGCTGCGGAATCGCGACACCCGACGCGGTGTCGTAGACTTATCCGGTATGCGCGCATCTTGCGTGCGCTGATCACATGCCGGGCTGTTCCTCTCACGGAGTGCACCGGTGCCGGAACGAGCCGGGCGGACTGTCCGCCCCTGATAGCTAAGCGAGAAAACCCCAGTGAAGAGCTCCGTCAGAGACCCTCGAGCCTACCACAAGGTCAAGCTGACCGTTGAGGTGCCGTTCGAGGAGTTCAAGCCCGCGATCGACAACGCCGCCAAAGACATCGGCAAAGCAGGTCAGCATTCGGATTCCGCCGCGGTCACATCCCGGCCCGCGTCATCGAAGCTCGATTCACGGCGCGCGCCATCGTCGAGGAGGCGCTCAACGGCAACCTGGACGGCTACTACGCTCAAGCCGTCAGCGCGAACGAGTTGCACCCCATGTCCCGGCCAGCGGTAGAGGTCACACAGGTTCCCGCTGGGAAGGACGACACCTCCGACCTCGTCTTCGTCGTGACAGTCGACGTCCGCTGAATCGCCATACCGGATCCTCGAGCGATCTCGGTCGCGGTCGACCGGTTCGAGGTCTCCGACGGGACGTCGACGCCCGGCTCACCGCCTGCGCGAACGCTTCGGCTCGCTCAGGGAGTCGAGCGCGCCGCCCAGGACGGCGACTACGCGACGATCGACCTCACCGCGAGGATCGACGGCGAGGAAGTCGACGCAGTGTCGGGCATCTCCTATCGCATCGGCTCGGGCACCATGCTCGAGGGCCTCGACGACGCCTTGACCGGCCGGAAGGCGGGAGACGGTCACCTTCTCCACGACTCGCGGGCGGGGACCACGCCGGCGAGGCGGCCGACGTCACCGTCACGGTCGGGAACGTCAAGAGTCCGAGCTCCCCGAAGCCGACGACGACTTCGCCCAGCTCGCCTCCGAGTTCGACACGGTCGACGAGCTGCGTGCGGATCTGCGCGGGCAATTGGCCAAGGACAAGGCGAGCGCCCAGGTGTACGCCGCACGCGATCTGCTTCTCCAGGAGCTTCGCGAGCGGTCGACTTCCCGCTCCCGAGACCGCCGTGAGGAGGAGGTCGCCCGGCACCTCGAACAGGAGGGCAAGGAAGGCGGACGACCCGCACGCCCGAGGCCCGCGAGGACAAAGCGGCTCATGCGCGACCAGCTTCTCCTGGACGTCCTCGGAACCTTCAACGTCAACGTGGAGCAGAACGAGCTCTTCAATTTCCTCGTCGAGCAGGCGAAGGCCTACGGGATGGAGCCCAACCAGTTCATCCAGGCGGCGGCTCAGGCGAACCAGTTCGGGGCCTTCGCGGCCGAACTGGCCAGGGGCAAGGCTCTCCTGTCCTACCTGCGACTGGTCGAAACCGTGGATTCGGACGGCAACCCCGTCGACGTCGTCACGAGGTGATCGGCAAGGCCCCGAAGGGAGAGACGGTTCCGGACTTCTCCGCTCACGGCGATCCCGGCCTCGGGCTCGAGACCTCCACGTGGACATCCCCCGTCGGCGGCGAGGCCGGCCCCTTCGACCCGGCTTCCGCGAAGGTCGACGACGTCCTGGCCTACGTCGCGAGATGTGGAGCGAGGAGGAGAAGGCGGGTGATCGACGCCGAGAAGAAGGGCAGAACCGCAAGACGCCCTTCTCGGAGGCTCGAAGGCTAGAGGACCTGCAGCTCGGAGGGGTTGAGGTAGGCGCCGCAGGGCCCGGCTCCGCCGTGTCCGCCGGGTGGGAGCCCGGCTTCGCGGTGCCTGGCGGACCATGCGCCGTCAGCGAAAAAGACGGGCCGGAGCGGCGTTCGCGAGGACGGGGCGCGTTAGTCTAGTGAACGTCAGCGAGCCCGCGACGCGGCGCGAGGTGCTCCGCCTGGCAAATGACCGGGCCAGGCCGGATGGGAAGGACAGAGCGTAGCACAACTGCCCACAACGCAAGGCGAGGCCCAGCAAGGCCCTGGGCTGGGAGACGTGGTCTACAACCGCCTTCCTGAAGAGCGCATCATCTGGCTCGGCGACGAGGTGCGCGATGAGAACGCGAACGTCATCTGCGCTCAGCTGCTGCTGCTGGCCGCTGAGGATCCTGAGAAGGACATCTACCTACATCAACTCGCCCGGCGGCTCGGTCACGGCGGGCATGGCGATCTACACGATGCAGTTCATCCAACCCGACGTCGTGACCGTCGGCATGGGGATGGCCGCCTCCATGGGGCAGTTCCTCTTGACGTCGGGGGCGAAGGGGAAGCGCTACGTCACCCCCCACACCAGGGTCCTGCTGCATCAGCCGCTCGGCGGCGCGGGAGGCACGGCGACCGAGATCCGCATCAACGCCGACCTGATCCTGCAGATGAAGCAGGAGCTGGCGGAGATCACCATGGCCAATACGGGCAAGTCGCCCGAGCAGATCATCGCCGATTCCGACCGCGACCACTGGTTCACGGCTCGCGAGGCCCTCGAGTACGGCTTCGTCGACCACATCGTCGCCAGCGCCCAGGCCATCGGCGGGACTACGGAGGAATGAAGATGAGCACCGATTTCAACGCCGGCGCGGCTGCGGCCGCGAACCAGTTCGGCGGCGCCGCCAGGCCGATGCCCTCGGCGCGGTACATCCTCCCCAACTTCGAGGAGCGCACCCCCTACGGGTACAAGCGGCAGGACCCCTACGCCAAGCTCTTCGAGGACCGCATCATCTTCCTCGGCGTGCAGGTGGACGACGCCTCGGCCGACGACGTCATGGCTCCAGCCTCGTCCTGGAGTCCCAGGACCCGGATTCGCCCATCACCATGTACATCAACTCCCCGGGCGGATCCTTCACCGCGATTGACGGCGATCTACGACACGATGCAATACATCGGCCGCAGATCCAGACCGTGTCCTCGGCCAGGCCGCTTCCGCCGCAGCCGTGCTTCTCGCCGCAGGCTCGGCGGGCCGCCGACTCGCCCTCCCCAATGCGCGCGTCCTCATCCACGAGCCCGCCATGGAGGAATGCAGCCAGGCGTCGGACATCGCAATCGTCGCGGACGAACTCGAGCGCATGAACGACTGGCTGTGCACGCTGCGCGTTGCACACCGGAAAGTCCGTAGACGAGATCAAGAACGACATCCAACGTGACAAGATTCCACAGCGGAGGCCGCCAGAGAATACGGCCTCGTCGACCAGGTTCTGAGTTCGCGCAAGTCGACGTCTCCCGCCTGAGTTCGGCGATTGAGGGTCCAAGCTCCGGTTTTCATGCGGAAACGGCGGTTGTGCCGCCGTCGGGGCGAGGAGCCTGGCGAGCGCACGACTCCGGGGAATCCGGCGCCGTCGGGGAAAACATACCCGGTTGAGGTCATAGGCTGGATCAGCGTGGAAAGATGACGACGTCTCATATAAGTGGCATGATGACGTTGTTCCAGTGGCGGGGAAAATCACCACGACGTGAGGAGAATCGATGGCGCGCACGGCGGATGCCGCGGACACACTGAAATGCTCATTCTGCCAGAAGAGCCAGCGGCAGGTCAGAGCTCATCACCGGCTCGGGCGTATACATCTGCAATGAATGCGTCGACCTGTGCAACGACATCATCGCGGAGGAGCTGGCTCAGGACGAATCGGATTTCTCGCCGACGCCCTGCCCAAACCCCGCGAAATATACGATTTCCTCAACGAGTACGTGGTGGGTCAGGACGCGGCGAAGCGAACCCTCGCGGTGGCGGTGTACAACCATTACAAGCGCGTCCGCGCCCAGGCCGGGCCCAAGCGCAAGGACGCCGAGGAAGTGGAGATCGGCAAGGCGAACATCCTCCTTCTGGGCCCCACCGGAACGGGCAAGACGTATCTGAGCGCAGTCGTTGGCGCGGATGCTCGACGTCCCTTCGCGATCGCCGACGCCACGGCCTTGACCGAGGCGGGATACGTGGGGCGAGGACGTCGAGAACATCCTCCTCAAGCTCATCCAGGCTGCCGACGACGACATCAGCGCGCGGAGATCGGGATCATCTACATCGACGAAATCGACAAGATCTCACGCAAACTCGAGAATCCATCGATCACCCGGGACGTCTCCGGCGAAGGCGTTCAGCAGGCCCTCCTGAAGATCATCGAGGGGACCGTCGCCTCCGTCCCGCCTCAGGAGGCCGGAAGCATCCTCAGCAGGAATACCCAGCTGGACACGAAGAACGTCCTGTTCATCTGCGCAGGCGCATTCTGCGGGGATGGAGGAGATCGTCTCTCCTCGAGCCGGCCGGCGCGGCATCGGCTTCGGATCCCAGTTGCACGACGCCGATCACGGAAGCGACATCCTGGCCGAAGTCACCCCCGACGACCTTCTACAAGTTCGGGCTCATACCCGAACTCGTCGGCCGCCTGCCCGTCGTCGCGGCCACTGAGGACCTCACCGAGACGACCTCGTGCGGATCCTCACCGAGCCCAAGAGCGCCCTCGTCCGCCAGTATCAGCGGATGTTCGACCTCGACGGCGTCAGGGCTGCAGATCGAAGACGAGGCGCTGCGCGAGATAGCGCGCGAAGCCCCGTCACGCGGAACCGCTCGCGGTCTGCGATCGATCATGGAAAGCCTCCCTTCAAGAGGCGATGTTCGACGTCCCCTCCGCGAAGACGTCGAGGTATCGTGTTCGATACGGCGACCGTCACCGGAAAGGCGGCGCCGAAGCTCGTACTGAAGAAGGCGAGCGGCAAGAGCGCTAACGCAGCCGCGTCGCGGTGAGCCGTCGCGATCCGGGCTGCCGGTGACGATGGGAGAGCTATGGACGAAGACGCCCAGGCCAGGTTGGCGGCATACCGCCGTACGATCGACAATTTAGACGCCGCGGTCATCCACATGCTGGCCGAACGCTTCCGATGCACGAAACAGGTCGGCGAATTGAAGTCGCGGCACAGCATGCCTCCGCGGACCCGGTGCGCGAGGCCGAGCAGCTCGAACGCATGCGCGCTCTGGCGGTGGAGGCCGGGCTGGACCCCGATCTTCGCCGAGAAGTTCCTGCGCTTCGTCCTCGCCGAGGTCATCCGGCATCACGAGGAGATCTCCGCAGAATCGGGTTAGGGGCGATCGTACGTGCTCTGCGGCGCCCGTCGAGTCCGGGCGAGCGGCGCCCGTTCGTCGACCGCACGGCGAGCGGCTGGCGGCCCGCAGGCCGAGTCGAGGATACAAGGCATCGGCTACCCGCACAAGGGGTCGGAAGACCGGCGATTCGCCGGCGGCGGGCCACATCGCTTCGTTGTAGCCTGCCGGTGTGCCGAGGCGTGCACGCATATCAGTCTCACGGCCTTCCCGCGGATTCGGCAAATATCGGAAATAGTGAGGTGCGATGAGGTAGACAACAGCGCGGCAGGACGAGCTTGGCCTTCAGCTGTGCAGCGCCGCCGCAGTGAGCGGCCTGTGCATAGCCGGTGCGGTACCTCGGCTTCGCCGCGGCTGCGGACGGAAAGCACGGTTTGTCAGCAGTCCGAGCAGATGACGCGAAGGCAGTGCCGAGCCGTCCCCGACGCGACTCGGCCCAGCCGCGTCCCATGCCGGCTTTACCGGGTCGAACGAGGCAGGGTCGCTGAAGAAACAGTCCATGCTGTTCTTCGCGTACAAGTACCCGTCTGCGTCCAGTGGCGCCGGCTACTGGGACGCTCTGGTGAAGTTGGGCGGCAAAGCGATCCCCTATGTTGTATCTAATCCGTCCAGTGGCGCCCCGGGAAGTCGGCCAATCCGGACTACGTCCGGCAGATCTCGAAAATTCAGCTGCTGGTATCAAGAACATCGGCTACATCGGCGACGAACTATCAAAAAGCGATCTATCACCGACGTTGAGGCCGAGATAGAGTCTTTACTACAAGTTCTACGGCGAAAAAGAACGATGGAGTTCTTCTTCGACGAAATAGCTACTAAAACACAAGAGGACGGCGAATACCTTTACATTCTTTACAGTTATGTGAAAAATACCACCCAGAAAAAATTAGTGGTAGCCAATCCCGGATCTCCGATAGTCAATGAGAATATCACTCGACATGCTGATATATTCGTTACTACGGAAAATTCAGCCTCTGACTATATTCACAAGTATCCGAAGCATCCTTCGAAATTCGAAAATGATTCGAATAATTCGAAACATATTATGCACGCAGTATACGGCGCTCCACTAAACAATACAACGAGATCATTAAGCTCGCGTCAGCGCAATGCCGGATGGCTGTTCGTGACGACCGATGTGCAGGACAACCCCTACGATGAGTTGCCCCCAGAACTGACGGAACTGTCCCGGTCGATCAACGAACTCGGCATGCCGGACGATCCGCGCGGCAAGGCAGACCCCTGGATCCCGAAACAGCGGGAAGACCCCACGCCGGTGCCGTGACAATCGCCGGCTCCCGCGCCGCCGCCGGCTCAACGCCGGTCGCTCGCTCTGAAGGGTCGGGGGAGAGCCTCGGAAAGGACATCGCCTTCCGAAGCTCTCCCCGATCTGTCGCTTCGAGTGGGGCGGTGCTTCCACCAGGCTGTCGCCGCGGCTAATCGGTCGCGTAGATCTTCTCAATGTCGTCCGCGAAGTCCCGGAGGACGGCGGCCCGTTTGAGTTTCATGGACGAGTCATGTACCCGTTGGCCACGGTGAAATCGATGGAAGGATCCTGAACTTGCGGATCGACTCGGCCTCGCGAGACCGCTTCGTTGGCACGCTTGATCGCCCGGTCGATCGCGGCGAGGACCTGTGGGTTCTCGGCGGCTTCCTTCGCGCTCATCTCGGCAGGGCCGTGGTTGCGCAGCCATCCGGGGAGCATCTCGAGTCGAGGGTGGCGAGGGCGCCGATGAAGCGGGCTTCTGGTCGCCGACTACGACCACTTGGGAGACGAGGGATGCCCGCGCAGCCTGTCTTCCAGGATCGCCGGGGCCACGTTCTTCCTGCCGGCCGTCACGATCAGCTCTTTTTCTTACGGCCGGTGATGTGAGACGAAGCCGTCGTCGTCGATCCTTCCCAGATCTCGGTGCTGGAACCATCCGTCCTCTGTGAAGGCTTCGGCGGTGGCTCCCAGGATTGTTGTTGTACCTCGCGGAAGACGTGGTCGCCCTTGCACGGGATTTCGCCGTCCTCGCCGATGGAGACGTAACATCCGGGATAGGCCGGGCCCACGGAACCTATACGAATGAAATCGGGGGTGTTGACCGTTGTGGGAGCCGAGGTCTCCGTCAGGCCGTAGCCTTCGTGGACGGTGATGCCGATCCCTCGGAAGAAATGGCCCAGACGCTCGCCCAACGGCGCTCCGCCCGAGATGGAGTTCGCGAGGTCGCCGCCCAGCAGATTCCGGATCGTCGAGTAGACCAGCCGGTCGCCGGCCCTGTGCTGGGCCCTCAGCTGGAGGGAGGGGCCTTCGGGAGTGTCGAGCGCCGCGAGTACTTGATGGCGACCTTGGCGTAGTGGCGGAAGAGCTTGAGCTCAGGCCGCGTCCCGTCTTCGCGTCGGCCGCGTTGTAGATCTTCTCGAAGATGCGCGGCACGGCGAGGATGTAGGTCGGTTTGAAGCTTTGGATGTCGGTGACGAGGTTCTTCGCGTCCGGGGCGAAGCCTGTGACGTTTCCCGAGTACATCGACATGATGCAGATGAACCGGGCGAAGACGTGGGCCATCGGCAGGGCGAGGAGGCTGCGCTGGTACCCGCCGATGATGTGCGAGAGGCCGTCGTCGAGCGGGCCGTTGATCGCCACGTGGAGCAGATTGCGATGGGACAGGCGAGCGCCTTTTGGGAGCCCTGTCGTCCCCGACGTGTAGATGATGGTCGCCAGGTCGTCGGCGGTCGTGGCGTCGATGCGCCGGGTCGATCTCCCTCATCGGACTCGGGCTGCCCGGAGTGCGGAGATCTTGTCGACCGCGTCTTCCTCGATCACGTGAATCGTCTCGAAATGCTCGACGTCGTTGAGGATGGGGGCGAGCACGTCGCGAAGCTGCCGGGTTTCGGCGATGGCGATGCGGCAGTGCGCGTCGTCGATGATCCAACGGGCCTGCTGTGTCGAATCGGTCTCGTAGATGGGGATGAGCCAGTCCGACCGCCCAGACGGCCTGGTCGAAGAGGGGCGAACTCATAGCGCGAATGGCTCATGATGGCGATGTGATCGTTCGGCTGGACGCCCATGGCGATCAAGTTGCAGGGCCAGCTCGCGGACCTCCGCGTAGAACTGGCGCCATGTCACAGGCACCCACGTGTTGATCGAGGACTTGCGTTCGAATACGACCTTCTCGGCGCGGTCGATGGCGTGATTTCGCATCACCCAGGGGATGCTCATCGAATCCGTGACCTTGATCTTGCCGGGACAGTGGGAGGCCCGGCGTCCGTCTTCTCGATGATGTTGCTCATGAAGTCCTCTCTGATCTGAACGATCTAGAGCTACGATAGCGTAACCCTGCACGCCCTCGCACTCTGCCCGCGGGAGGAATTCCGCGAATCCCAAGGGTATGGTGAAGGTCTCAACGGCGGGCGCGTGGACGGGGCGACATCATGAGGATGATGCGGAAGCGGTAGAATCTCGCCGATGTGCGCGTGTGGATGGGGCCTCGCTCAGGATACTGTGATGCGGGTGGGGGCATCACGTGCCGGTAGCCTGTACATAATGATATGGTAATTCAATAATTACTATTCACTACTTAATGAGATGACTTTTCTTAAAATGAGACTAAATATAATATGGAATACCACTGGTATCAAGGCGCCCAACCAAGTAAACGTAAGAAAAATGAAAAAAATATAAAAAGTATGAGAAAAGATAGAAATTGACTGTATTACAGTAGATAGATATTTATTAATACTAATATTTGATAGAATGTGCGTTGTAAAATCATCAAATGACAATACAAATAAATAATAAATTATAAAACCATGTTATATATTCGAATACTGACCTTTTAATTATGCCGCCGAGTACATTCACGTTCGCTGTGAGAGCAAGACCGAGTCCCGCAGGAGGGCGGCAAGAGAAGAGTAAACGGGAGAAGCATGAAAGCGCCGGTAAGGCCGAGAATTCTCCTGGCCTTACCGAACGTTGAATGAAATAATTTCTCATCATCCGAAAAGCATCAACAATCCGACGAGCAGCATCGTATGCTATATCCTGTGGAATCTATATAGGGTTTTTCCATGGAAAGCCGTTAGCTCCGCATTTTGCGATAGGAGAATGGCAATGAGAAACGCGGGAAAGCTTCACCCGGCTACGAAAAAGTGCCTCCTATGGGCGATCCTTCTGATGGCCCTCAGCGTGACGACGTACGCCATCGGACTGGACGTCTTCCTCAAAGCGAACGAGGGAATCACAGGGCTGACGGCGAGATCATCGGATCCGTCCTGTCGATCGTGCGCGTTTACGGGGCGATCGGGTGTGCAGCGACCGCCGACCCGCAGAATCGAGGGCTGGAGAAGCGTGGGGCCGCGGGATGTTTGCGACCCACACCGCATATGCTCGCCCTCTACTTTTTCGACCTGGGTTTCTTCGGCTCGGGTGGGTCGAGCTCGTAGGAGGCCACGATCACCGGCCCGTCGTGCTTGGCAGCGGTGAGCGAGAGATCCCCGCGGACGTGCGCGGCTCGCACCAGATCGGCGTGGACGGCGTCGATCTTAGAGCGGTCCGCCTCGGCGACGTCGAGCGAAACGGAAGCGTAGGTGGTGCGCTGGGAGACCTTGTTCTCCGACTTCACCTTCCGCAGAGCGGTCAGCGCCTCGCCGGCGACCCGCAGGATGTCTGCATCCGCCCCGGCAGCTGCGGCGCGCAAAGGCTCCGAACTGGGCCAGGCGGTGCGTGGACGGAGCCGTGCGGTACCAGCTCCACACCTCCTCCGTGGCGTAGGGGATGAACGGCGCCAGGAGCCGCAGGAAGACGTCGACGGCGATGTTCAGCGCCGCCCTCGCCGAGCGGGCGGTCGGGTCCTCGAGTACGCGCGGTCCTTCACCAGCTCGAGGTAGTCGTCGCGCAGAGGCCCAGAAGTGAGGATTCGACGAGCTCCAACGCCCGCGTGTGGTCGTAGGCCCTCGAAGGAGGCGGTGGCCTCGTCGACCACGTCGGCGAGCTCTGCCAGGACCGCCCGGTCCACCGGCTCGGTGACAGCCGAGGCGTCGAGATCCGCGCGCCCTCGCCGCCCATCGACAGGGCGAACTCGAGGCGTTGAGCACCTTCATCGTCCAGGCGGCGCCTGATCTTCATCTGCTGCTCGTCGAAGGTCGCGTCCATTCCCAGCCGCGCGCTTGACGCCCAATAGCGCACAGCGTCCGAGCCGTGCTTTTCGAGCAGCTGCCGGGGAGTGACCACGTTGCCCTTCGACTTGGACATCTTCTTCCTGTCGGGGTCGAGGATCCACCCGGAGATGGCGGCGTGCCTCCAGGGTTCTCGCCGAATTCGAGGTGGGCGCGCGCACCATCGAGGAGAACAGCCACGTGCGGATGATGTCCCTGGCCTGCGGGCGCACGTCCATCGGGTAGACGCGCGAGAATAAGTCCTCGTCCGTCAGCCATCCGCCCGCGATCTGGGGCTGAGAGAGGACGTGGCCCACGTGTCCATGATGTCGATCTCGCCGACGAAGCCGCCCGGCTCGCCGCGCTGAGCCCGGTGTCGCTCCTCGGGACGTCCGAGGAGGGGTCGACAGGCAGGCGTTCGACGTCGGGCACGATGACGTCGTCGTAATCGACCTCGCCGGCACCCGCGTGCACCCGATACCACAGCGGATCGGCACGCCGAAGAAGCGCTGGCGGAGATGAGCCAGTCGGTGTTCAGTCCCCGACCCAATTGTCGTAGCGCGCAGCGTGCATGAAATCGGGGTGAAGGCGAGCTCGTTCCCCGCCGCGATGAGGTTCTCGCGCAGCTGCTCGCCGTTGGCCTCGATGTGGTCGCGTCCGCCGTTGCGGATGTACCACTGGCGCGACGTGACGATCTTCAAGGGTTTGTCGCCTTCTCGAAGAAGTTCGCACATGCGGAGGTGGGGCTTGGGCTCGCCGAGCATCTCGCCGCCGCTGGTCAGCGCCTCCACAAGCGCCTCCTCGCTGGAGAAAGCTGTCTTGCTCGCCATCGCCTCGTAGGCGGCGACGCCTGTTCGGAGGCGAATCCACCCGATGCCCTGCGCGACGATGCGGCTGTCTTTACGCCGAGCACCGAACGCATCGGCGCCCAGTTCGCGCCACCACACGACGTCGGTCAGATCGCCGAAGGTGCACATGGCGATTCCCGCGCCTTTGTCCATCTCGGCGGCGGGTGGGCGAGGACGGAGTTCGACGTCGAGATCGGGGAAGTCACGGTTGTGCCGAAGAGACGGCTGTAGCGTTCGTCGTCGGGGTGCGCGATGAGCGCGACGCAGGCGGGAAGAAGCTCAGGGCGCGTGGTTTCGATGACGACGTCGCCGCCCTGACCGTGGAAGGCCAGCGAATGGTGAGCGCCGGGAGTACTAGCGGGTCTCGAGCCCGCCTCGCGACGGCCGTTTGGAAGGTCACATCCCACAGACCGGGGCCTGGGCCTGATAGGCCCTCGTCGCGCTCGAGATTGCGCAGGAACCCTGCCTCGGGCGATCTTCTGAGCTTCGCCCCTGATCGTCTCGATAATGCTGACTCCAGTCCACCGACAGGCCGAGGTAGCGCCACAGCGCCTCGAACTGCGCCTCATCCTCCTCGGTCAGCTTCCAGCACAGCTCGATGAAATTGCGCCGCGAGATCGGCACTGGTCCGCGTATTTGATCGACCTGCCGTCGCCGCTGTCGTGGGAGGACGAAATCGGGGTCGTAGGCAGCGACGGGTCGCAGCGCACCCCGTAGTAGTTCTGGACGCGCCGTTCGGTGGGCAGGCCGTTGTCGTCCCAGCCCATCGGGTAGAAGACCGACTTGCCGCGCATGCGCTGGTAAAGCGGGCCATCGTGTCGGTGTGGGTAGGGAAGACGTGGCCCACGTGCGAGGAACCGGAAACCGTGGGCGGGGAGTGTCGATCGAGTAGACGTCCTCGCGGGTCGCAGTGCGGTCGAAGGCATACGCGCCGTCTTCTTGCCAGCGCTTTCCCCAGCGGTTTTCGAGGGCCCTCGAGGCTGGCCTTGCCGGGAACCTCCACGCGCTCGCGAAGCTCGCCCCGAAATTGGCCGCCTTGAATTCGTCTGTCGATTTCGCCATAGGCTCTATTCTTCCATGAACGGTTGAACTTGGCGCATGTGAGGGCTTGCCGGCGCGCGCGTTGTTCGCCACGTCGCGCGAGAGTCTCGAGGGGGCGACGCCGGTCTGCCTGTTCAGAACTTCCCGCCGGTCGCCAGAATCGTCGCAGCGAAGACCGCGTAGAACAGGCCGATCGAAACGAGGTAGGCACGCTCGAAGCCCGAAGCACCTGCTGCGAAAGCGGGGAGCATCGCGCACACCAGCGCGACGAGAGAAACGAGCGCCGCGCGGTAGAGCCCGTTGACGCCGCGGCTACAACGCCGCCTTTCGGGCGCGATGAGCCGCCAATGTCTCCCGCCAGGCTGAAGGCGATCGCGAACCATCCGATCGCAAGGGCGTAGTGCGCCGCGCCCGTGGCGTGAGCCGCTGCCCTCCAACGTCGTCGGGAACGCCGGGAGAATCGCGAGATTGCAGCGAGAATAAGCAGAAGGACGGTCGCGGCGCCATCAGTCCCAGCCGCGGAGGCCGTGCGCGCGCCGGCCAAGCGAGCCAAGTCGCGGACGTCAGCCACGTCGTCGCCGTTGCGAGCCTGCGCGTGGCCGACGGCGCAGTCGCTGACCGCGTGCCGAACAGGGGCTGGTAAGGGGCTTTCGACCGTGAAGGCGGACGAAGGGGCGAATCGAACGGCCGTGAGAATGAGTGCGAGGAAGACAATGCCGTTGTCATGGTCCGTTCCTGAGTTATCCGTTTTTGAGTTCGTCGTGTATCGATCGAATGGTCTGCGCGAGGCGAAGCGGGTCGAAGCCGAGCCTTCGCACGACGTCGTCGAAGGGCCCGCCCAGCGTGCGACGCCTTTCCCGCAGCAGCTCCCCGTTTTCCGTGAGGTGGAGTCGGCGCACGTTCCCGCCGCCCTTTTGCGCGAGGTCCGCCGCGAGGCCGTCGGCGATGAGACGGCGGACGAGGGCGGAGCAGGACGCCTCGGTTATGCCGAGCGCCCGCGCCAGCTGGGCGCCGGAGACCCTCGGGTGCTCGCCGACGATCTCCAGCCAGGTACCCGTTGTACGTGAGGTTCAACGGCGAGCATGCGCCCGCCTCCCGGTCGAGGGGTTCGCACGAGGTCGGAAGTTCGTAGGCGAGGTCCATAACCAGTATCTTAGGTTTCTAAGTAGTTGTCGGCAAGCGCGGCTGCAGAGGAATTTCATGCGCCTAGTTGCGGGGCCGGGCCAGGCCCTGGCGGCGAACGCATTCCAGCAGGGGCCCTGAGATCAAAGGTGGGCCGGCCTCAACGGTGCGCCGCAAGATGTTGAGGGCCGGAGAATTCGAGAATGGCGGTCAACAGCCTAATTGCAGAACGACGCCGAACCGGAGAACCGGGCGACTGCGAAAATGCGAGAGGGGCAGCTGCCGCAGCGTTCCCTCCTGTTAGCCGCCTGCGCCTCACCCGAGCAGTTCCCCGTCGCGGTCGATGGACGCCTGGACGCCCCGCACCACCGCGGCCCCGAAGCCGGCTCTGTTCCAGTTCCACCACGCCCGCGACGGTCGTTCCGCCGGGGACTGCACGGGCGTCGGCGAGAGGCGGCGCTCGCCCCGTCGTCGAGCTTTGCGAGCAAGAGCTTCGCGGCGCCGTAGACGGCCTGGGCGGCGATGCGCGTCGCGGCAGCCTTGGGCAGCCCGTTCCTCACGGCCGCCCTCGCCATGGCGTCGATGTAGCTGAAGGTGCAGCCGGCGAGCACCCGGCGATGGCGCTGAACGCTGAGAAGTCCTGCTCGGCTATCGGCTCGGCGATGCCGATGGAGGCGAGCACGCTTGCGACGTCGTCCCGCGCGGCGCAGCGGGTGCGCGCACGCGTAGGCGGTGACGGAGGCGCCGACGGCCGCGGCCATGTTCGGCATCGTCCGCACGACCGGCTGGCCCCGGCTCCAGGTGCGATTCGAGGAACTCGATGGGCGTTCCGGCTGCGACGGAGACGATGACGGACCCGCGCGAGCCGCCGCCTCGCGGATCTCATCGAGGACGCCGCCGACGGCGTAGGGCTTGACTGGCGAGCGACGATCGCGCCCTCGCCCGCCCGCTCGAGAAGATCGACGTCTCGAATACGCCACATTTCTGCACCGGTTTCTCCTCCACGAAGCGGGCTGTGGCCTGACGTCCGCCGAGGAGACGACGACCGCCGGGCGCGGTGCCTGCCGCAATGAGCCCGCGGGCGATGGCGCCGCCCATGGATCGATGCCGATGATGCCGACTCGCGAATGTCCCTCCACTGGTTCTCTTGTGCGTTCCGCTGGGCGGGAGCGCTGGGCGGCGGCGCGATTGGCTCGCCTACGCGCCAACTCGCGCATCGGGCGATGGCGATCCTATCGCGCCGTGCACGCCCGGGAAATGCGCTGAGCCGGTATCGAGGAGCGCGGGAAGAGGAATTGCACGAGGCGCCCAGTATGCGCCGACCTCACAGCTCACGCCGGAATCCGCGACTCTGCGAGGGGCGGAGGTCAGGCGAGCCGTCGGTCGGTGCCGGCGGTGTGAGGATTACGCCCTGCGAGATGGAGCCCAATCATGCAGGAAACGCCGATGGAGGAGTCCCACCTGGGCGGAGCGCCTGCGTGCCGATCGAGCATAGAGGCGATCCCCGTTTGAAAGCCGCACAGCTCTCAAACGCAGATCGGCCGAATCGGTCAGATCTTGAGACGAGAGACTTCAGAGTCGGCCACAGGGGGCCGTTGTTGCGGACGGCGTCCTCGTAGAAGAACCACCAAGTGAGCCGCCGACATGGCGGGATCCGACCTTCGACTGCAGTTTCTTGTGCATGCGCCGATACCGTTTGGCGATGCGCTTCTTGACCGAGAGGCTGGATTCGGGAGCTTCGTCGTCGGGGCCGTTGGCCGCGATTTCCCCGATTCCCAGCTTCGCCCGGGGGAAGAGCTTGCCCATGGTCTTCAGCGCGCCGGCCATCCCGGGCGCTGGGATGCTGTGCGGGCTTGCACGAGAATTCATAGACGAGAGAACAGATGATCGACCTGACGCAGGCTGGCCGGCATCGACCGGGCGTAGGAGTTGAGGTTCTCCCACGGCTTCTCGTAGCATTCCTTGTCCTCATCCCAGTAGTTGAGGGTGACCGCCGTGCGTCCTCCGTGCGAAGCGACGATGCTGCGAACGGCTTCCGCCTTGGCGTTTATCGCCTGGGCGAGGGACCGAGCCACGATCCGCTGAGTTCGTTGCCGACTTCCCAGAGGTCGACTTCGTCCCCAGAGTTTCGACCGCGTCGTTGGCCAGGTCGCGGAGGGAGCCGATATCCGCCGCCGCCCACGTCGAAGCGTCCAAGATCTCCGCCATGATGTAGGCGTGCGGATGCAGAGCCTCCACGGCCCGGCGGTATTCGTCCATGCTGACGTTGGACTGACGACGATCCGTACGGTCAACTTGCGGGGGACTCGACTTTTATAACGGACAGAGTTCTGTCCAGATCTTTGATCGTAGTGAGGGTGATTCCCCGGAACGGCGCGGGAATCCCCGCCGCCTGTGCGGGCTGTCCGACGCCTGCTTTCGCAGCGGCGTCGGTCGATGGTCCGGTTCCGCCGGTGAACCCCATGACAGGGGGCGGACAGGGCGAAAAGCGCGGAGCGCAAGCGTTTTTCTCTTATGTCTATATACCGATTGTGCATATACGCGGGCAAACGTCTCACCGTGGCAGACCTAGCCGATGTAATGCAACTTTCAAGTTTGTGAGGCCGAGTGGGCTGGGCGTATGGGCGAAATTTCCGTCCCATATTTGAATCCTTCCAGTTGTCGGCGTCCCGATGATCTCACTCGGACGTGGAAGGTATCGCTCGTCGGACGATTCGCGGAAGGGTTTCCGCACTGCCGCGAACTGCGGCGGCTCCTTCTGAAACACACGGAATGGCGATACGATCGTAGCGACATCCGTATCGCGAGAAAGACCATGAGGAGGCGGCATGGCACGGACGCGTGGTGGTCAGCGGGGGCGTCGACGGAATCGGCGAGGCGACGGCCCCGCCGCCCGGCGGAGGAGGGCTTCGCCGTCGTCGCCACGGCCAGGAGGCTCGCCCGCCCGCGCGAGCTCGCCCGCCAGATCGGCTGCGAGTTCTTCCCCGCGGACCTGACTCGATGCCGGCGACGTCGCCCGCCTGTCGGCTTCCTCGAAGAAGGGGGAGCCCGTGACGGCCCTCGTCGACAACGCAGGCGGCGCCATGGCCCCGACTCGGTGGCCGACGGCGACCCGGCGGACTGGCTCGCTATGTACGAGGAAGAACGTGCTCGGCACGCTGCGCCCGACCCAGGCGCTCCTGCCTGACCGCGGCGCACAGGCGGCGACATCGTCTTCGTACCTCATGGCCGCCCACGAGGCCTACCCAGGGCGGAGCGGTACACGCCGCCAAGCACGCCGAGCGCATGATCGCGCGCACCCTGCGGATCGAGCTCGTCGGCGGCTGCCCGCGTCATCGAAGTAGCGCCGGGCATGGTCAAGACCGAGGAATTCTCGCTCAACAGGACTAGGGAGACGGGCCAAGGCCCAGGCCGTCTACGCGGGAGTCGACGGCCCGCTGCTCGCCCGAGGACGTCGCCGACGTCATCGCGTGACGCTGACGCGCCCGACCCACGTCAACATCGACCTCGTGAGAGCCGCGCCGCGCGCCCAGGCCGACGCTCCGCACGCTCGTGCGCCCGCCGACGACGATGGAACCCTCGCCCGTCCCTGCGCTCGCGACAGACGAACAGCCAGCGGGGAGCAGTGTGGATCACGCGCCTTTCGTATATTACCTGCGGTTTCTCGGTTCGATTCCATATCGAGTATCGCGTGCGAGCTCTCCACTTTCACGGAGATATTCGGCGGGCGTACGGCGCCACGCCGCGCGTTGACATTCGGGCGGACGATCGCGCTAAACTGGTCTCCGCGTCGACCCGGCCCGTCAACCGGCGTTCCGCGCGACCGCGCGGTGCATGGAACGGGGCATCACCGGCGAGCACCCGAAGAACGGGCCCACCGAACGCCGCACGATCCGGCGCGGGCCGGCCTCACTAGACCCGGGCGGTGGATCCGTATCGTCCTCACGAGCGGCCGCGCGGTGCGGCAAGCGGGGTGGTTCGCGCCCCGGGCACACGCCTCGCAGTCGTCCTCGCGTCAACGACGTTGGAGGAGACATGAGCAACGGCCACTACCCGCTTACCGCGAGGGAAGCGTCGAAAGCCTCTCGAACTTCCCTGGAACTGGAGAGGCGAGTCCTCGCTCTGGGAGGAGGACGGCACCTTCCAGGCGTCCGTCGACAAGCGCCCGCCAGCCCGAGGGCTCCAACGAGTTCGTCTTACGACGGCCCGCCCTTCGCCAACGGCCTGCCGCACTACGGGCACCTCCTGACCGGCTAGTCCGGGTGACGTCGTCACGCTACCAGACGATGCGGGGCAGACGCGTCGAACGCCGCTCGGCTGGGACACACGGCCTGCCCGCCGAGCTGGAGGCCGAACGCATCCTCGGCGTGACGGACAAGTCCCAGATCGAAGGCGGCGCGGCACTCGGCATCCAGGCCTTCAACGACGCCGCCCGCGCCGGCGTCCTCACCTACACCGAGGAATGGCGGGACTACGTCACCCGCCAGGCCCGGTGGGTCGACTTCGACCACGACTACAAGACCCTCGACACCACTCTTCATGGAATCCGTCATCTGGGCCTCAAGACCATGTACGACAAGGGCTACATCTACGAGGGGTTCCGCGTCCTGCCGTACTGCTGGAACGACGGACGCCGCTGACCAACCACGAGCTGAAGATGGACGACGAGATCTACCAGGATCGCACCGACCAGGCGGTCACCGTCGGCCTGCGCCTGGAGGAGCCCGTGCGCGACGGCGCGACGACGCCCGAGCTCATCCTCATCTGGACGACCACGCCGTGGACGCCCCTCCAACTCCGCCGTGGCCGTGGGGCCCTGACGTCGACTACGCCGTCGTTCGCGTGCCCGGCGAGGCCAGATCGCCGGTCGCCGGACAGGACGCGATCGTCGCCGAGGCGCCTGGCCTCCTACGCGAAAGAGCTCGGGGAAGCCCCGAGATCCTCGCGCGGTTGAGCGAGGACCTCGTGGGACGCCGCTACCACCCGATCTTCGACTACTTCGACACCCCTGAGCGCGCGCGCCGAGGGCGGCGGACTCCGGGGCCCCGCGCCTGGACGATCCTCGCCGCCGACTTCGTCATTTTCAACCGACGACGGCATGCCTCGTCGCATGGCCCCCGCCTTCGCCCGCGAGGACGACATGAACGCCGCCTGAGGCAGGGGATCGCGCCGTCGTCCCCGTCGACGACGCTGGCAGATTCACCCGGCCGTCCCGGACTACGCGGGGATGCAGGTAGTTCGAGTCCAACCGCCGCATCATCGCCGACCTGCGCTGACGGACGGGCCCGATCGCTCCGGCGCGAGCCGAACCGGCGGGCTGTGCTCGTGCGGCAGGCCTCTACCGGCACTCCCTATCCGCACTGGCGGTGCCGCCAGCCGCTCATCTACAAGGCCGTCTCCTCGTGGTTCGTCAAAAGTACGGCTTTCCGCGACCGTGGTCGAGCCTGAACCAGCGGATCACGTGGGTCCCCGAGCACGTCAGGACGGCATCTTCGGCAACTGGCTGGCGGGCGCCCGCGATCAGTCGATCTCCCGCAGCTGCTTCTGGGGATCGCCGATCCCCGTGTGGAAGTCGGACGATCCGGCCCACCCGCGCATCGACGTCTACGGCCCGCTGGCCGAGATCGAACGCGACTGGGCGCCTGCCCGTCGGCGCCGACGGCGAGGTCGACCTCCAGTGCCCCGGCGATCGACGGCCTCGTGCGTGCGCAACCCTGACGACCTGACGGGGCGGTCGACGATGCGGCGGGTGCCCGACGTGCTCGACACGTGGTTCGACTCGGGCGCGCCGCCCCTTCGCCCAGGTGCACTATCCCTGAGAACCGCGAATGGTCGACGAGCACTACCCGGCGACTTCATCGTCGAGTACATCGGCCAGACGCGATGGTTCTACACCTCCACGTCATGGCCACCCGCCCCTGTTCGACAAGCCGTCCTTCACCAACTGCGTTCACACGGGATCGTCCTGGGGACGACGGGCGCAAAGATGAGCAAATCGCTGCGCAACTACCCGGACGTCGCCAAGGTGTTCGAGGAGTACGGCTCGGACGCCATGCGGTGGTTCCTCATGAGCTCGCCGGTCGTCCGCGGCGGCAACCTCATCGTCACCGAGGACGGCATCCGCGACGCCGTGCGCCACGTCCTCCCGCCCCGTGGAACACGTACTACTTCTTCACCTCTACGCGCCACCGCCGATAAGGGGCCGGCTATCTGGCCGCGCCCGTCGACGTCGCAGACCCGGACGCCGTCGCCGCCCTGGACGTCCAGGACCGCCATTCCTGGCCAACACGAAGGACCTGGTCGACGCGCTGCGCGCCCAGCTCGACGCCTACGGGATCGCTGAGGGCCACCCAGACGCTGCGCGTCTACCTGGACATGCTGACCAACTGGTACGTGCGCACCTCGCGCGACCGCTTCTGGAACGAGGACCCCGCCGCCTTCGACACCCTCTACACGGCGCTGGTCGCCGTCTCCCAGGCCGCCGCCCCGCTCCTGCCGCCCCTGGCCGAGGAGATGGCGCGGACTGACCGGGGAGCGCTCCGTCCCACCTGGCCGACTGGGCCCGAACTGCCCTGGAAGCCGCGGCGGATCGATACCGTCGCCCAGATGGACGAAGTGCTGACATCGTCCCGGCTGCCCATCTGCTGCGCAAGGCGAACAGGGCTCCGGGTGCGTCTGCCCCTGCGCAGCCTCGCTGTCGTCACCGACCGGGACCCGAGGCCTTCCGGGGCTCATCGCCGCCGAGGTCAACGTCGGCGATCGCACGCCGAGAGCGTGGAGTCCTCGGGGATGACGGTCACACGCGAGCTGGCAGGCTGCCGCGCGAACTCGAACCGAGACAAACGCAAATTGACGTCCGTCTCGCGCGCGGTTCGCGAGGGCGCATGGGAGGAGACGCAGGACGGCGTCCCGCTCCGCCTCGACCCGCCGGTGCGCCTGCGCGAAGGACAGTACACCCTGACGACCCTCGTGCAGGGGCGAAGAGGGCTCCGTCGCGAGCGTCCTGCCCTCGGGGCCTACATCGCCCTCGACACGACCCTGACCCTGAACTCGAAGCCGAAGGGTACGCCGCGACGTCATCCGGGCGTTCAGGACGCGCGCAAGGCTGCGGGCCTGCACGTCGCCGACCGGATCCGCTGACGCTCCAGGTACCCGCCGAGCACGTCGAGGCGGTCCGCGCGCACACCGACCCTCATCGCCGCCGAGACGCTCGCCCCTGAGACGGACGTCTTGGCCGAGGAACTGACGTCCACGTGGCCAGGAAGGCCTGAGGATGAGACAGCCTGAGAAGACCGGCACCGCCGGGGAAGAGGACCATGACGCCGCGCAGGAACGACCCCGCTTCGCCGGACGGCCCTTTTCGACGTCTCCCGAACCCGATCGCGCGGCGGGCGGTCCCGAAGGGGCGGCCCTCGCGATGGCGAGGACGGCTGAGCGGGCCGATCGCGACCGCCTGCCCGGAGGAGGTCGAGGACGCCGAGTTCGACGCGGCCATCAAGGCCATCGTCTCCCTCGGGGCTGATCGCGGGCCCGGACCCCGGCGTCGTCGAAGAGATCCGCCGAGCGGCGACGCCCGCCGCGAGTGATCGCCGGAAGGCGAGGGGGCTCGGCGGGCGCCCGAGTCGGCCGATGACCGGCCCGCCGGCGAAGCCGAGGGCGCGGGCCCCAGCCAGGAGGCCCTCGACGCCGCCCGGCTCCCTCGCCCCGATGAGAGGTCGAGGGGACGACCGCGCGATCCTCACACGCGCCCCCGAACACAAAGTGCAGCCCACGCTGCAGCGCGTGCGCGACGTCCTGGAGATGATGTATTGACCCAGCGCCCTACCGCGCGATTCACATCACCGGGACGAACGGAAAGACGTCGACGTCCCGGATGGTCGAGGCGCTCCTGCGCGAACGCGGGCTGCGCACGGGCCGGTTCACATCCCCGCATCTGGAGTCCGTCCGCGAGCGCATCTGCATCGACGGGCGGGCGATCTCCCGCGAGGGCTTCATCGCCGCGTGGGAGGAGGTCAGCATCTCATCGACCTCGTCGACGCCGCCTCCCAGGCATCCGGCGGGCCGAGGCTGAGCTCGAGGTCTTCACCGTCACAGCTACGCGGCCTTCTCCGACGCGCCGGTCGACGTCGCCATCGTCGAAGTCGGTATGGGCGGAGTCTGGGACGCGACGAACGTCCTCGACGCGGACGTCGCGGTCATCGGACCCGTCGCCCCGACCATGAACGTTGGTTGGGCTCCACGCTCCAGGACATCGCCCGGAGAAGCCTCGGGATCGCCGCCAGGTGCACGGTCGTGCGCGCCCAACCCGTCGCGGTGGCGGAGATGGTGCGCGAACGCGCGGCGGAGCTCGGCGCCCGGCCCGTCGAATCGGCCCGACCTCGCGTCGTCTCGCGGGAGACGCCGTCGCGGTCAGCTCTGATCGTCCGGACGCCCGCGGCCCGCTACGAAGACGTCCCGCTCTCGCTTCGCGGCGCGTTCCAGGCGGACAACGCGGCCGTGGCCTCGCCGCGGCCGCAGCCTCTCGGCGGGGCTGTGAGCGACGTGGTCGAACAGCGCTCATGTCCGTCGCATCCCCGGACGCTTGGAGACCGTCCGCACCTCGCCGGCCGTCCTCGTCGACGCCGCACACAATCCCCACGGCGCCTCGGCTCTGGCCGACGCCCTCATCGAATACTATCCGGGCCCGGCTCGTCGGCGTCGTGGCGATGATGGCGACAAAGACGCCGAGGCCTTCCTGGGAGCTCGAACCAGTTCTGGAGGCGGTCGTCGTCACCGGTATGTCGGGTGAGCGGGCCATGGACGCCGAGGGCTCGCGGATAGCGCGGGATAGTCTTCGGCCGGGATCGGGTCGAGTCAGGCGCGACCTGCTCGCCGCCATCGACCGGCGGCCACCGCGAGGAGGACGACGACGCGCCGATGACGTCTCCGCCGTCGTCGTGACCAGCTCGATCCAGCCCGTCGGCGCCGCTCGGGCCTCATGGGTCGGCCCGCCTCGACGAGGCGAGCAGCTGGATCGCAGCTGAATCGGCCACAGGCCAAGGGGCTCGAAACGGACGGTCGCGCCTCTCCGGATGCGCCGCTCGGAGATCATCCCCGGCGCAGGAGGCGCCCGCGCGGATCTGAGCTTTTCTCCGGCTGGTCTAAGATCTCCCGTATGGGACTCAGGCGTATCTTCATCTAGTCAAAACCCGATGGTGTGGAGCGGGTTCTCGTCGGTGAGATCCTGGGCCCGCATCGAGGCCAAGGGCTCACATCCTCCCAGGGAGCTCAGATTCTGCGCGCACGGGATCTGCTGCGCAAGCACACGCGCATGTGGCCGACAAGCCGTTCCCCGACATCGTCGGCACGTGACGCGGTCCGCTCGTCGCGGGGATCTTCAGCGGCAGGAACGTCGTGGAGGCGTGCGCGCTCTGGCCGGGGCCACCAACCCGACGCAGGCCGTGCCCGCTCGATCGCGGCGACCTGGCACGCGAATGGGCGGACACGGCAACATCGAAAACCCTCATCCACGCCTCTGATTCCCCGGAACGCGGAAGGAGATCGCGCTGTGGTTGGGCCGGGCCTGAAGGCGTCGATCGGTGGCTCCGACAAAGCCGATGGGCCCGGCCGCAGGCGTCCTCGCGCCCGGGCCCGGCTCCAGGGAGCTCACAGACGTGGCCCTCGTGCTTTCTTGGATGAACACCTTCTTTCAGCATCCACTCGTACACCACGTCGCCGGATCGCGGCCCTTCACGTCCACCTGATAGTTCAGTTTGCGCATCTCGGTCTCAGTCCAGCTCCTTGGCGACCATGTCGAACCGGCCCTCCAGCTGGGGAATCTCTTCAGGAGCTTGGCGTTGAAGATCGGCGCGGCGTTGTAGGACGGGAAGAAATGACGGTCGTCCTCCAGAACGGGTCAGGTCGAGCGTCGATGCAGCCGTCGGTTGCGAACACCTCGCCGAAAATTACGCTTTGTCCGTCGCCGTGAGATCGTCCCCTCGTGTCCATAGGCAGATGTTCGCCTGGGGGATCCCATGTTAGAGGCGCGGGGAGGCCGTGGGCCAACAGCGGATTGAGTCCGTCGGTGCGCGAGTTGAACTCCGACTCGACGCACATGGTCCGCTCCTGGGGCGGGAGCTTGGCGATGTCGGAGAGCTTCGTGATGCCCTTCACCTTGGCGAATTCCGTCCGCGTGGCGAAGGCGTACGTGTTGTTGAACGGAGTCAGGTTGCCCACCAGTCCGTTGCCGCGATCCTCGTCGCGAACCGCTTCCACCGCTTCCTCTGGTCGGGGATGCCCTTTTCATGGTTCATATCAGTCAGCCACGCCGAGCCGGTGTAGTCCCAGCTGACCTGCGTCTGACCGCTGATCATGAGCTTGCGCGCCGGCTGCGAGCCCGGAATGCTCGTCATGTCGGTGACTTTGAAGCCGGAGGCTTTGGTGACGTAGACGGACTATCTTCCCGAGGATGAGCTGTTCCGTGAAGCCTTTTGCCCCCACCGTGACATGGGTTTCTCGGCCCCTTCGATGGGGCGTGATCGCGGGATTCGCTGGGTACCCCGGACGTCGAGGGGCTCAGGCCGCATCCTGCGAGGGCTAAGAGCGTCACGGCGCCCAGCGCTGTGCAGCGCCGCAGTTTCGTCATGTTCGTCATCTCACAGTCCTTTCGGTCGGGCAGAGTATTCGATGACCCGCGCCGCCAGTCACACCCAGTGCGAGGACGGCCACGGACGAGCGAACCGAGATGAGGCACGTACTGGTTGAGGTTGACGCCCGTCGATGACGAGGCGGTTTTGCCCTCCTCCGCTGACGAACGTCGCGGGTCGTCGCTGCCGACCAGCAGGACGAGGCCGTCCGTATGCCCGCGAGCGCACGGGCACGGCCAGGGGAGCTCCACCTTGGTCAGGACGCCCACGTTCGACATGCCCATGCCGACGTGCGGCCTCGACCAACCTGGGGTCCACCGCCTTCAACCGACCATCGTGTTCTTCAAGACCGCAGGAAGCCGGACGACGGGCTCACCGAGGCCGCCGTGAGCCGAGTCGAGGCCAGAAGGCGAACAGGACGACAGGCCAGCCGTGGGGACCCGCCTGGCCCGAGGTTCGCGATCATCGTGATCAGCCCGGTCAGGGCGGCGAAGGGCTTGCAGGTCAGGATGATTCCGGCGGGATGGCCGTCGCCAGCACGATGACGGCGGCGACGATCGTGAGCGTTGATGTGCTGAAAGGTCAGTCTTCTCGGTTCCTTGCTCGCCAGCGTCGCTGCTCGGTCTCGGTCAAGTCCGTCATGCGGAGCCAGAGGATCATCCCAGAGGAAGAGGAGGAGGGCTATGGGCTGTACGATCAGGCCGATCCGGCTCTGCTCGCCCGGGTTCACGGATCGCTCATTCATCCCATCACCACCCGCGGCCGTTGCGGCGGCGGCCGGGCGTCGTTCGCGACCGTGACGACTGATCGTCCTGCGCCGGCTCGCCGTCGGCGGCCTCGTCCTCGGCGGGCGAGAGTCGGCGCTACTCGCGCTGTCGGCGCCCGTGTTGTGCCCGAGGGCGGAGACCTCGTCAGCCCTGGACGGATCTCCTCGATCGCCTTGATGACCGATGTTGACCGTGATGAGACCGAGGAAACGGCGGCGCGGACCGTGGACGATGGCTTCGGTGGATCCGGCCACGAGCATCGTGTCCAGGGCGTCGTCAAGCGTTGAGCTCGCGCCGACGATCGGCAGTTCCTGGTTGTAGTCGGACCTGATCCTGGACGTGCGCAGGATGCTTCGAACTCACCATCCGACAGGTCTGTCCCTCCGGTCAGGACGACGACCGCCTGACGCCGGCGGCCGCTCAGACGCCGGTCGACCTCAGGCTGTCCTCGCCCGGACGCGCCCGAACCGCCTCCTTGAGCGGCACGTCGCTGACGCGGGCGAGCCCGAGCTGCATGAGGCCCGCGCCCGACCCGATGAAGTCCTCGACGAACTCGTTGCTCGGGTTGGCCAGGATCCGCTCGGGGGTGTCGTACTGCATGATGTGCGCGCCCTCGTTGAAGATGACGATCCAGTTGCCGAGCTTTCGACGGCCTCGTCGAAAGTCATGGGTGACGAAGACGATCATCTGTCCCATGCAGCTCGTTCTGAGATGTGGATGGGCTCCTGCGGCGCTGGCGGGTGATGGGGTCCACCGCGCCGAAGGGCTCGTCCATGAGGGAGCACGGGCGGATCAGCGGCGAGCGCGCGGGCCACGCCGACGCGCTGCTGCTGACCGCCGACAGTTCGCGGGGATAGCGGTCCCGGTACACGCTGCGGGTCAGGGAGACGAGGTCGAGGAGTTCGTCACGCGCTCGGCGATGCGATTCCCTGTCACCCAGCATCTTGGGGACGATGCCGATGTTGGCTGCCACGGACATGGGGCAGAAGGCCTCCCGACTGGATCACGCAGCCGATGTGCCTGCGGAGCCTGTCTCCGTTCATCGTGGGTGACGTCGTCCCCGTTGATGATGATGTGGCCTTCGGTCTGGCTCGATGAGCCGGTTGATCTCTTGAGGTCGTGGTTTTGCCGCAGCCGGACGGGCCGACGAACATGACGGTCTGGCTGGCCGGACTGCAACTGATGGTCGACTGCAGGATTCTCACCGCCGTAAGTTTCGTCACGTCCTCCAGAAGAATCGAAGCGCCGGTGACGTCGGCTTCCTGGTCCCAGAAAATGTGTTTTCAATTTGCTTGTTCTCGGACATGAATACCTCGCGACGTGAGTAGACGGCCTACGAAGAAGCAGTTGCGTCGGAGTGAGGGCTGGGACGACGACGAGCGATCACGCCGGTCAGCACCGATTCGAGGGTGGCGCCGCCCAGTCAGGTCAGCCCGGTGAAGATGAAGCCGCCGAGGCCGGGGCCGAGGGCGTAGGGCGCTGATGGCGGCGATGCCCATGACCATCTGCGCCGGATGCGCATTCCCGCCAGGGATGACGAGGCCCAGGCCAGGGTGGTTCGACTCGTCGAATGTCGCCGTTCGCGACATTCCGATTCGCCTTGCAGCCTCCAGGATGTTGCCGTCCACGCCGGAACCCCACGATGCATTGCGGAGGATGGGGAGGACGGCGTAGAAGGTGATGATGACTGACCGCGCGACGCCGAAGCCCAGAGGGACGATGCAAGCGTGATGAGCGCGAATGAGGGATGGTCAGGCCGATTGCGGACGACGTTGTTGGCAAGGGAGGTCAATGCCCTATTCCGGTAGCACAGGGCGGCAATGCCGATCGCGATGACGGTCGCGAGTGATGACGACACTGCACGACCAGGGACAAGTGCTGCCAGCCGCCGACAGAATTTGCTCCCGCCGTTCTGATAGAAAACCACTGAAAAACTACTCAAGATGCATGTCGCATACCTGCATAATACGACTTTTCTCGCTGCCGACCACTTCGCCTCCGTCAGGGTTGGGGCTAACAGTTGACGAAACAGTAAAATAAAGGTGGCTTTCTCCCGATCAGTGAGGGGAACGAGTGGCGCCTGCCGCTGACACGCCGCGCCGGCGCGAGGGCTGCAGGGTCGTGCCCGTGAGAAACGTTGATGATTCGCGGATTCAGGCGCGGTCGCGTCGACGGCGTTCGCCGTGCCGACGGCTGTTTCGAGCCGGCGGGCGCTGCGTCATCGGGCCGAACAGCTCGGGAAAAGCCGGATGCGTCGACGTGCTCGCCTGCGTTGTGGGCGGGTGTGAAAATGATGCGGTCGGGCAGGCGTGAAAATCTGCGCGGGGCTCGGCCCTCCAGACGGCGGTCCGCAGGCTCGCGCCCGGCGGGGATGCGCTCCGGCAGGGCCTGACTCCGCTCGTCTCGGGCGCCGGATGGCGTGCGGTCGACATGGCACTCAGGATGTACTAATTTCACCGCTTTATCTCGTTTCCCGTTCTCCTGCATTCCGAACGGAACGCATTAGCAATGAAAGGGTGATCGTACGATGCTCTTCGTCTGGCCATCCCGCCGCGGCGTCGTGCAACGGTCCTGCGCGAGCTCGCGGGGCAGGGGTGATAGCCGACACGGTCGAGGTGGCGTGCGCGAAGACCGGCAGCTCCGACGAATCGACGACGATGCGACACGTCCGTGGGGGAACGTCTTCGGCGCCTTCCCGAGGACACCTCCCGTACGTGACTCGAGACCGTCGAGGGGATTCACTCGGATGGTGAGTGAAAGGGGACGCCGGCGTCGGCGGTCCTTCCGCCGCGCGCTCGAGCCCAAGCCGAGGGCTCGCCGGGATTTCCACCGGAATGCGGCGCCGTCGCGTCCCGGCGGGGCCGTGGAGAACACGCCGGAGGCCCGAGGCCGTCGGGCCGCGCCCGCAGTCCGGGCTCCCGCCAGTCGCCCGGGCGACCAGCCGCGAGACGTCCGGGCGCCAGGGCGGCCCGCCTGCGCCGGACCAGCCGATCCAGAAATCCGCGTCGCGCACCAGCCCTCCGCGCGGTCCCGCCCTGACGCCCTCGCCGTCACCCGATCCGCACCCGATCGGGTCCCGCCTACGCGGGCCCTCATGCCCGCAGGGTCCTCTGCGTGCGCCTCCGTCGACAGGGCCATGCCGCGATCTGAGGCGGCCGCGCGCCAGAGGGTGCTGCGACCGTCGCCCGGCCGGGATGCGGCGCGCGGGAGGAGAACGCCGCCACGCGGAACCGGGCCCGTGCGCTCGCGGTGATTTCTGGAAGACTGGCACCGTGAACGACGTTAACCCGATTCTCTATCTCATCGGCGGCATCATCGTGGTCGGGCCTGCTCGCCAGCGCCCTGGTGGCTTACAGGCGCGGTCGATGCTCACCGGCGCGACAAACCCCCGAGGACGGCACGGCCTCGAACTGACGGAGGAAGGGGCGGAGGAGCAGACCGGGGAACAGGCCGTCGAAGCGCCCGGGCCCCGCCGAGCTCCCAGGACACTTCGGAGCTGACGGGCCACGGCGATCGAGACGAGTCCGTGCCTCGCGCATGCAGCGCCTGCGCGCCAGGCTCGCGCGTTCCGGCGGCTTGGGAGGAAGGCTCCTGTCCATCCTCTCCGCAGCGACTCTCCGCCGCCGACTGGGAGAGGTGGAGGACACCCTGCTCTCGGCGGACGTCGAGCTGAGGCGACCTCCGAGATCATGGAGAGCCTCAAGACGAGGACGAAGGTCGAGGGCACGCGCGACCCGGAGGTCGCGCGATCCTCGAGAGGAGCTCGCGCCCTCGTCGACCCAGGCATGGACCGCTCGCTGTCGCTGGACCACGACAGATCCAACCCCGCGACGATCCTCGTGGTGAGGGGTCAACGGCACGAGGCAAAACGACCACGGTCGGCAAGCTGGCGCGTCCTCGTGGCCGAAGGCAGACGGGTCGTCCGCGACCGCCGACACCTTCCGGGCCGCGGCGGCCGACCAGCTCCGACCTGAGCGAGCGGGTCGGCGTCGACGTCGTGCGCTCCGACCGTGAGGGCCGATCCGGCCTCGGTCGCCTTCGACGCCGTGGACGCCGCGCCGGAACGGGCGGACGTGGTCGTGGTCGACACCGCCGGGCGCCTCAGAACAAGTCGTGGGCTGATGGACGAGCTCAGCAGCAGATCAAACGGGTGATGGGCGCAACGCGCCCGTCGGCGAGGCCTCCTCGTCCTGGACGCGACCACCGGCCAGAACGGCATGCGCCAGGCGCAGGTGCTTCGGCGAGGTCACCAGCATCACCGGCATCGTGCTGACCAAAGCTCGACGGCACGGCACAGAGGAGGATCGTCGTGTCCGTGCAGCGCGAGCTCGAAGTCCCCGTCCAGCTCGTCGGGTTGGGCGAAGGCGCGCGTGACCTCGCCCTTCGACCCCGAGAGCTGAGTCGACGCCCTCCTCCAGGAGAAGCCCGCGATGACTCGTGACCGCCGTGATCCAGCCCCATCGCCTCGACGAGGTGAAGAAGCGATCCTCGCGCTCAGGAATCAGGGGATGACCGTTTCCCAGGTCAACGGACACGGACGCCAGCGCAGCCACCGAGGTGTATCGCGGGGCGGAGTGCGGTCGACCTCCTGCCGAGGTGAGGATCGAGATCCCTCCGCCCGACGGCGAGGCGCAGGCGACCGCCGGACCATCGCCGACGCCTCGTTGGGCGGCGGGATCGGAGACGGAAGATCTGGATCAGCCCGATCGAGGAGTCATCGCGTGCGCACCAGCGAAACCGGTGAGGTTCTGAGCTCCCCGCCGCGGACGGTTCCGCTGCTAGAGGGCCTCGCGAGGCCCGGCGATCCGTGCCTCCCCTGGGAGAGCCCTCGCGCGCGCAGGTGGACCCGGCTGGCCGAGGAGCGCTCCGAGCAGCTGTGGACCGCGGTCGCCGGCGGGCGCGGACTGCCAGGCACGGCCCTGGCGGCGGTCGGCTCGCTGGGCCGCGGCGACTGCGGGCCGGAGTCCGATCTCGACCTCGTGCTGCTCCACCGATCGCACCGCGCCGGGGACATCGACTCGCTGGCCGACGCCCTGTGGTATCCCCTGTGGGACTCGGGGATCGAACTCGACCACTCGGTCCGCTCCTGGACGAGTGCCGGGGATCATGCAGCCGGCGACTGAAAGCCTCGATATCGCTGCTCGACCTTCGCTGGATCGCGGGGACGCGGACCTCGTTGAGCGGGCGGCCCGCAGCGTCCACGCGGACTGGCGGGCGACCGCGCGTCTGCGCTTCCCCGAGATCGAGGCGCTCCAGCGCGCCCGCGTCGCCCGCGCCGGCGAACTCGCCTACGAGATCGAAGGCGACGTCAAGGAGGCTGCCGGAGGCATGCGCGACGCCACGTTCGTCCGCGCGCTCGTCGCCTCGTGGCTGGCCGAACGCCCGGTCATCGACCACGAGCCCTCTACCGGTTCACTCCTGGACGTGCGCGACGCCCTCGCCACCGTCACGCGCCGCCATCAGCACGCCCTGGGGATCCAGTCGCACGACGACGTGGCAGCCATCACTCAGATTCGAGGCCCGCGCGGGCGGACGAACTCCTGGCGCCAGTGAGCGGGGCGCGCGCATCGTCCCGCGCGGAGCCTACGAGGACACGGCCGCCAGGGCGCGGCGCAATCTCAGCCCAGCATCGTCGGCCCCGCATCGTCCGGGGACGGCGCCGCCGCGCATCTTCGACGTCGCCCCCAGGGTCGGGCGCGCAGCGGCTGAGCTCGTCCTGGGCAGGGGCGCCTCGGCGGAAGACCCAGGAACACTCTTCGCACTGGCCCGGGAGGCGCGAACCAGCATGCCGAGTCCGGCAGAAGACCCTGGTCCTCAGCTGCGGGAGATGGGCGCCGGACGGGAACTCGTCCGAACGAGGCCGGCCCTGGCAGGCAGGCGCGCGGCGAGACCTGGAGCATAGCTGGCCTCGGGCCCCTCGCAGCTGCCGGTCTGGGAGCACTTGGATCTGCGCGGCCTGCTGACCGAGCTCATCCAGCCTGGCAGTCGGTCTGCAACCTCCCGCAGCGCTCGGCCTGCACCGCCACGGTCGACAGACACGCAGCTGGAGGCCGTCTCGCTGCTTTCCCGATTCGAGGCGTCCTCGGGCGAGAGCTCGAACGCCTCAGCCCCGACAGGCGACGCCCTGCTGCTGTCCACCCGTTCCACGGCATCGGCAAGCGCCCCGGGACGCCCGGCCACAGCGAGCGGGGCGGCGGTGATCGAGGCATCCTGGCGCCCGCCGGGCTATCCGCGCCGGCGTCAGGCGCGACGTTGACCCTCCTCGTGCGCCACCACCTGCTCCTGCCGCGGATGATCGACGCCGCCGACCCAGCCGACCCGGCGACGGCCCAGGGCCATCGCCGAGCCGTCGGGGAGACGGCGAACTCCTCGCCTGCCTCCGCCTGCAAGGAAGAGGCCCTGGGACGCAGATGGAAGGCCGGGCTCGTGGACGTCCTCGTGCACCAGGCCCAGGCCGCCATAGCTATAGAGTGCCGCAGATGCTGTTCACAAAACCAGAGGTAGGCTCGTGTGTCTCAACACGCTCTCGATCGAATCACCAAATCCTTCAAAGAACCTCCGCTCCGGGGCGCCTGTCCGACCTCGGACGTCGAGGGACCGTCTCGCAGATCCGGCGCGCACTCCTGGACGCCGACGTCGCCTGCCCGTCGTCCGGGTCCTTCACCGCGGCGGTGGGAGAAGGCGAGCATGCATCGCCTCCCAGGCGCTCAACCCGAGCCAGCAGGTCGTCAAGATCGTCAACGACGAACTCGTCGAGATCCTGGGCGGGCAGACCCGCGAGCTCGACCTGTCCGGCCGGCCCGCGGTCATCATGCTCCGCCGGGGCCTGCGAGGGCGCGGGCAAGACCACCCTGGCGGGCAAGCTCGGACGGTGGCTGAAGGACGAGCGCAACCGAAAGGTGCTCCTGGTCGCCTCCGACCTCCAGCGCCCCAACGCCGTCACCCAGCTGCAGGTCGTCGGATCCCAGGCCGGGGTGGACGTGCTGGGCGCCAGAGCCGCGCAACGGTGTCGGCGACCCCGTCGCGGTGGCCCGGTCAGCTGGCCAGAGCCGAGGTACGGGTACGACGTCGTCGTCGTGGACACCGCCAGGCGCCTGGGCATCGACGAGAGATGATGCGCCAGGCCGCCGACATCCGCCGCCGTCGACCCCAACGAGTGCTCTTCGTCATCGACGCGATGATCAGCCAGGACGCCGTGGCCACCGCCAACGCCTTCCAGGGAGGCGTCGGCTTCACCGGCGTGGTGGTCTCCAAACTCGACGGCGACACCGCGGCGGCTCGGCGCTGTCCGTGCGGGGATGACGGGCGTCCCCATCCTCTTCGCCTCCACCGGCGAGAAGCTGGCGGACTTCGAACAGTTCCGCCGACCGCTGGCCTCCCGCATCCTGGACATGGGCGACATCCTCACGCTCATCGAACAGGCCGAGGCGCACGTGGAGCGAGCGGCAGCAGGCCGAGCTCGCCGCGAAGATGAGCAGAAGGTCCTCACGCTCGACGACTTCATCGAGCAGCTCCAGCAGATCAAGCGCATGGGGTCGATGAAGAGATCATGCGGGATGCTGCCCGGCATGGCCAGTACCGCGGGCCCTCGAGGCAGTTCGACGAGGATCCATCACCCGGATCGAGGCGATCGTCGTTCGATGACCCCGGCGAGCTGCGCGACCCCAAGATCCTCAACGGATCGCGCCGCATGAGGATCGCCAGGGGCTCGGGACGTCCGTCCAGGGAGGTCCAACTCGCTCATGGACCACTTCGAGCAGGCCCGCAAGATGATGCAACAGGTCTCCCGCGGCGGCTCGGTGCCGAATGCCTAGGATCGGGCACCGGCGGCGGGCGCAGGGCAAACGCGCCCAGAAGAAGACGCTGCCGGCAGAGGCGAACAAGAAGGGGCGGGTCAGGGCAGCCCGGCCAAGCGCGCCAGGCAGGAGGCCGAGGGCCGCCGCGGGCAAGCAACAGCAGGCCGCCAGGGCGAGCTCCTTCGGGGCCGCGCCGAGCCGCCGAGCGCCGCCGACTTCGAACAGTTCTCCAAGTTCCTCCGATAGATGGCCGCCTACAGGCTGACGGGCGCCCTGCGCGGATGCGAATCCGGCGACGTGTGGATCGCCGACGGCGTCATCACCCGCACGCAGCCTCCCAGACCCGTCGAGGACGTCCCCGGCGTCGCCTACGCGAGCCTGGTCGACGCCCGCGCATCCCGGACTGTCCACACGGCCGCCCTGCGCGCGCCGAGGTCCTGCGCCGCCTGGAGACAGCCCGCGCAGCGGGTGACAGCCATCCGGGAGATGGGGGCCCAGCGCGACGTCGCAGGCCTCGCGCACCCGGAAGGCCCAAAGGTCCTACGCGCGAGGCCGGCACATCGCCCGGTACAAGCGGTACATCCGGCACCTGGCGGTCGACGTCGAGCCGGCCGATCTGGCCGGCGAAGCCTACGACAGGCCGCGCGAGGCGACGGCTGGGTCAAGGTCGTCGGAGACTGGATCGACCGCTCCGAAGAGCCGACTCCGACCTGCGGCCCCTGTGGCCGCGCGAAGCCCCTCGCGAGGCCGTCGCCGCCGCCCACGACGCGGGCGCCCGCGTCGCCCTCACGCCTTCGCCGTCGAGACGGTCGACGACGCCCTGGAGGCCAGGGTGGACTGCATCGAGCACGGGTCCGGCACGACGCGCGACCAGATGGTCGAGGCTGCCGCCCGCAGGGTGCTCGTCGACCCGACCGTCTGCCAGGTCGCGACGTTCGCCGACATCGCCTCCCGGGCCGGGAGATACCCCGTCTACCGGAGGCGGATGCTCGACATGCACGCGCGGCGCGTAGAGCGCCTCGCCTCATGGTCGAGACAGGCACGCTCGCCTCATGGGAACCGACACCGACGGCGGCGATCCGACGGATCCTCCCGGTGGAGATCAGCGCCGCGGTCGCGCCGGCATGCCCGCCGGCGTCGCGATGGCCGCCGCCTCCTACGCCGGGCGAAGGCGCCTGGGGCTGCCCGCCTGGCAGGAGGGCTCGGGCGACGTCGTCGTCTACGCGGCAGACCCAGACGAGGAGATCGCCGAGGTCGCCCAGCCGAGCCGCGTGTTCGTCGACGGGGTGCCGTGTCGGGAACGCCGACGGGGCTCCCGGGACGCTCGGGGGCCGCAGTTCGACGTGACCGGGCGGCGACGCCGCGGTGCCTCCACCGGGCGGAAGCGCCGGCGGAGGCACTCGCAGGCGGCCCTACGCGCCAGGACCCTCGCCGCCTGCTTGCAGCGCAGGCGACGTACTCGCCCGGTTCGGGCAAGCTCCACGGCTGCGTCAGAGCATCTGCGGAGCCAACGCCCGGACGGCGGCCGACTTCGCCCGCCGCCGACGAGACGACGCGGTCAGCGGGACGCCCAGCGATCGCACCGCGTCGAGCGCGTATCGCATGAGGCGAGCAGCCCCTCGACGGCGGCTCGGGCGATATGGGCGCGATCGGTTCGCGAGCGTCATGCCGCGCAGTTCGGCCGTCATCCGGAAGGTTCGAGGTGCGCTCCCCTTCGAAGAAGGGGACGAGCTCAGACCGCCGGCGTCGGGGACGGACAGAGCGGCCTCGTCGAAAATTCCCCGTAGTCCAATCCCGTGACCCTCGCCATCGCGTCGATGATCCGGGAGGCGTTGAGGGTGCAGGCCAGCAGCAGCCAGTTGCCCGTGGCGTCCGAGAAATCCGGTGACCAGGCCGGACGGATCGGCGACCGGGGCCGCGGAGACGGCGCGACCACGCCGGAGGTGCCCAGCAGAGCAGCGCCGGGCCGGGTTCGAGCCCACGCCCAGGGCGGAGCCGGCGTTGTCGCCGCATCCCGGGCCGAGGACGATCTCGCCCCATCCCTCCAGGGTCGCCCCGTCCGGCCTCGTCCCACGGGCCGGCGATGACGGGCAGGGACGAGGCTGGACGCGGCCGCCCTGTCGAGGCGCAGAGGGCGCAGGCCAGGATGTCGCGCCTGTAGAGCGGGGTCCTCGCGGGCCATGTACCCGGTGCCCGACGCGTCGGACCGGTCCGTGACCAGGGCTTGGAGCGAAGGCGAGCCCATGATGCGCCACGTCAGGTAGTCGTGGGGCAGGCAGATCGCGGCGATGCGGGCCGCGTTCTCGGGCTCGTTGTCGGCCAGCCAGCGCAGCTTCGTCACGGTCAGGGAGGCGACGGGCACGGAGCCGGTGGCCTCGGCCCACCACGCGGCCTTCGGACCCGCGTCGTCGCGGAGTCGGCGCCGCGTTCGCGGATGGTCGCGGGCGGCGCCCGCCGAACGGGTGTCGTCCTCAGCGGTGCGGGCGGACGACATCCCCTCGTGCGCGTCGAGGCAGACCATGCCGTGCTGCTGGCCCCCCACGGAGAGCGCGGCGACGTCGTCGAGGCCTCCGGCGAGTTCGACGGCCTGCAGGAAAGCGGCCCACCACGCCTCGGGGTCGACCTCGGTCCCCTCCGGATGCGGGGCTCTGCCCTCGCGCGACGCGCGTCCTCGGACGGGTCGTAGACGGCACTCTGCACGACTGTGTCGACGAGGTCGACGCCGGCGACGTATGGACGGCGGTTGCTCGTGGGGCCTCCTTGGGTTCGGATAGCGGAAGGAAGACTCGGGGCGGATCGCGGAAGGGATCCGGGCGGGTGCGCGGGGCCGTCACGTGGCGTACGTGTCGCCGTCGCCGACCGAGAGCGAACCGGCGGGGATGTCCTCGTAGGAGCGCGGATCCTCCAACGGTTCGAGGTGCACGTCGGCTCGGAGGCCGGGACGGCGGCCTCCATCGCCTCGGCGATCTCGTACGGGCGAACTCGTGGCCGTGCCGGACGCTCCACGAGCCGGGGGATGAGCATGTGGACGTTGGCGAAGGACGCCTGGCCAGCCGCACGCGTCTGCAGGCCGTGGAATCGAACCTGCGCGCGGGAATGGGCTTCGAGGGCGGCGATGAGCGCCGCGTTCTGCCTCGGAGGCGTGACGTCCAGAGCCCCTCGGGCGAGCCGTGGCAGCAGCGCCAGCCCGTCACCAGGATGTTGAGCCCCACGAGGAGGGCGACGACGGGATCGAGCACGTTCTGGTGTGCTGACCGCCACGAGGCCGACTCCGACGACGACCCCGGCCGACGTGGCGACGTCGGTCCACAGGTGCCTGGCGTCCGAGACGAGGGCGGAGAGCCGTGCCTGCGGCCGGCGCGCATGAGGACGACGGCGACCACCCGGTTGATCGCGGACGCCGCCGCGGAGACGACGAGGCCGGGGCCGAGGTTGTCGACTTCGGCGGCCGGATGATGCGGCTGACCGCGGAGACGACGATGAGACGCGGCGATGAAGATCATGGCCCCCTCGACCGTGGAGGAGAGTACTCGGCCTTGGAGCGCCCGAAGGAGTACTTCGCGTCGGCGGGCTTGGCCGCCGCCTCAGCGCGACGACGGCGACGACGGCCGCCACGAGGTTGACGACGGACTCCGCCGCGTCCGGCAGCCCCACGGATCCCCGTCACGAAGTAGGGCGACGGTCTTCAACAGGATCGTCGACGACGGCGGCCGCCCGACAGCCAGGCGTAACGGCTGAGGCTGGCGGCGGATTCATCGCTGGTCACCCGGCAATTCTCGCGGCGGGGAGGCCGGTGAAGCCCGCACGCGCAGATGCGGCGGGCTCCACGATGTTCGCCGCGTCGAAAACCGCTCGGACGGGTGAACCCACGGACGGGTGGACTCGCGTGGGGACCTCACGCGGCGATGCCGGTCAGAGCCTCCCGAATGACGGCCGACCGGCTCTCGCCCTGCCGTTCAGCGCACGCATCGAGCGCGGCGAGCTCTGGGAGGTCAGCCGCACGGCCACCACCTGCGAGGAATCGGCGCCGCGCCCGGGCCGCCCGCGCGGGCTGTGCCCGATCGCGCAGGCCGGCTGTTCGTCCCGATTGCCCTACGGCAGCTTCCGTCTGGCAAACTTGAGGCTCTGTACTCGGGCGAAAGAGGGCCTCTCAACCTCTGGCTGCCTCGGTCTCGGACCCGCCGGATGCGCCTCCCACCGCGTCGGGCACGGCCCGAAATCGAGCAGAACCAGGAGTGACCACACAAGTGGCGGTCAAGATCCGTCTCAAGCGCATGGGCAGATCCAGTGCCTACTACGCGTCGTCGTCGTCGACGCCCGCAAACCCGCGACGGCCCGGTCATCGAGGAGATCGGCAAGTACCATCCCACGGAGGATCCCTCTCATCGAGATCGACTCCGAGCGCGCTCAGTACTGGCTCTCCGTTGGCGCCAGCCACACCGCCGGTGCTCACCCAGTTAAGATCACGGGGGACTGGCAGAGTTCAAAGGTCTGCGGGCCGAGGGCCGGCTCAGGTCAAGGACTCCGGCGACGTCGAGACGCGGCGCAAGGCAGCCGTCAGTCGGCGCAAAACGAAGCCGAAGGCGCCGCGCCGAGGCAGCGGCGGCTCGGTCGGCAGATTCCGGCGACTCGCCCGACTCCCCGGATTCGCCCGACTCCCCGGATTCGTCCGATTCGGCCTCTTCGGCTGAGGACGCCTGATGTTGGCGCAGGCTCTTGAACACCTCGTACGCGGGATCGTCGACAGCCCTGACGACGTCAGGAGTCAAAGACGCGTACGACACGTCGTGGAGACCTGCTTGAGGTCCGCGTCAACCCCGACGATCTAGGGCGCGTCATCGGACGCAACGGCCGCACGGCCAAGGCGCTTGCGGGCCGTCGTCAGCGCTCTGTCGAGCAAGGGCGCCGTGCGCGTGGACGTCATCGAGACGGACCAGCGCTGATAAAGCCGAGGCGATGGGCGGGTCCGTAGTCGCGGGCCGGCCCATCTTCATCGGCTCTATTTCGTTGTCGTCGATTCGGCCTCGGCTCCGTTCGCGCCTTCGCACGATCGGCTGGGGAGACTGCAGGATTGGCCGGGCCGGGCCATCGGAGGAAGGAAGAGACGCCATGCAGTTGACAGTGGCGGTCATCGGTCGCCCGCGGACTCAAGGGCGAGGTGCGCCTCGACGTGCGCACCGACCAGCCCGAGCGCCGCCTCGCCCCGGGGACGATGCTGGAGACCGACCCGCCGAGGTCGGACCGCTCACCCTCGTCCGCGCGCCAGTACAAAGGCGGTACGTATGCGGTGTTCGCCGAGTGCTCCGACCGCACGATGGCCGAACGGCTGCGCGGGATCAGGCTCACCGTCGAAACCGACGAGGACGGTACGTCGAGGACGACGCGTGGTACGAACACGAACTCGTCGGGACTGAGGCCCTCGACCCCGAGGTCGCACCTCAGTCGGGTCGGCGGGCTGGAGACGGGCGCGGCAGGGACCTCCTCCTCGTCCGCGAGCAGGACGGGGCTCGTCCGCGTCCCCTCGTCCGCGAAATCGTCACGGAGGTCGACCTCGAAGGCGGCCGCGTGGTCATCGACGCGCCGGGGAGGCCTGTTCTCCGAGGCTCCGCACGCCGCCGACGGGCCCGATCCCGCCGACGCGCAGGCCGCCGGACCGGACGGGGCCGACTCGGATTCGACCGGCGATCCCGCGCCGTGCGAGAGGCGCCGGAAGAGGGATAGCCGTGCGCTTCGACATCGTCTCGGTGTTCCCCGAGTTCTTCGCCGTGCTCGACCTCTCCCTCATCAGGAAGGCCCGCGAGCGCGGGATCCTCGACATCGCCGTCCACGACCTGCGCGACTGGACCGACGACCCGCACAGGAGCGTCGACGACACGCCGTTCGGCGGAGGAGCAGGGCATGGTCATGCGCCCCGACGTTTGGGGCGCCGCACTCGACGACACCCTGGGCGACGACGGCGTCCTGGCCGTCCCCACGCCCTCGGGACCCCGCTGACCCAGCGGATGTGCGAGGACCTGGCGGCCGTCGGCCACATCGTCCTGGCCTGCGGACGCTACGGGGCATCGACGCCCGCGTCGCCGACCACTACGAGGTCGGGGTGCGCGTCGTCCGGTATTCGCTCGGGGACTACGTGCTGAACGGCGGGGAGGTCGAGGCCGTCGCCCTCGTCGAAGCCGTGGGGCGGCTCGTGCCGGGCCTGGTCGGCAACCCGGAGTCCCTCGTCGAGGAATCCACGGCGCGGCCGGGCTCCTCGAATACCCCGTCTCACCCGGCCCGCGCGCTGGCGCAGACTGGACGTCCCCGCCGTCCTGACCTCCGGCGACCACGGGAAGGTCGCCAGGGTGGCGCCGCGACCGGGCCCTGGGAGGTCACGGCCGGCCGGCGCCCCGACATGATCGAGGCGCTGCCGGCGGAAAGGTCTCGACCGGGGACGGGCGCGCTCGCCGGGCTCGGATACCTCGTGCCGGCCGGCGCGGCCCCTACCCTCTCCCCGCGTCGGCGCGGGAGGCCGCCGCCTCGGACGTCCCGGACTGGCGGACCTGGCGGCGCGCACCTTCCCGGACGCATGCCCTCCCGGCATGCGCGAGGAAGGGACATGCGGGCCTTCGTCGAGTCCCATCTGTCCCGCGAGGACTTCTCGCGATACGTCGACGACCCCGGATGCCTGACGATGGCGCTCGCCGTCGGCGGGCGGATCCTCGGCTACGCGCTCGCCTGCCTGCGCGGACGGCTGCAGTGGCGGGGGAGCCGAGGGCAGCTCCCGGTCAGGCCGTCGTCGACGGCCGACGGTCCGGCCCCCTCGTCGAGCTGTCAGTTCTACCTCGACCGACGACTGCGTGGAACCGGCGCCGCCGCGCCTGTGGGGAGGCGACGCGGTCGCGGCTGGAGGAATGGGCGGCCCCTGGCCCGAAGCCTACGTGTGGCTGGGGACCAACGCCGCCAACGAACGCGCCCAGCGGGCCTACCGGCGGCTCGGCTTCCGCTTCCAGGGGCAGAGGACCTTCCGGGTCGGTGACCAGGACAACCGTGACGCCGTTTTCGCCCGCCCGATTCGCATGGCATAATTGACAAGCTGTCTCGCCCCGACAGTGCGCTGGATCTGCCGCGGGGATCGCGCACCGGCGAGCTTCTGACGACAGGCGGCCAGGCCGCTCCCGACCGCGCCCGTGGCCTGCGCGCACGGGGCGGAAAGAAAGTACCATGCAGATCCTCGACTTCGTCGAAGCCCCAACTTCGCGACGACATCCCCGAGTTCCGCCCGGGCGACACCGTCAAGGTCAACGTCCGAGTCGTCGAAGGGAGCCGCACCCGGACCCAGGCGTTCCAGGGGGTGGTCTTGGGACGCACCGGATCGGGCATCCGCGAAGCGTTCATCGTCCGCAAGATCTCCTTCGGCGTGGGCGTGGAGCGCACTTTCCCCTTCACTCGCCCTCCATCGAGTCGATCAAGTCGTCACCCGCGGCGACGTGCGCCGCGCCAAGCTCTACTACCTGCGCGGCCTGCACGGCAAGGCGGCCAAGATCAAAGAACGCCGCGAGGACCAGCGCCGCCGGTAGCGCGCTTCCGCCGCGTCCTTCGGTGTCCGCCGCCAGCACGGCCACGGCGGGCACCGTCGCGTGCGTCGGTCGCCCTTCCGGTCCGCCGAGACGCGCGCCCGCGCGCGGACTGCACCCCGCGACGTAAAACCTCCATCCGACATCGCTCCGCGCGGCGGACAGGGGCTGCCCTTGACAGGCTGGGTCTGCCGCGTGCGTCCGCGCAGACCGGTGCTCGCGCCCGAGCCGGTGCGTGCGTCCGCGCGAGGAACGGCAGATCGGTCCGGCCTTCCGCGACCCGGCGGCCTCTCGCGATGTGAGGTAATTCGCAGGGGCTCTCCGGTTGCGTGACAGCTGAGGCCAGAGTTGGGATTAGCGGTCAACACTCGGTTAACAGCATGCGCCGCCCCGGGGGCAGGGCGGGAGGGAAGGCGAGATTGGACACCCGCGCGTGCTGCCGGGCGTGTGCGCCGGGGTGGTGCCGGTAGGGATGGCAGGCTAGAAACGCGCCGTTCCGACAGCCTTGAGGACTGCCCGCGACAGTGCGAGAAGACAAGAAAACCGAAGTGTGGGTATCGAGGAGCCGCAGATGAAGGAAAGCCCCGAGGTCGGAACGCCGGAGGGAGATGCCGCCGTCGTTCCCTCCGGAGCGGCTCGAAGAGCCTCTACGCAGGCGTCGCCCTCCCGGGCGACCAGGCCGGGCCCGCTGAGTCGGGAGCCGCCGCGGGCTCGGAGGACTCGAGCCCGACGAAGACCTCGCCGACGACAAGCGACTGGCGGAGGACGAGAAGCGCGCGTCCTTCCTGCGGTCCTCTCTGGAGACCCTCGCGATCGTCGCCGTCGCGCTGCTCGTCTCGGTCGTCATCAAGACCTTCTTCGTGCGGGCCTTCTACGTGCCGTCGGGCTCGATGGAGTCCACACTGAAGCCGGGCGACCGCATCGCCGTCAACCGCATGGTCGACAGCGCAGGCGACATCAACCGCGGCGACGTCGTGGTCTTCGTCGATCCGGGCAACTGGCTGGGCGACGTCCCCGACAACCGCCCGGCCTGGAGGCGGGGCATCAGCAATGCGCTTCAGACGGTCGGCCTCCTCCCCGCCGATTCCGGCAAACACTTGGTCAAGCGGGTGATCGGAGTCGGAGGCGACCAGGTCAAATGCTGCACGGCCGCCGGCAATCTGACGGTCAACGGCGTGGAGCTCAAGGAGACCTATCTCGACCGGGGGTCCGGCCGTCCGAGGTCGCCTTCGACGTCGTCGTCCCCAAAGGGAAGCTGTGGGTGATGGGCGACAACCGCTCGAACTCCCGCGATTCGCGGTATCACGCCTCCAGCGAGGGCAACGGGTTCGTGCCCGTCGACAACGTGGTCGGCCGCGCCTGGGCGATCTTCTACCCGTTCTCCAGGTTCGGCGGCATCCCCAGCGCCTCCAGCGTGTTCTCGTCGGTCCCGTGACGACGGGCGGTGTCATCCCGGACAGGGGCGCTCGAGCTCGACATCCTCTCGGGGCTGGGGCCGGGCGGGGTCCTCGCCGAGTCGACGAAGTCGGACGCGGATCCCTGGCGGGACCCGTGAGCGTGGGGATAGCGCTCGTGGACGCCGACGTGGGCCAGGCACCCGACGGCCTGCGCGACTCCAAGCGGATGACCCCGGCGGCCAGGGAGCGGATGGCCCCGAAGGTGCGCTCCTGGGCCCTCGACGTCGCGGTCGGGCACGCCGGGCCGGACGTCGTCGACGGCCGCGGGTGATCGCCGCGCTGCGCTGGGCGGCGCGCGACGCCCTCGACAGGCTCCGCGGCCCGCTGCCCGACGCCGTGCTCCTGGACGGACGCCACAACTGGTGGGCCGACGGCTCCCTCTTCGACCTCGACTCGGCGCTTCCGCACATCCCGGTGCACATGCGCGTCAGGGCCGACGCGAGCTGTTCGGCGGTCGCCGCGGCGTCGGTGGTGGCGAAGGTGGAACGCGACGCCATGATGGTCGCCCTGGACGAACGGCATCCCGGTTACGATTGGGCCAGGAACAAAGGCTATGCCTCGCCGGCGCATATCCGGGGGCTGGCCAGGCTGGGGCCGTCGGCTCACCACAGGACATCCTGGCACCTGCCGGGGTGACGCAAGGAGGGCTACATGAGCGAAATCGAGGGCTACGAGGGCCGACGCCGAGTCTCGCTGTACCGGGAGTACCGCGACGTCATCAACATCTTCCGCTATGTCGTGGAGACCGAGCGCCGCTTCTACCTGGCCAACGACGTCGACGTGAAAGTCCGCGCCTCCTCCGGCGGAGGGTCTTCTTCGAGGTCAACCTGGCCGACGCCTGGGTGTGGGACATCTACCGTTCGACCCGATTCGTGCGCTCCGTGCGCATCGTGACCTTCAGGACGTCAACGTCGAAGAGCTCCAACAAGGCCGACTTCACGCGCGAACTCGACCTGCGCGACTGAGAGCCCGGTGGGGGACGACGAGGGGCCGGCAGGGTCGGCCGGGGCTTGACTAGGCTGACTGGGGAGGCCTTGACCGGAGGCGGCCCGGAGAGGCGGCCTTGACCGGGAGAATGGCGGTCAACAGCGTCCCGGCATGGCACGCCTATCCACAGTCTGTTCGCCGGTCGGGAGCATCTCGCCCTCCATGGCCGACACTGGGGTGCATGAGTTTCACCGTTCCCGCACTCTCTGTCGACGCCGGCGCCCGCGAGCTCGGCGAATGGGGCGAAGAAGTCGCCGCCCGGCTCCTGACGGCCCACGGATACGCCGTCCTGGCGAGGGTGGAGATGCCGCCACGGCGAGCTGGACATCGTCGCCTCGGCGCCCGCGGCCTCGACGGTGGTCGGCGTCGAGGTCAAGACCAGGCGGAAAGGAGGCCGAGTCGGCGCCATCGAAGCCGTCTCGCCCGAGAAGGCGGCGCGGCTGCGGCGCCTGCTCGCAGCATGGGCCGACGAACACGACGCGCGCTGCGACCGGTTGCGCGTCGACCTTCTGGCGATCACCGTCGACGACGCAGGCGAATGCCTCGTCGAACACGTCGAGGGCCTCTCATGAGGCTCGGGACGGCCACGGCGATGGCCGTCGTGGGGATCGAGGGCCGGCCCGTGCGCATCGAGGCCGTCCTGTTGCGCGGGCTCCCCGCCGTGACCATCGTCGGCCTGCCCGACGCCGCCATCTCCGAATCCCGGGAGAGGCTGCGAGCGGCCTTCGCCTCGGCGGGCGTGGCCTTCCCGTCCTGCCGGCTGACGATCAATCTGTCGCCCGCCGGCACGCCGAAGGCCGGGACGGCGTTCGACCTGGGCATCGCGGTCGCCATCCTCGGCGCGATGGGAGGGGCGGACAGATACGCGGGCTCGGTCGTCATGGGCGAGCTCGGCCTGGACGGCTCGGTGCGCCGAGTGCGGGGCGTCCTTCCCGCGGCGCTCGCCGCGGCGAAAGGCGACAGGGGCGGAATGGTCGTCCCGCTGGGATGCGGCGAGGAGGCCGGCCTGGCGGGCGTCGAGGTCGCGGAGGTGTGGCATCTCGCCCGGGTCGCCGACGCCATGGGCGTTCCCTGCGACCCGGCTCCCGACGCCCCGGACTGCGCAGAGGCGGATGGCGACGGCCGGAGACGCCTCCCGACATGTCCGACGTGAGGGGCAGTTCAAGCCCGCCACGCCATCGAAGTCGCGGCGGCGGAGGGCACCACCTCCTCATGACGGGAGCGCCGGGCGTGGGAAAGTCCATGCTCGCCGTCCGCATCCCGGCATACTGCCGCCGCTGGACGTCGAGCAGGCGGTCGAAGTGGCCGCCATCGCCTCGGCGGCGGGGAGTTCGCCGGAAGGCTGAGCACGGTGCCGCCCTTCGCCAGCCCCCATCACACGGCGAGCGCCGCCGCCCTCGTCGGCGGAGGGTCCATGCCCAAGCCCGGGGCCGCTTCGCGGGCGCACCGCGGCGTGCTCTTCCTCGACGAGGATGCCCGAATTCCCCACCTCCAGCCTCCAAGCCCTTCGCGAGCCCATGGAGACCGGCCGCATCGAGATCCACCGCGCCCGCGCGGCGGTGACCTACCCGGCGCGCTTCCAGCTCGTCGGGGCGGCCAACCCGTGCAGATGCGGGAACTACATCGACGCCCCGTCCGCCTGCACCTGCTCGGTGCGCGACAGACGCGACTATTTCAGGAGGAGTCGGAGGCCGATCCTCGACCGCTTCGACCTCAACGTCGTCACCCGCCGCCTGTCCCGCGCCGAACTGGCCATGTCCGCGGCGGGGGAGCCGAGCGCGGCGGTGCGTCGGCGGGTGGCCGAGGCGCGCGAACGGCAGAGGGCGAGGCTCTCCCGGACCCCGTGGGCCGTCAACGCCCAGGTGGACGGGACGTGGCTTCGTCGCCATACGCATCTGGACGATGCGACCGTTCGCGGGTTGGATGCGGGGATGGCGGCCGGACGCATCTCGATGCGGGCGGTCGACAAAGTGCTCCGCGTCGCTTGGACGCTCGCCGATCTGGCCGGCCGCGAGGCGCCGGATCGAGACGATGGGACTGCGCTCTGACACTGCAGGGCCAGAGAGGGATTCCATGGAGCGACGTGACGTTTCCGGCCGAGCCCGCCGTCTGCCCGGGCAGACGGACGCCGAGGCGGGCGAGGGGAGGCCGGGGCGGCGGACGCCGATGAGCGCGCTGCTGCCAAGGTCTGGACCGGGATCGCCGAGGGCGAGGACGTGTACGCCACGCGCCTGGTCGCCGAGCGCGGGTACGCGGGCGGCCTGAAGTGGGTGGCCGGCGTCGATCCGGCGACGGTCGGGGACCGAGGCCTGAACCGGGCCGTCCAGCGGTGGAGGCAGCGCTGCGAATCGGCCGTCTCCGCCCGGAGCGTCGGAGGATTCTCTCGGTTTCCTCATGCCGGGCGACGAACTGTGGCCGCGCCGGCTCGACGACCTGGGGAATCACGGCCTCTCGGCCTGTGGTATCAGGGGCGATCCGCGCGTCTTGGCGCGCATGGGCCTGGGGATCGTCGGATCGAGGGACGCGTCGGCGTACGGGAGGCGCATCGCCACCGATCTCGCCTTCGAGCTGGCCTCGGCCGGCCTGAGCATCGTCTCGGGCAGGGGCCTTGGGGATAGACGCGGCCGCCCACGGGGGCGCTGGCCGCGGACGGCTACACCGTCGCGGTGGCGGCGGGCGGCGCCGACCGCTTCTATCCGGCCAGCCACGCCGATCTCTACCTCGACATCCTTCGGCGCGGGGGAGCGCTGTGCTCGGAGAGCCCGCCCGGAGCCGCGCCGCACAGGCACCGGTTCCTCTCCCGCAACCGGATCATCGCCGCGCTCGCGGAGGCGATCGTGGTCGTCGAGGCTCCCCACCGATCGGGCGCCCTGTCCACGGCCCACCACGCCATGGCCGTCGGCCGCCAGGTCGGAGCCGTCCCCGGGCCCGTGACCTCCGCCCGATCGGTGGGGATGCCACAGGCTCCTGCGCGAATCGGCCGTGTGCGTCACCTCTACGGCCGAGGTCGCGGAACTGCTGGGCTGGCAGGGATGGTCGCCCGGGGCGTCGGCGTCCGGCAGCCCCGACATCGACGTCCGACGCCGCCTCGCCGTCGGCCCGTCGTGGAGGGCAGGCGCGGTCCCCGAGGCGCGGTGGACACGCGGGCCAGCAGCTCGCGCTCGACCTCGACCCGCTGGCGGCACGCGTCGCGACGCCCTCCCCGTCGTCCGCGCGGTCACCGTCGAGGGGATCGCAGCCGCAGCCGGGCTGTCGGTTCCCGAAAGCCTGACCGGGCTGGGCAGGGCTGGAGCGCATGGGTGTGGCCAGGGAACAGGCGGGGCATGTGGCGTCTGGCGTGACTGCGCGGCGCCGGCCCGGCCGTCGCGTAGTCTGGATGCGTGGCTGTGAGGATCGACGACGTCGTGGACGCATACCGGCGCGAGCTCGCCGTGCGGCGGGGCTGTCCGCCCGCACCGTCGCGGCGTACGCCGCCGAGGCCCGCTCGCTGCTCGCCTTCCTCGCCGACCTGGCGGGCCAGGACGCCTCCGAGCCGATCGACGTGGCTCACCTCAGAGCTCGCCGACGTTCGAGCCTGGTTGGCCGCGCGGCAGCAGCCGGCCACGCTCGGGCGTCGATAGCCAGGCATTCGTCGTCGATCCGCACGTTCTGCACGTGGCTGTGCAGGGAGGGGCTACGCCGACGCCGACGCCGCCGCCCGGCTCAAAGCGCCCGCGACCGACAACGCGCTGCCGCACGTGCTCAATCAGGAACAGGCCCGGCTGCTCCTCTCCCACGCGGCCGGGCTCGCCGAGACGGGCGAGCCCCTGGCCGTGCGCGACAGCGCCGCCGTCGAACTCCTGTACGCCTCGGGACTGAGGATCTCCGAACTGTGCGGACTGGACGTCGACTCCCTGAGGGCGGACTCCACCGTGCGCGTGATCGGCAAGGGGGACAAGGACGCATCGTCCCCTTCGGGGTGCCCGCGCGGCGCCCTGGCGTCCTATCTCGCCGTGAGGGCGCGCTTCTGCGCGCGCCGACGCGCCCTCTTCCTGGGGGCCAGGGGCGGCCGGCTGGATCCGCGAACCATGCGGGACGTCGTCCACAGACTGGCCGCCGGCGCAGGGAGTCCCCGACGTCTCGCCGCACGATCTGCGCCATTCGGCCGCCACCCACCTCCTCGACGGCGGCTCGGACCTGCGGACCGTCCAGGAGATCCTCGGCCACTCCTCCCTGTCGACGACGCAGCGCTACACGCACGTCAGCTCCGAACGGCTGCGCCAGGCCTTCGACCAGGCGCATCCCCGAGCGTGAGCCTCGGCCCGCGGTCCCGGGCGACACCGGCGTCTCGACACCGGGGTCGCCGACACGGACGTCCTCCGGCCCGCCGCCCCCGAAGGAGACGGCGGCGGGCCCGCGGCGCCGAAGAACGCGTGCCCCGACGGTGCGTCTCCGGCGAAGCGCCGGATCACTCAGAAGCCGGATCAGGGGCGCACGAGTCGGAGAGGGTTGAGGTAGTCGTCGGGGCCTTTCTTGGCGCCCCAGTGCAGGCAGGCGTTCGCCCCGCAGTGGCCGGTTTCGAGCGTGCCGATCATCTGCCCGCGGGCCACGCTCTGCCCGGCGGCGACCGCGGGTTCGACCGGCTCGTACGTGGTGCGGATGCCTCCGCATGCTCGATCGACACCGTCGGCCTGTCCGCGAGCCTCCCCGCGTACAGGACGACCCCGTCGCCCGCCGCCATGACCGGCTGGCCCTCCTGCATGGCCAGGTCGACGCCGCGATGGCCTCGCCCCCATTTCACGCTCGGCGGGTCGAAGCCCCTCAGGACGGGAACGGCCCCGCCGCTCGGCCAAGCGTAGAGCCGGCCGGCGCATGCCGTCCGGTGGGCGGGCGCAGCGTGGCCGCCGGCCCCTAGAGGTTCCCGACGGACATCCGCGGCCGGATCTCCTGGCTGAGTGCTCGGCGTCCGTCGCTTTCCGGCGGTGGGCTCTGCCGGCCGACGGATCCGCCTGCGGCGCTCGTCGCCGTTCCCAGCGCCAGGACCGCCGTCGCGACTAATCCGTGGAATAGCTTCATGCCCCCAGTGTCCGCACGGGCTGAACGCGGCGCTCGGGCCCCGCCGTCGGGTCTGGACGGCCCGCCCGCGGACCGAGCCTGTGGACCAGGCCCCACCGCCCGACCGCCTGGGCTCGAGGATCCGCGCGGCCGTGCCGCGGTCCGGCCACTGGCGGCCGAGCGCCGACGGTCGCTCCGGCCCGGCGGCTCAGCCGGCTGAACGGCGGAGCCGCCTTCGACCCGCGCCACCGCGGAAAATCCCCGATGTTCACGCTGCGTGCCTCCAGTCGAGGCCACCGCACCCGCGCCACCGCGGAAACCCCCGCGGCCGGGAGGCGCGGTGCGGCGGTGATCGGCTACACTGATGGGGTGCCCGGCGCTAGCCCTGGGAGAATTCGCGCGCCCGCATCGAACGCGGCCGGGTCGGTGCCGAACGGCTCCCGGTCTCGGCGGGCGCCAGGGCGAGCCGCGGCCCCGCGGCGAGCGTCAACCGAGTGCGTGCACGATGCACCGAGAAAGGACGGACCATGGCCGTCGTAACCATGCGCCAGCTGCTCGAAGCCGGCGTCCACTTCGGGCACCAGACCCGGCGCTGGAACCCGAAGATGAAGCGATACATCCTCACCGAACGCAACTCCATCTACATCATCGACCTGCGCAAGACGATCGTGGACATCGACCGCACTTACGACTTCGTCAAGCAGACGGTCGCCCACGGCGGGACGATCCTCTTCGTCGGGACGAAGAAGCAGGCGCAGGAGGCCGTGCGCGAGCAAGCCGAGCGCGTTGGCATGCCCTACGTCAACGAGCGGTGGCTCGGCGGGATGCTCACCAATTTCTCCACCGTCGCCAAGCGTCTCCAGCGTCTGCGCGAGCTCGAGGCAGATCGACTTCGACGACGTCGCCTCCTCGGGCCGCACGAAGAAGGAGCTGCTGATGATGCGCCGCGAGAAGGAGAGCTCGAGCGCACGCTCGGCGGCATCCGCGACATGTCCAGGGTCCCCTCGGCCGTCTGGATCGTCGACACGAAGAAGGAGCATCTGGCCGTCTCCGAGGCCAAGAAGCTGGGCATCCCCGTGGTCGCCATCCTCGACACCAACTGCGACCCCGACGAAGTCGCCTATCCCATCCCCGGCAACGACGACGCCATCGGATCGGTCGGCCTTCTGACTCGCGTCATCGCCGACGCCGTCGCCGAGGGGCTCGTCTCGCGCGGCTCCGGCGTCTCCGCCGAGGCCGCCAGAACCCATGCCCGAATGGGAGCGCGAGATCCTCGCCGGCGCCGCCGAAGCCGAGGCCTCCGCCGAGGGGACGCCGGAGGCGTCGTCCGCAACGCCGCAGGCCTCGAGTCCGAGACTCCCGCCGCCTCCCGAGGGCGCCCGCCTCCGACGCGCCCGCGGCCGAAGCCGCCGCCGAGGCGCCGGCGCCTCAGGCCTCCGAGTCCGCACAGGGCCTGAGGCGCACAGCCCACACGTAGCCCTTCGCAAGCAAAGGAATACTCATGGCAAAAATTCACCGTCGCCGACATCAAGGCGCTGCGCCAGAAGACGGGCGCGGGAATGCTGGACGTCAAGAAGGCCCTCGAAGGGCCGGGGCGACATCGCCAAGGCAGAGGAGGCCATCCGGGTCAAGGGTCTGAAAGCCGTCGCCAAGCGCGAGGGCCGCACGGCCGCCAACGGCCTGGTGGCCTCCGCGGTGACCGACGTCGATGGCGGCCAGCGCGGCATCCTCGTCGAGGTCAACGCCGAGACCGACTTCGTCGCCAAGAACCAGAAGTTCATCGACATGGCCGACGAGATCCTCCAGGCGGCCGTCGAGGCGGGAGCCGGCGACGTCGACTCGGTCCTCGCCGCTCAGCTGGGCGAGGCGACCGTCAGAGACCGCGTCGAGGGGCTCATCGCCGTCATCAGGGGAGAAGATGGAGATCTCGCACGTGGCCGTCGTCGAAGGCGAGCACGTCGAAGCGTACATGCACCGGACCAGCCCGGACCCTGCCCCCTCAGGTCGGGGTCCTCGTCGCCACCGACGCCGCGGGCGCCTCGGTCGCCCACGACGTCGCCGTGCACATCGCGGCCCTCAACCCGGCCTACCTCGACCGGGCCTCGGTCCCCGAAGAGGGTCGTGGAGGCCGAGACGCGCATCGCCACCGAGACGACGATCGCCGAGGGCAAGCCGGAGAAGGCCATTCCGAAGATCGTCCAGGGGCGCATGAACGGCTTCTACAAGTCGACCGTCCTCCTCGACCAGGGCTTCGCCCGCGACCCTCAAGGTCTCCGTCGGCAAGATCGTCGACCAGGCCGGGGCAAGGTCACCGGTTTCGCCCGCATGCGCGTCGGATCGGCCGAGTAGACGGATAGAACGGCCGGATCCGACGGGACCCGCCGAAAAAGCCGAGGGGGGCGCGCCTCCCTCCGTCCGCGCTTCCGCGGGCTTCGTCAGTTCCTGAAGCCGTGGACGGGGGCCCGGTATGAGGCCTCCGCGGCCGATGAAGGCGTCGCTCGAATACGGGCTGACCGGCATGACGGGGGCCCCTGCCGAGCAGGCCGCCGAATTCGACGACGTCGCCCGGGAACCGTGCCGGGCGCCGGGAATGATCCGCACCGCCGTCGTCTTGTGGTTCGCGACGCCGATCGCGGCCTCGTCGGCGATCATCCCGGCGATGGCGGAGACGGGGTGTCCCCAGGACGGCGACCATGTCGAGCCCGACGGAGCAGATCGCCGTCATCGCCTCGAGTTTGGCCAGCGACATCGCGCCGGTCTCCGCGGCCTCGATCATGCCCTCGTCCTCGGAGACCGGGATGAACAGAACCCGACAGCCCGCCGACGTGGGAGCAGGCCATGAGGCCGCCTTTCTTCACGGCGTCGTTGAGGAGGGCCGGTGCCGCGGTCGTTCCGTGGGCGCCCACCCTTTCCAGACCCATCGCCTCCAGCGCGCGGGCGACCGAGTCGCCGACCTCCGCCGTCGGCGCGAGGGACAGATCGACGATGCCGAAGTCGACGCCCAGCCTCTCGGCGGCCATGCGCCCGACGAGCTCCCCATGCGCGTGACCTTGAACGCGGATTTCTTGACCGCCTCCGCCAAGGGCGTCGAACGGCTCGCCCGCCGCCGAGTCGATCGCCCGCTCGACGACGCCGGGACCGGAGACCCCCACGGACACGACGCGGTCAGGCATCTCGACCCGTGAAGGCGCCCGCCATGAACGGGTTGTCGCCCACGGAGTTGGCGAAGACCACCAGTTTCGCCGCTCCCAGGCCCGCCTCCGTGGCGTGCGCCGAGGCCGAGATCGCCTCGCCCATGGCCCGCACGGCGTCCATGTTGACGCCCGCGCGCGAAGACGCCACGTTGACCGACGAGCAGACCACCTCGGTGGCCGCGAGGGCTTGGGGATGGAGTCGATGAGCGCCCGGTCGCTCGCCGTGGCGCCCTCTCACGAGCGCCGAGAACCCTCCGATGAAGTCGACGCCGACGGCGCAGGGCCGCCTCGTCGAGCATCCTGGCCCAGGCGGTCAGGTCGGATTCGCGCGAGGCCGCGGCCACCAGGGCGATCGGCGTGACCGAGACGCGCTTGTTGACGATCGGTATGCCCAGCTCGTCCTCGATCCTCCCGCACACGGACACGAGACCGGACGCCCGCGCGGCGATGCGCTCGTAGCAGCGCCGCCTGGCCCGCCGCCCGTCAGGGGTCGGCGCAGTCCAGAGGCGAGATCCCCATCGTCACGGTGCGGATGTCGAGTCGGTCGTCGGAGATCATGCGGATGGTCTCCAGGATGTTCGCCGTGTCCATCGTGCCTCACAGCCTGTGCATGGCGTCGAAGATCGCCTCGGACTGGATGCGGATCTCCAGGCCTTCGCCCGCGCCCACCGCGGACATGGCCTCCTGCAGACGGGGGAGGGGCACGGCCTCCTCGTCGAAGTCGATGTGGAGGATCATCGTGAAGTACTCGCCCATGAGGGTCTGCGACACGTTGACGATGTTGACGTTCCGCTCGGCGAAGCCGGTGGCGACCGCGGCGATGATGCCGGTGTGATCGAGCCCGGTGACGGTGGTGATTGCGCGCATGGGACTATGTTCGCACGTACGGCCCGGGCGGTCACCGCGACTCGGTGCGCAGGATTCCTACGTGGCAGATTTCTCCCCGGGCGCCTCGCCGGCCGCGTGGCGCGCCGCCGCTCGCCGGGCGGCGGCCGTGGCGGCCGTCGGCCTGATCGCCGGCGCGGTCGGCGCGCTCATGGCGCTGGCCCCCACGCGGTCGAGTGGGCCGCCTTCGGCGAGGGCTCGGCAAGCCTCATCGACGCCCTCCGGACGGCGCCGGCTTGGCGCCGGTTCGCCGCCGTCCGATCGGGGGCGGGCCTGGCCGGTCTGGGATGGCGGGCCCTGCGCCGCCGAGGCCCGGTCACCACCCTCGACCAAGCCCTGCGCACGCCCGGGACGCGCCTGCCCGTGGGCCGCACCGCCGCCGACGCCCTGCTCCAGGTCGCGGTCGTCGGCAGCGGGACGTCGGTCGGGCGCGAAGCGCTCCCGGCAGACAGCGGCGGCCCTCGCCGACGCCCCTGTGCCTGCGGATGAGCGTGGACGGGGAGTTCCGGCGCGTCCTCCTCGCCGCCGGGGCGAGGGCGGGACTCGCAGCCGTGTACAACACCCCGTGGTCGGCCGTCCCTTCGCGCTGACCGTCACGCTCGGCCGGTGGACGCTTCGGGGGCTCTGCGACCGCGGCGATCTCCTGGATCGGGACGACGATCGCCTGGTCGGTCACCGACGGCCTCCCGGCGACCCCGCTTCCGGACGTCGGCGCCGACCGGGCCCTCGCCGTGTACGCCTGGGCCTTCGCCGCGATCCCCTGTGCGCCGCCGCGGGCGCGGGGCTGTCGGGTCTGTGCGGCCTGGGCCGGGCGACGGGCCGGCGGGTTCGCGCGGCGTGGACGATGCCGTGCGCGATAGCCGCCGCGGGCGTCCTGACCGGGTCCGTCGGCCTCCTCCTGCCCCAGGCGCTCGGCAACGGGAAGTCGAGCCTCGACGAGCTCTTCGGCGACGTCGCGCCCCTGCGCCCGGTGACCCTCGCCGTGTGCCTGGGGATCCTCGTGGCCAAAGCCCCTCCTGACGGCCCTCAGCTTCCGAGTGGGTGTCGTCGGAGGGCTTCTCATGTCGGCGTCCACAGGCGCGGCGTTGGGAGGCGCATGCGGCCTAGCCTTCGGCCTCGACTGGGCGAGTGTCGGAGCCTTCGCCCTCGTCAGGGGCGATGGCGGTGCTGTCCGTCACGCAGAAGTCCCGCTCTTCGGTCTCGCCTTCGGGCTGGAGTTGACCCACTGTCCCGCGTGGATGTGGCCGGCGGTGGCCTGTTCCGCGTTCGGCGCCCGGGGACTGGTCGGACTGGTTGAGCGCGCGAGGGCCCCGTCGATGATATCGTGGAACCGGTAGTCACGCACCGCGAAGGTCACCCCAGCCGAGACCGGACGAAAGAGCGCGGTCCCCTCGACGCGGAAGCCCTTCATGCCGAGGTGGGAGGAATATGCCATTGCGACGAGGTTGGAGCCGGCATGAGTGTGCCTGGTGTCATAGGGGACCTGTCGGACGACACCCAGGACTTTCCGCATCCGCTGGCCTACCGCTATCCGACGGAGGACGCCGAGGTCGTCGTCAGGACGCAGCGTGGCGTTTGACCGCGCGGGCCATGCCCGGGGAGGCTGCGGTCGCGGGAGGCGAGCAGGCCGGGCTCGACCAGCAGACGCCGGCGGGGAGGGCGCCGACCGCATGGCGGTGAGCGTCGAGGACTACGAGCCGCTCTCCAACCTGTGGAACGACCCGGCCGCCCGGCGTCCGGCCTCCTCGACGCGCACGGCCGCGACCGGCTTCAAGGCGGCCGCCGTGCGGCTCGTCGGTTTGGAGGCGATCGTAGCCTCCCTCATCGTCCTGTCGTCCTTCTGCCTGGCCCACGCCGAGGCGTCGGCTTCCTGCCGCAGACGCGGGCGGTCGCCGAGCGGCTGTCGATCGGCCTGGGCGGGTACGTCGGACTCGGCGGCCTCGCCCTGATCGTCGTCGCGGTGCTGTACGCCGTCGAGAGGATCCTCAGGAGCTCGCCTCGGGCCGGGCGTCAGGGAGGAGCCGGCCGACATCCCGCAGGGAGCAGGTGGCGACCGTCGGCAACTACCTCGTGCAGGCGATCCGCGAACGCAAGCTCTCCCTGGCCCGGTCGAGCCAGATCGTCAAGGCCTTCATCGTCCGGGAGGCGTACGGCCGCAGGCTGCGGGCGGACGCCCTGCTGCCCGACGCGGCCGGCTCCCTGGCCTGCTGCCTCGTCCTGCTCGGCGCCCCGTTGACGATCATCAGGGCTGCTCGTGCCCGACGCAGGCGGCGCGTCCGCCGCCAGGGCCGGCCGGCGGCGAGGTCAGTGGCGCTTCCCCAACCTCGGGATGGCCCTGGCGGTCGCGACCTCCTCGGGCTCGCCGGGGCGATCCTGGCGGTCGTCAGGGACCCTCTCGCCCCGCCTGCGCGGCGACGTCGAAAGCCGCTGAGAGGCGACTCGGCGCCGCCTACCTCGTCTCCAGCGACCCGGAGCTCGCCGAGGGCGGTCAACTCCAACAGGCCGCGCGCGACCCTCCAGGACCTCCAGGACGGGGGTGGCGCACCGGCTCGTCAGCAGCAGAGCCGCCTCGCCAGCTGGTTCTCCTCCCAGGCGCCCTACCAGCTGCTGCTGTGGTGCGCGTCCACCGTCGTCCTCATCGTCACCCTCGCCGTGACCGTCAGCGCGACGGGACTTCGCATCGGCCCGGCGATCGCCGTCGCGGCCCTCCCTCGTCGGTCTGTCCGGCGGGCTGGTGGCCGCGATCCACTTCGCCGTGGGCAATCGGGTGCTCGCGCACGCCGACGCGATCTGCCACTGCAGCGTCAGGCGCGGCCTGGAGGCGTGGGTTCTCTGGCCCTGCCTGCTCTTCGTCGCGCTGGGATGAGGCGATGCTTCCGGTGGCGCTCGTCGTCGGCGCGGAGAACAGCCAGTTCGCCCTCTTCGTGTGCGCCCTCCACGTCATCATCTTCGTCGGGCTGGTCTTCGGCACCGGGGTGGTCAGGTACGACGGCGACCGGCGCAGGATCACATGCGTGCGCTACCACACCTACGCCGAACTGAGAAGCCGCCTCGAAGAGTCCGTCGAGATCCTCGCCGGCATCGACCTCACACGTCGCGCCGCAGGCGTCCGCAACCCCAGCAACCCAGCAGGCCCAGCGGATTCAACAGGTCGGCTACGGCTACGGGTACGCCGCCGGCGGCGGATCGCCAGGACGCCCCCGGTCCGGTCGAGGCGGACAGGCGCCCGCCGCAGTGCCCGCCAACCCCCTCGCCGGGCCGGCGCCACTGATACCCTTTGGCGGGTGCGCGCAGCGCCTCGCATCACCACTTCAGAACATCGGCGGGAAGGAGCATGCCGTGGCCCACGACGCTCTAGGAGACCACAACGAGGACGGCGCGAGACGGGTCCTGCTCAAACTGTCCGGCGAGATGTTCGGCGGGGGAGCGGTCGGCCTCGACGCCAACGTCCTGACCAGGGTCGCCGCCGAGATCGCCGTCGCCGTCAAGCACGGGGTGCAGGTCGCCATCGTCGTCGGCGGAGGCAATTTCTTCCGGGGTGCGGAGCTGCAGCGGCGCGGAATGGACCGCGCCAGGGCGGACTACATGGGAATGCTCGGCACCGTCATGAACGCCATCGCCCTCCAGGACTTCGTCGAGCAGACGGGGACCCAGTGCCGCGTTCAGACGGCGATCGAGATGATCCAGGTGGCCGGGCCCTACGTTCCCCTCCGCGCGATCCGCCACCTGCAGAAGGGAGGTCGTCATCTTCGGGGCGAGGCCGGGATGCCCTACTTCTCGACGGACACGGTCGCCGCCCAGCGCGCGCTGGAGCTGCGCTGCGACGAGATCCTCGTCGGGAAGAACGGCTGGACGGCGTACACGGACGACCCCAACAAGAACCCGGGAGCCGTCAGACTCGACTACGTCACCTACCAGGACGCCATCGCCCAGGGGCTGCGCGTGGTCGACGCGGCCGCGTTCTCCCTGTGCCAGGACAACCTCCTGCCCATGCGGGTGTTCGGGATGGGCACGGCGACGGAACGTCACCCGTGCGCTTCGCGGCGAAGATCGGTACTCTAGTCTCAGCAGCCCGATGACGGTCTCGACAGCTCGATAGCGAAGGACACACCAATGATTGACGAAACCCTCCTCGACGCGGAGGACAGGATGGAAAAGGCAGTCGACGCCGCCAGAGGCGAATTCGGCAACATCCGCTCCGGCCGCGCCAACGCGGCGATGTTCACCTCGATCCTCGTCGACTACTACGGCGCCCCGACGCCGCTCCAACAGCTCGCCACCATCGCCATCCCCGAGGCCCGGACGGTTCTCATCACGCCGTTCGACCGTTCGGCGACGGCCTCCATCGACAAGGCCCTGCGCGAATCCGACCTGGGCGTCAACCCCACCGACGACGGCCGCGTCATCCGCGTAGTCCTGCCCGTCCTGACCGAGGAGCGCCGCCGGGACTACGTCAAGCTCGCCAAGTCCAAGGCGGAGGAGTCGCGCGTGTCCGTGCGAGGCGTGCGCCGCAAGGCGAAGGAGGCCCTCGACAGGATCAAGAGGGACGGCGAGGCCGGCGAGGACGACGTCAAGAGAGCCGAAGACCGGCTCGACAAGCTCGCAAGCGGTACGTCGACCAAGTGGACCAGCTCTCGACGCCAGGAAAAAGGAACTCCTGGAAGTCTGATGCAGGCCAACCCGCTCACCGCCCTGGCGCCGCGCCCGCTCAAACCGCCGGCCCCCTCCTCCACCAAGCCGGACGCAATCTGAAGACAGCCCTTCCGGTGGCCTTCGGGCTGCTCGCGCTCGTCGCCTTCTCGGTCGTGTGGAGGATCGAGGCGTTCGTCTGCCTGGTCGCCGTCGCGATGTGCGTCGGGCTGTGGGAGGCCGCCGGCGCCTTCCTCAACAGAGGCGTGCGGATCCCCCTCGTGCCGACGTGGTGCGGCGCCGTCGCCATGGTCGGCGCGACGTGGACCGCCCAGGGAGCACATCGTGGGCGGGTTCTTGGCCTTCGTCGTCAGCGCCGTCGCCGTCTGCCTGTGGCGGTGGGCGATGTCTCCGGCGAGGTGGGCGGGCGACGCCGCGGCGGGGTCTTCGCCCTGGCGTGGATCGGCTTCGTCGGCTGCTTCGCCGTGTGCCTGGCCGCGATGCCGCAGGGACGGTGGATGGTGGCCCTCCTCATCCTCATGCCGGCGGCCTCCGACACCGGGGGCTGGGCCTTCCGGCGTCCTGTGGGGCAGGCACCCCCGCGGCGCCCTCGATTTCGCCGAAGAAATCGTGGGAGGGCTTCGCCGGTTCGCTCGTCGGCGCCGGCGCCGTCTCTCCTCCTGACGACCCTCGCCCTGGGCGGGCCCTGGTCATGCGGCGGCGATCGTCGCCGCGGCGCGGTGCTGTGCGCCACGGTCGGCGACTGTCCGAATCGCTGCTCAAGCGGGACCTCGGCGTCAGGACATGAGGGTCGATCTTCCCCGGGCACGGGGGATGCTCGACCGCATCGACTCGATCCTCCTGTGGGCTCCGGCCTGCTACGCCATCATGACCTCGTCGATCGCGGGCATGACCATGGACACATCGCGCCAGGTGATGCCCGCGGTCGAATCCGGCCCCCGTCCGAGGCTGAGCTTCGCCGAGATTCGCAAGGGCAAGCCGCCGGTCCACCTCGCGGACTTCGACGTCGACGGTCGGAAGGAGCGCATGAGGCAGGCCGGCCTGCCCGCCTTCGAGCAGACCAGCTCTCCGGCCACTACTTCGAGCGCCACGTGGCCGAGGGTGAGGCGATGAGCGACCTCCCCGCGGCGTTCAGGGACGGCGTCGTTCCGCGATTCCTCCCGCCTCTGCTGGCCAAGGTCCGCGACCTGAGGGCGGACGGCGGCCGCACGGTCAAGTCCCTGTGGCGGCTCTTCGACGGCGCGACGGTCGAAACCGTGCTCATGCGCTACCCCTGGCAGGACGACTCTGTGCGTCTCCTCCCAGGCGGGCTGCGGCGCGGCCTGCCCCTTCTGCGCGACCGGGCGGTCGGGGCTGACCCGCAACCTCCGCGGCCGAGATCGTCGAGCAGGTGCACTGCGATGGCCGCCGCCGAATCCGGCGCCCTCGGCGCCCGGCGCAGTGACCAACGTCGTGTTCATGGGCATGGGCGAGCCGCTGGCCAACTGGAGGCAGGTCGCGACCGCCCTGCACCGCATCGTCGACCCCGTCCCTCGCGGGCTTCGGCCTGTCGGCGCGCAACGTGACAGTGTCCACCGTCGGCATGGTCCCCTCATCCACAAAACTCGCCGACGAGGGCCCTGCCCGTCACCCTCGCCGTGTCCCTGCACGCCCCCTGACGACGCACTGCGCGACCCCCTCATCCCCGTCAACTCGCGGTTCAAGGGTCTCCCAGCTCCTGGACGCCGCACGGAGCTACTTCGACCGGACCGGCGGAGGGTCTCGATCAGTACGCGCTCATCAGGGACATGAACGACCATCCCTGGCGCGCGCAGCTGCTGGCCGACGAGGCTCAGCAGGCGCGGACGCGGGTGGGCGCACGTCAATCCGATCCCCCTCAACCCGACGCCGGATCCATCTGGACCGCGAGCACCCCGAGGCGCAGAGTACATTCGTTCGCACCCTTCTCGACGCCGGCGTCCCTGACGACGATCCGCGACACGCGGGGGTCGGACATCGACGGCGCCTGCGAGCAGTTGGCCGCCGAGGTCAGCCGGGCCTCCGGGCGCGGGCGCGCCGCCAAGGCCGCCGCGGCGGCGGAGAGGGTCGCGTTCGGGTGCGGATCCGGACGGGCAGGGCGCATGCCCGACGGACTCGGTCGGCGAGTCGAACACAACCGAGAGGAGGTCTCGCGATGACGTCGAGCAAAGGTTTTCAGAACCGTGGGCTTTTTCGACAAGGGTACGCCAAGGACGAGGTCGACGACTTCCTCCACAGGGCCAAGGAAGCCTACAACGGGCTGACTCCCCAATTTCGACGAGAACACGATCCGCAACGCGGCCTTCCACCGTCAGCGCAGGGGCTACCTTCCGGCGGACGTCGACGAGGCGCCTCGATCGCCTGGAGGCGGCCTTCATCCAGAAGAGGCGCTCCCTCGTGGTGGCCGACCGGGGAGAACGCCTGGCTGAACACGACGGCCCAGGACGCCAAGAGCCCTCTACCGCGCTTCTTCCGGCCCGCCGGCCAGCGCTTCGCCGACGCCGACGGGTGGGGGTACTCGAGTCCGACGTCGACGCGCTCGTCGATCGGCTCTCCGACTATTTCGACGGCAAGGTGGGCTGTCCGCCAAGAACATCCGGGACGCCGTCTTCTCCCCGGCCAAGGATCCTCGGCGTACGACGAGGCCGTCGTCGACGTCTACCTCAGAGCGCGCACGAGCGTCCTCCCGTCGGTCGAGTGATGCGCTCGATCGTCGTCTTGGGATCCACGGGGTCCATCGGAACCCAGGCGCTCGACGTGATCGGGCGCAATCGCGATCGCTTCGCCGTGCGCGCCTCGGGGCCGGCGGGGCGAACCCCCGCCTCCTGGCCGGGCAGGCTGCGCGCTTCGGCGCGGAGGTCGTCGGCGTGGCCGACCGCCGCCGCGGCGGCCGTCGACAAAGCCCTGCGGGAGGCCCGCCCGCCAGGATGCCCGAGATCGTCGCCGGGCCCCGGGCGATGACCGTCCTCGCCGGACAGTCGCAGGCCGACGTCGTCCTCAACGGCATGACCGGCTCCATCGGGCTCCGCCCCACCCTGGCAGCCCTGAAGAGCGGGGCGCAGCTGGCGCTGGCCAACAAGGAGTCCCTCGTGGCGGGGAGCTCTCGTCGCCGACGCCTCACCTGGCCCGGACAGATCGTCCCCGTCGACTCCGAGCATCTCGGCCATCGCCCAGGCCCTCGCCTCCGCCAGGCACCGCAAGGGCCTGACCAGTCCGGTCGTCGACGGCACGAGCGAGGGTGCGCCGCCTCATCCTCACCGCCTCGGGCGGCCCCTTCAGGGGCAGGACCCGCGCCGACCTTGAAGGCGTCACTCCCCGAGCAGGCGCTGAAGCACCCGACGTGGTCCATGGGCCCGGTGGTGACGGTCAACTCCTCGACCCTCGTCAACAAAAGCCCTGAGCTCATCGAGGCCGCCTACCTCTTCGACGTCGACCCGCAGGACATCGTCCCCGTCGTCCACCCCCAGTCGGTCGTCCACTCGATGGTCGAGTTCCAGGACGGTTCGACCATCGCCCAGGCCTCCCCTCCCGACATGCGCCTGCCGATATCCCTCGGCCTGAGCTGGCCGGACCGACTGGCGGACGTCGCCGCGCCGAACTCGTGGGACGGGCGGATCGCATGGACCTTCGAGCCGTTGGACAGCGCGACGTTCCCGGCGGTCGACCTGGCCCGCCGGGCCGTGGCCGCCTCGCCGCTGCACCCGCGGTCTTCAACGCGGCGAACGAAGAGTGCGTCGAGGCGTTCCTGAACCGCCGGCTCGGCTACCCGGCGATCGTGGAGACCGTCGCGAAGGTCGTGGCGGCCTTCGACGCCCCCTCGACCTTCGACGTCGACGCCGTCCTGGGCGTGGAGACCTGGGCTCGCGCCCGCGCACACGAGTGATGGGGTTTGATGACCCTGCTCGAATCCTCTTCCTCGTCGTGGCACTGCTCGTCTCGGTGGGCATCCACGAACTCGGCCACCCTCGTCCCGGCGAAGAGGTTCGGGGTGAAGGTCTCACAGTATTTCAGTAGGCTTCGGCCCGACTCTGTGGTCCAGGCGCGTCAACGGGACCGAATACGGAATCAAACTCTTCCCTCGGCGGCTTCGTGCGCATCGCCGGAATGCTCCCCGGAAGGCCGACCGCAGGACGGAGAACCGCAGGGGCCGCCTGACCCTGGCGGAGGAGGCCCGGCTCGACAGCGCCGAGGAGATCGCGCCCGGGGAGGAGGAGCGCGCCTTCGGCGGCTGAACCCCGCCAGGAAGCCTCGTCGTCATGTTCGGCGGCCCGTTCACCAACCTCGTCCTGGCGCTCGTCTGCCCGCTCGTCGTCCTGTGCGGGATCGGCACGCCGAAGCCTTCGTCCACCGTCGGGACCGTCTCCTCCTGCCTCGACGGGACGACGACCTGCCGGACCCCGGCCCCGCGGCAGCCGCCGGGATGAGGCCCGCGACGTCATCCAAAGGTGGGGGACCCGCGACGTGAAGGATTGGAAGGGGATCGTGAGCGCGATAGCCGCCTCGGGGACCTCGCCCACCCAGGTCCGCGTCCTGCGGACGGCAAGAGCGACGACCCTCACGGTCACGGCCGTGCTGGCCGAGCGGAAGGCCACGAACAAGGGCGGCTCCTCGGTGGTCAGACGCCCGTACGTGGGGATCAGCCCCGCCTATGAGCGCCAACGCCGGGCGCCGACCGCGGTGGTGGGGCCCTCGGCGCTCAGGCGAAGGCGACCGCGCAGGCCTCGTGCGCCCGCCCGCCGGCCTGTGGAGACGGCCGCAGCCTGATCACCGACGAAGCGCCCGCCAACGGGATCCGTCGGAATCGTCGGAGTGGCGGGGATCGCCGGCGACATCACCTCGGCGGACTCGGCCTCCTACGACAGGGCTCTCCAGGTTCGGCGACCTCCTCCCTGCTCGCCGGCTCGCTGAACATGACCCTGTTCGTCTTCAACCTCATCCCCTCCTCCCCTGGATCGGGGCCATCTGGCGGCGCGACCCACGAAGCCCTGCGCGAGGCGTCTCGCCCGCCGCCGCGGACGGCCCGACCCGGGGCCGGTGGACGACGCGCCTCACGCCGCTCAGCTACGGCGTCGCCGTCGCGTTCATCGCGATGACCGCCCTGCTGGTCGTGGCGGACTTCGTCAACCCGGTGAGCCTGTTCTGACGGACCCCGCGCCGAGGGCGCGATCTCGGATTCCCGCCCGGGGGCGAGCCTGTCGCAACGACGCCGCGATACGCTATCCGCCCTTCCGGGGGCGGGCGAGTTCTGCCAGTCTCGTCTCATTGGCTCGTCGGCGTCGCCCGTTCGAGCCGGGAAAGGGTGGGCGGCCGGCATGAAGGCCTTCAACTCTGGTCCAGGTTCTTCTACATAGTCCAGTTCCCCATGATCGGGCTCCTTTCCGTGATGCTCGTCTTCTCCCGGCGGTGTGGACGCCGGCGGGTGAGTGACAGTGATCGTCTTCTACATGATGGGGCCCTTCGTCGTCCTGTTGGCGGTCATCGCCGTCATGACGACGATCCGATGCCGTCGCGAAGAGGGCGGCGCTCATCGCCCCTCGGTCACCGCGTGCCTGCTGACGGCCTTCTATCTGTGCGCGTTCGTCTTCTGCGCGGCCGCCCCCGAATTCGACGATTCGAGGAGCTACGCCTCGATGCTCCAGCGTCTCGGCCTGTCCGAGGAGGGATCGATCTCGCTCGCCGTCGTCTGCTTCAAGGCGGGCGGGTTCCTCGTCGTCGCGGCCGCTATCGCCGCCTTCGTGGAGATGATCATCGCCGCGAAGGCGCGCTTCCCCTCGAAGAGCGGCCGGGGTTCCGCCGATCCGCAAATCCGCTGTCCCCACCGGCGCCGCGCACGCAAGCCCCGACCGCCCGGAACGCCGTTCGGCCGGCCCGCAGATGCGGCGCACGCGGCGGAGAGGCGGACGAGGCCTGAAGAGGGTCTCGCGCTGGGGGACGCCGCGGGCGCCGGAACGCCACACGATCGAGCCCCTTCACGAAGGCGGGAAGTAGAATACTGGTGCGTGAGCGTTTCACTCTAGCATGCCCGGCCTGCGCCCCCGAGCTCAACGTGACTGTCAGCGCGCAAGAAGACCCGCCAGATCACGGTCGGCGACGTCGCCGTCGGCGGCGACGCCCCGATCTCCGTGCAGTCCATGACGACGACGAAGACCCACGACATCGGCGCGACGCTCCAGCAGATCGCCGAGCTCACCGCCGCGGGCTGCGACATCGTCCGGGTCGCCTGCCCGACGGACAAGGACGCCTCCGCCCTCCCGGTCATCGCGAAGCAGTCCCGGATCCCGGTCATCGCCGACATCCACTTCCAGCCGAGGTACGTCTTCGCCGCCATCGAGGCCGGATGCGGGGCCGTGCAGGTCAACCCGGCAACATCCGCAGATTCGACGACAAGGTCGCCGACATCTGCAAGGCCGCGGCCGACCACGGGACATCCCTGCGCAGTCAACGCGGGCTCCCTGGACCCCCGGCTGCTCAGGAAATACGGATCGGCCACCCCCGAGGCCCTCGTGGAGTCGGCCGTCTGGGAGGCCTCGCTGTTCGAGGAATGCGGTTTCCACGATTTCAAGATCTCCGTCAAACACCACGACGTGGTCACCATGGTGCAGGCCTACCGCATGCTCTCCGAGAGAGGGACCGACGCTGCACCTGCGGCGTCACCGAGGCGGGGCCAGCGCTCCAGGGGACGATCAAGTCCGCCGCCGCGTTCGAGGCCCTCGCCGAGGGCGTCAGGGCACCATCAGGGTCTCGCTGTCCGCGCCGCCCGTGGAGGAGTCGAAAGTGAGCTCAAGCTCCTGGGTTCATGGGCCTGCGGCCCAGGAAGCTCGAAATAGTCTCCTGCCCCTCGTGCGGGGAGGGCGCAGGTCGACGTGTGGACGCTCGCCGAGAGCGTCGAGGAAAACCTCAAGGGATCGCCGCCCGCTGCGGGTGGCCGTCATGGGATGCGTCGTCAACGGGCCGGGCGAGGCGCGGAGGGCCGACCTCGGCTGCGCCTCGAGGCAACGGCAGGGAAGATCTTCGTGCGGGGAGGTCGTCGCCACGGTCCCCGAAGACCAGATCGTCGAGACCCTGCGCGATTCGCCGCCGACATGGCCGAAGAGATGGGCACGCCGGAGGACGGAGCTACGGGGGCCGATCGTCGAGACCTACTGATCGATGCACTGGCCCGCCGATACCCCTTCGCTTCGCCGGCTTCACGGGGTCGACACGGCCAAAGCCGTCGCCCTGTGCGAGCGTCACCCGTCGACTCGGTGCTCCTGCGCGTGGCGATCGAGCGAGACGGGGATCGGGGCGTCCTTCTCCCTCGGCCGGTTCGACGCGGACAGGGAGCTCACGGCTCTGGCTTGGGAGTACGGCAACATCCTCCCCTCGGCTTCGACGAGGACGGGCTCGACGAGTCGCCGAGGAGTTCGCCGGCCGGCGGCGGACGGATCTCGATCGTCGGCCCGGCGGACCAGGTCATGGGCCCGTGGAACCGGATCTGCAAGCGGTGTGAGGGCCTGCCCGGGACGTCGGGAGCGCCAGTTCTCCATGGTGATGGATTCGACCCGACGTCGTGACGACTCGTCCAACGGCCGGCGTGGGCGACGTATCGCTCGTCTTCCCCGCATCCGTCGCCGTACAGCATCGAGGAGGTCGGCTACGACCTGACCTCCCACGGCGCGAGATACGCCTACCGGGTCGCCCGCCTGGTCAGGTCCCAGCACACGTTCATCAGGAAGGCGCCCCTGGCCGACGGCTCCGGCGAGGGTCGTCTTCAAGGCCGACGACGTCGGGGCGCTGGCCGGGGCGTGTGGCGCAGCTCCAGGGTGTGTGGGTGGCGCCCGACCTGCGCGGACGCGGCATCGCGACGGACGGGGTCACGCGGCCGTGGTCAAAATCTCGTCCGGGAGCGGCTCGCGCCGACGATCTCCTGTGCACGTCAACGATTACAACGCGGCCGCGATAGCCCACGTACACCCGCGTCGGATTCCGGATCGCGGGACGATGGGCGACGGTGCTTCGTGTGATCCGCTGCAGCCCGCGGCCGGCGCTGCCGCCAGGGCGCGCCGCGGCGTCCGGGTATGCTTGTCCCGTGCTGAAAATGTCCACTCTCTTCGTCAGAACTCTGCGCGAGGACCCGGCCGACGCCGAGGTCGCGAGCCACAAACTCCTGGTCGCGCGGGGTACGTCCGCCGGGTCGCCCTGGGATCTACTCGTGGCTCGCTGCGGGCTGGGTCCTGGCCAGGATCGAGCGGGTGATCCGCGAGGAGATGGACCGGGCCGGATCGCAGGAGGTCCACTTCCCGGCGCTCCTGCCCTGGGAGCCCTACGAGGCGCACCGGCCGGTGGGAGGACTACGGGCCGACGCTGTTCAAGCTGCGGGACCGCAGGACGCTGACTACCTCCTGGCCCCTGACCCACGAGGAGATGTTTCGCGCCCCTGGTCAAGGACCTCTACTCTCCACAGGGACCTGCCTCCCGCTCTACCAGATCCAGACGAAGTACCGGGACGAGGCCGCCCAGGCGGGGGTGATCCCGCAGGCGCAATTCGTCATGAAGGACGCCTACTCCTTCGACATCGACGAGGCGGGGCTGGACACCTCCTACAACGCGATGCGCGCAGGCCTATCAGCGGATCTTCGACCGGCTGGGCCTGCCCACGTCATCTGCTCGGCCGTCTCGGGGCGATGGGGGCTCCTGCAGCGAGGAGTTCCTCTTCCCCTCGCGAGATCGAGAGGACACGTCGTCCTCTCCGAGGGCGGATACGCGGCCAACGCGGAGGCGGTGACCACGCCGCCCCGGCGAGAGGCGGATCCTCTCGTGCGATCGGAGGCCGTTCACGGTGCGCACCCCGGGGCCTCGACGATCGAGGCCCTGGTCCGAGACGTCAACGCCGCCGCCCCGCGCGAGGACCGCCCGTGGCGCGCGCAGGACACCTGAAGAACGTCGTGGTCGTCGCGGTCCAGCCCGACGGGCGCGCGAGGTCTTCGTCGTCGGCCTTCCGGGGACCGCGAGGTCGATCTCAGACGCGCTCGAGGCCGCGCTCGCCCCCGCCGAGGTCAGACCTGGCCGCCCTGCGGGACCTGGCCGCCACCCGAGCTCAGCCCGGCTACATCGGCCCCCAGGTCCTCGGACCGCAGTCGTCCCTGGCAGGTGACCGCCCCTGATACCTCCTCGACCCCCGGATCGCCCGCGGTCGCGCTGGGTCACGGTGCGAACCAGGCTGACACCCACGTCGTCGATCTGGTGTACGGACGCGACTTCGAGGCGGACGGCACCATCGAGGCCGCGGAGATCCGCGACGGAGACCAGGCGCCCGACGGCTCGGGCCCCTCCGGCTCGCCCGCGGGGTCGAGATCGGGCACATCTTCCAGCCTGGGCGCAAATACGCCCAGGCCTCGGCCTGACGGTCTGGACCGCGACGGCAGATCCGTCGTGGTGACGATGGGATCCTACAGGATCGGCGTCACCCGCGTGCTCGCCACGCCCTGGCGGAGGCCAACCACGACGATCGCGGACTGGCCTGGCCCGTCGGCATCGCCCCGCCGACGTCACATTCTGGCGACCGGCAGGGGACGACGCGGTCTTCGACGCGGCCGGGCGGATCGCCCGCGACGTGCGAGGCGGCGGGTGGACGTCCCCTCGACGACCGCAGGAAGGTCAGCGCCGGCGTGAAGTTCGCGGACTACGAGCTGCTCGGGATGCCCTGGGGCGTCGTGGTCGGCCGCGGACTGGCCGAGGGGCGGGTCGAGATCCGCAATCGCCGCACGGGCGAGAGGACGGACGTCCCGTCGAGCAGGCGCCGGCCCGCCTCCGCTCCCTGATCGCGGACGGTGATCGATCGCCCGGACGCCGGCCCAGCCCGGACCAGGCAGCGCGCCCGGCCGAGGCGCGCTCGGCGGGCGTGAGGTAGAGAGAGCACGCGTAGGCCACGACCGCTTCGCGCCCGGACGCGTCGGCCTTCGAGGAGGCCAGGAGCAGCTGGGCGGTCAGCGCGCTCAGCGCGCGGCCCGTCAAAGTGGCTCCGCCGCTCAGAGCCGGCGGAGCGGCCGGGCCGGAGCGGCCGTCGGGGCCCCGCCGCCAGCATCGACGACTGGAGCCTGGCCACCGATTCGATCCGGGCCGTCTGCCGGCTGCGCTGCGCCGGCGCCAGTTGGGCCGCGTCCGTTTGAAGCCACTGGCGCGCGGCCTCCGCCACGCGCACCGAGTCTCCGTTCGCGGCGCTGGACCCGGCCGCGGCGGGATCGGCTGTTCCGCAGAGGCCCGTCCGCCGAGCACGGGAGACGCGTCGATCGCCGTCAGGCGCGATCCCAGGGCGATCGAGGCGTAGGGAGGCCCGGTCCCCCTCGGGGGCCTTCGGGAGGCGGCCAGCGCCGAGGCCGACACGTCCTGGAGCTGCGCCACCAGGCTCGCCCCGTCGACGCCGACGGGGCCCGCCGTGGCGACCGGCGGATGGTGCGGCCCGAAGGCGCCCTGCTCGGCCACGGCCTCCACACGCCGCCCACGGCCGCGGAGTAGGGCCTGCGCGGTCGGCGATCGTCGCGTACTGGGGCACTTCGGGATGGGCCGTCTGCAGCGCGGGAGGCCGAGGCCCGCAGGCGTGCGACCTTCTCCGCCAGACCCTGGCGGGCGCGCTCGCCGGGGGAGGCCGCGGGGGACCGCGGCGTCCCGGTCGTCCAGACGCACCCCGCCAAGGCCAGGGATCCGCAGACCACCGCTATCGCCAGGACCGTCCCACCCGCGAGCATCCACTGGCATCTCTATCCGCGTGTTGCATAGCACCGCCTTTCGCCACGTATCCTCCGGCTTTCTGGGTAGGGTAAGTATATGGCATCACCAAAGAAGACGCGGAGGGCGGGCGCGCACGACCGCCGGAGGCCGGGCGGCCCCCGGCGCGACGGGACGGGCGGAGCGGCGAGATCGCCTCGCGGATCGCGGGCGAGCTCAGCGATCGTCGCCGGTTCGGGCCTCTACCTCGAGGGAGGCCAGTCAGCCGGTCGGGTCCGGGGATGGTCGTCAGGGTGATCGTCGACCCGCCCTCGGGACCGGGCGAGGGTCGGCTCCGACTCGCTCACCGAGGTCCTACGCGCGATATCCGCCCGCCTCGACGACGTCGACCTGGTCGAAGGCTCCACACTCTGGAGGTCTCCACCCCCGGGGCTGAGCGCCCGTGACCGATCCCCGTCACTTTTCGCGGGCGGAGGGCCGTCTCGTCGCGCTCTCACCTCGCCGACGGCTCCGGGCTCGACGGTCGCTTGCAGAACTCGACGGTGATACGGTGAGTGTTCGCGCGAATGGTCGATTGCACACCGTGCGCATCGCTGAGATCTCATCCGGGCGGATGCGAGTGGACATGGGCAAGGCTGAGTCGAAGGCTGTCGAGGAAGGCGAGGACTGAAAGCCATGGATATTCAGATGAACGAGCTGCGGATCGTCGAGAGCGAGCTCGGCATCAGCGTCGATGTGCTCGTCGGGGCGATCGAGGACGCCCTGCTCCATGCCTATCAGCGTGTGCCCGGCGCCGTCCGCGGCGCGCGGGTGGAGATGGACCGCTCGACCGGCAGGGGTCACCGTCTATGCGCCCGGAAGTCGACGAGAACGGCGAGATGATCGGCGAGTTCGACGACACCCCGGAGACTTCGGACGCATCGCCACCGCCACCGCCTGCTCGATCATCGCGCAGCGGCTGCGCGACGCCGAAGCCGACAGGGTCCTCGGCTCCTTCAAGGGCAAGCAGGGGGAAGTGGTGTCGGGCACGGTTCAGCACAACGCCCGCGGCGATGGCCGCGACATCCTCGTCGACGTCCGGGGAGCAGCGAGGCGATCCTGCGCGCCGAGGAGCAAGTGCCGACCGAGCGGTTCCGCCACGGCGACAGCATCCGCGCCCTCGTCCTGGACGTCTCGATCAGCCCGCGGGGCCTCCGTGCGCCTCTGCGCACCCACCCCGACTTCGTCCGCCGCCTCTTCGAGCTGGAGGTCCCCGAAATCGTCGACGGAACGGTCGAGATCGTCGCCCTCGCGCGCGAAGCCGGGCACCGCTCGAAGGTCGCCGTGTGGTCCGCCCAGGCGGACGTCAACGCGAAGGGCGCCTGCATCGGGCTGCACAACGGCCAGCGCGTCCGCGCCGTCACCATGGAGCTCGGCGGAGAGAAGATCGACATCGTCGACTACGACGACGAGCCGGCGAAGTTCATCGCCGCGGCCCTGTCCCCCGCCCAGGGTCCTCCGGGTCGACATCCTCGACAGGACCAGCGCCTGGCCTGGCGCCGTCGTGCCCGACGGGCAGACCTCCCTGGCGATCGGGAAGGAAGCCCAGAACGTCCGCCTCGCGGCCAAGCTCACCAACTGGTCCATCGACATCCGCAAGGAATCCGAGGGATCCCGGCGCGGATGGGTGAACGTGAGCGGTTCTCGCGTCCGCTCCGCGGCCGGCCGGGCGTTTTCCCGGCGAAAGCGTTATGATACCGAGGACGTTCTCGGCCGGGGAGGTGCATGTGGCTCCTCTGCCGCACATGTGGGGTGTAGGGGCCCAGGGACGACCGTGCACGCCTCGTCCGCGTGGCCGTCGACGCATCCTCCGCGGTCGTCGACGAGCGACGCGTACTGCTCGGCCCGGTGCGTGGGTTCACCCGGATCCCGCCTGCCTGGCCAGGGCCCTTCGCACGCGAGCCTTCGATCGCGCTCTCAGAGTGCGGGGGATCGACGTGTCCTCGCTTCATGCGTGGCGTGAAGCCATTGTGGGCGGCGTATGAACGCCGCCGCGAGTCTCGAGACAAGAAAGCGGGTAGGAAGCCGATGGGAACCCGATGAGTGCCCAGCGATGAGCTGCCAGCAATAGCGGGCCTGCGCGCGGCGCGGGCCCACACGAAGGAGAATTGTGGCCAAGGTCCGTGTCCATGAACTCGCCAAGGAACTGGGCATCACGAGCAAGAAGCTGCTCGAGGTGCTCAAGGCAAGCGGTGAATCTCGTCAGTCCGCCTCGTCGACCATCGAGGCGCCGTCGTGCGCAAGGCGCACGAATACCCTCGAGACTCATCCGGCTGATCGAGAAGAAGAAAGAAGCCCGCCGAGCGAGGCACGCCAAGCCCTCCGCGAGAGGGGGAGCGCTCGCCCCGCAGTCTCGCGCTGGACGGGGCCGCGAACGGCCAGGAGGGCGCCGAAGCCCGAGCGGACAGGTCCTCGACCCGCCCCAGGCCCGCAACCCCTGGGGCTGCGGGACGCAGCCGGCGCCAGGGCCCTGCCGCCAAAGGCGGGTCGAAGGCGTCCGAGAGGAACGAGAGGAAGGCCTCGGACAGGTCCGCGCACTCCGAAGGCAAGCCGCGTTCCGCGGAGCAGAAGAAGGGGCTGCAAGGCGCTGGTTCCGACGGCTCCCCGCCCCACTGCGCCCAAGCCGTCCGCTCCGGCTGCGAAATCCGGCCGGCGAGACAAGAAGCCGAGCCCCTCCCCGTCCAGGGGCGCGGTCCCAAGCCGGTGCTCCGCGTCCGGGCAACAACCCCTTCGCCACCTCCCAGGGCATGCCCCGTCCGGGGGGCGGTCCCAAGCCGGGTGCTCCGCGTCCGGGCAACAACCCCTTCGCCACCTCCCAGGGCATGCCCCGGCAGGGCGGCTCCGGCCGCCAGCAGGGAGAGGCGGACCGCGGCCCCTGTCCGGGAGCGCCGCGCCCCAATCCGAGCATGATGCCCGACAGGGTCGAGCGCCCAGGCGCCGAGCCGCGGCAACCGGAGCGGCGGCCGCGGCGGCGGCCCGGGTCGCGGAGGCAGCCCCGGCAGAGGCCCGGCCGGGGGCTTCACGCGTTCGGGCGGCAAGTCGCGCGGCGGATCGACCGCAGGAGCCTTCGGGCGGCAGGGCGGGCGTCCCTCGCGCAGCCGTAAAGTCCAAGCGCGCGAAGCGCGAAGAGTGGGAGTCCCAGGCGTCGCCGATGGTCGCCGGCGTCGAGGTGCCCTGCGAGGACGGATCGACCGTGGTCCGCGTCCGCGCCGGATCCTCGCTCGCCGATTTCGCCGAGCGCATCGGCGCCGACCCGGCCGCTCTCATCACGGTCCTCTTCCGCATGGGGAGATGGCCACCGTCAACCAGTCCCTGGACGAGGACACCTTCAAGCTTCTGGGGCCGAACTGGGCTACGACGTCCAGATCCTCTCCCGGAGGACGAGGGACCGCGAGATCCTCGAGTCCTTCGACATCGACCTCGAGGCCGAGCAGGGCCGAGGAGGACGACGCCGACCTCGTACCGCGGCCGCCCGTGGTCACCGTCATGGGGCACGTCGACCACGGCAAGACCAAGCTGCTCGACGCCATCCGCCACGCCCGCGTGATCGAGACCGAGGCCGGGGCATCACCCAGCACATCGGCGCCTCGCAGATACGCCTCGACTACGAGGGCGAGCACCAGGCGATCACGTTCATCGACACCCCCGGCCACGAGGCGTTCACGCAGATGCGCGCGCGCGGCGCCGACGTCACCGACATCGCCGTGCTCGTCGTGGCCGCCGACGACGGCGCTGCCGCAGACGATCGAAGCCGTCAACCACGCCCAGGCCGCCGGGGTGAGAGATCATCGTCGCGGTCAACAAGATCGACGTCGACGGCGCCAATCCCGACAAGGTCCGCGCCCAGCTGACCGAGTACGGGATCGTCACCGAGGAATACGGCGGCGACACGATGTTCGTCGACATCTCCGCCAAGGAGCGGACCGGCATCGACGACCTGCTGGAGGCCATCCTCTACACGGCCGACGCCGACCTCGACCTGCGCGCCAACCCCGACCACGACGCCCGCGGCGTGGCCATCGAGGCAAGCTCGACCAGGGCGCGGAGCCGTCGTGACCGCCCTCGTGCAGACCGGCACCTGCGCATCGGCGACTCGCTGGTCGTGGGCACCGCCTACGGGCGCGTCAGGGCCATGTTCGACGAGACCGGCGCGGCCGTCGAGGAGGCGGAGCCCTCCCGGCCCGTCCAGATCCTCGGGATGTCCTCCGTGCCGTCCGCGGGGGACCCTTCCTCGTCGCATCGGACGACCGCACGGCCCGGCAGATCGCTCGACAAGAGGGAGGCGGCTACGCGCGGCCACCCTGGCCAGGCGCCGCAAGGCGCATCTCGCTGGAGAACCTCAACGACGCGCTCAAGCAGGGGCACGGTCCAGACGCTCAACCTCATCATCAAGGCGACGCCTCCGGATCGGTCGAGGCCTTGGAGGGCTCGCTCCTGGAGCTGGAGGTCGGCGACGAGGTGGCGCTTCAGATCATCCACCGCGGCGTCGGCGCGATCACGGGAACGACGTCAACCTGGCCACGGTCGACAACGCGATCATCATCGGCTTCAACGTCCGGCCCGCCGAGCGAGTGGCCGATGATGCTGACCGCGAGGGCGTGGAGATGAAGTTCTACCGGTCATCTGACAAGGCGATCGAGGACGTCGAGGCGGCCCTGAAGGGGATGCTCAAGCCCGTCTTCGAGGAAGTGCAGCTCGGCAGGGCCGAAATCCGCCAGGTGTTCCGATCCGGCAAGTTCGGCAACATCGCCGGCTCGATCGTCCGCTCGGGCGCGATCCGCCGCGGCGCCAAGGCCCGTCTCGTGCGGGACGGCGTCGTCGTGGCCCCCGACCTGGAGATCGCCTCCCTGCGGCGCGAGAAGGACGACGTCACGGAGGTCCGCGAAGGCTACGAATGCGGCATCACCCTCGGATACAAGGGACATCCACGAGGGCGACGTCATCGAGACCTTCGAGATGCGCGAGAAGCCTCGCGACTGAACGGCCGAGGCGGGCCGCCGCCGCGGCCCGCCTCCCGCGAAAGGAGGGCATCGTGCCCAATCCACGATCCGCCAGGGTGGCCGAGCGGATCCACGAGATCGTCGCCTCCCTCGTGACGAACAGGCTCAAGGACCCCCGTCTGGAGCTCGTGACGATCACCGACGTCCGGGTCACCGGCGATCTCCAGCACGCCACCGTCTTCTACACCGTCTACGGCGACGAGCACAAGCTCGCATCCGCCGGGCGCGCGCTCGAATCCGCCAAGGCTGCTCCGCTCGCAGGGTCGGCGCCCAGCCGGGCCTGCGCCTGACACCCAGCCTGGAGTTCGTCCCGGACGCCCTGCCGACACGGCCCGGTCGCTGAGGACGCGCTCGCGACGGCGCGCCGCCGCGACGAGCAGATCGCCAGGTCGGCGGCCGGCGCCCGGCCTGCGGGCGAGGCCGATCCGTATCGCAAAGCCGCGCGACGCCGAAGAGCCGCGTGGCTGAGCCGTCCGGCAGCGGCGCGGCCTGCCGGGCCATGCCCTGGGGCGACCTCCGCGGGGTGAGTTCCCCGGCTCCGGCCTGCTCGTCGTCGACAAGGACGCGGGCGTCACCAGCCACGACGTCGTCGCGGCCGTCAGGCGCCTGGCCGGGACCCGCAGGCCAGCCGCCGGAACGCTCGACCCCATGGCCACCGGCGTCCTGTGCGTCGGCGTGGGACGGGCCACGAAGCTGCTCCGCTGCGTCGCGGGCGCCGACAAGGAGTACACGGCGACCGTCCGCCTGGGCGTGGAGACCTCCACGGAGGACGCCGACGGGCGGGTGACCGCCGCCCGCGGGGCCGCGGGCGTGCGGGTCGAGGCGGTGGACCGCGCGATCGCCGCCCTGACGGGCGTCGTCGAGCAGGTGCCCAGCTCGGTCAGCGCCGTCAAGGTCGGCGGCAGCGCGCCCACGAGCTGGTGCGCCGCGAGCGTCGACGTCCGCCTGCCCGCGCGGCCCGTGCGGATCTCCGCGTTCGAACGCGAGGGCGGCCTGGCCGTGTCGCGGGCCGGCGGCGACGCCGGGCCCGTGACGATGACCGACGTCCGCGTCGGGGTCGTGTGCGGCGCCGGAACCTACGTCCGCGCCCTCGCGCGCGGATCTGGGAGCCGCCCTCGGAACGGGCGCGCACCTGACGCCCTCCGACGCACGCGCGCGTGGGGATGTGGACGGAGAGCCGGGCCACGACGATAGCCGGCGTCGCCCGCCTCCTGCTGGCGGGCGGCGGAGTGCCGTCGCGTCCCTGGCGGCGGTGTGCCGCCCCTCTTCCCGCGCGTCGACGTGCCGACGACGGGCGGAGGACCTGGCCAGCGGCCGGTTCATCGCCATGCGCGAGTGGGGCCAGGCCCCGCCGGGGTCGGGGAGGGAGCCCGTCGCGGCGGCGTGGAGAGCGCGGCCCGGTCGCCCTCGTCTGCGAGCAGGGGCGGCCGCCCTCAAACCCGACCTGCTCTCGCCCTCGGCGAGAGCGCGCCGTGACGGCCCGGGCGCCGGGGTATCGCCGACGGCATGACTGACATCGACAACGGCGGCTGCGGCTGCCACGCCGCCGAGGCGAATCCCGCTCAGAGCGCCTCCGAACAGCCGGCCGAGGGCCGACGGCTGCGCCTGCAGCTGCGGCGGCCGCAAGGGCGCCGGCTCTCAGGCGGCGCGCGCCGCCGGGCCGCAGGCCATTCCGACATCTCGACGGCCGCGAGACCTGGGGCTTCGCGGCGCCCGATGACGCCCATTCGCGTATGGCGGGCGCCCGAGGACGTCCCCGCGGACCTCGGGCGCACCGTCGTCACCATCGGCGTGTTCGACGGCGTGCACCGGGGCCATCGCGCCGTCCTCGCCGAGACCGTCCGCCAGGCCGAGCAGGGCGACCTCACCTCCGTCGCCTCGACGTTCGACCCCACCCGGTGCTCGTTCACCGCGCCGCGCCGATCCGGCTCGTGACGACGCTGGCCGACCGCATCGACCGGCTCGCGGCGGCGGGGATCGACGCAGTGTACGTCAGGAGTACACCTCGACTGCGCGCGGGCCACCCGCGGGAGTTCGTCGAGGACCAGCTCGTCGCGGTTCCACGCCGCGGCCGTGGTCGTGGGGAAGACGTGCGCTTCGGTACAGGAACTCCGGCGACGGCGCCGAGCTCGAACGGCTGGGCCGGCGGGCGGGCGTCCACGTCACCCTCGTGCCGGATCGAAGCGCTCCCCGAGGGGCGCCGCTGGTCGTCGACGTGGATCCGAGGCTGCTCGCCTCGGGGACGTCGCCGGCGCCGCGCGCGTGCTCGGACGGTCCCACCGCATCAGGGGCAGGGTGGTCCGACGGCTTCCGGCGGGGACGCGAGATCGGCTTCCCACGGCCAACCTCACCGGCGACGGCCTGGGCGAAGTCCCGGCCGACGGAGTCTACGCCGGATGGCTCGTCCGCTCCGTGCCGGGCTCGAAGGGCCGCCGAATACCTTCCCGCAGCCATCTCGGTGGGGACAGATCCGCATTTCGAGGGCACTGGAGCGAACGGTGGAGGTCCACGCCCTGGGACGCAGCGACCTCAACCTATACGGCGAGTCGATTGGCGGTCGACTCGTCGAATACCTGCGCCCCATGCTGAGCTTCGAGTCCCTCGACGGGCTCCTGCGGCAGATGGACGAGGACCTCCGCGTCACCGCGGAGATCCTCAGGGTGCCGACCGCCGGCCGGGTCGACCCGGCGGCCGTGACGGCCACCTGACGCCGGACGTCCCACCGGGTATTCAAGGTCACACGGATGTCGCGGATGGGGGATTTGTGGACACCTGGTAAACTTGTGCAAGCCGTCAGGTCGGCCACGGATGCGTCGCGCTCGGGAGAACAGGCCCCGCAGCTCCGTGCAACGGACGAAGGAGATCAATGGCCCTCAAGGCTGAAGAGAAGCAGAGGATCATCGCGGAGTACGCGACGCACGAGGGCGACACGGGTTCGCCGGAGGTCCAGGTCGCGCTGCTGTCGGCACGCATCAAGGAGCTGACCGAGCACTTCCGGTCCCACCCGCGATCACCACTCGCGGCGCGGGCTCATGCTCCTCATCGGCCAGCGCAAGCGTCTCGGCGTACCCCGCCGGGAGGACATCCAGCGCTACCGCTCACTCATCGCACGTCTCGGCCTGCGCCGGTGACTGCAGGCGGTCCGGACATTGCCCGGGCCGCCTTTCGGCATGCGGGGCGCATCGTATGCCTTCCGGAGGGCGCGGCCCTCCGGCACAAGAAGACAAGAAGAGACCCCGGGCCCGGTCCTCGTGGGGCTTCCGGTCAGTCCGTGAGTCGCCACTGAGGCCGTGTCAGGGCCAATCAAAGAGAATAACCTGGAGGGACCCGACGTCCACTCGTCAGGAGGCCGTCATCGACAACGGAGCTTCGGCAAGCGGACCGTTCGCTTCGAGACCGGGCTGGCCCGCCAGACGAACGGCTCGGCGCTGGCCTACCTCGACGAGGAGACCACCGTCTTTCGCCGCCACGACGGCGTCGAAAGGCGCCAAGAGCACTCGACTTCCCCTGACCGTCGACATCGAGGGAGCGGGTCCTGCGCGGCGGGAGCCGGATCCCGCTCGTTCTTCCGCCGCGAGGGCCGCCCCGGCACCGAGGCCATCCCTCGCCGCGCGGCTCATCGACCGTCCGCTGCGCCCCGCCTTCACGAAGGGGCATGCGCAACGAGGTCCAGATCGTCGGCACCGTGCTGACCGTGCACCCGACGACCCTACGACGTCCTGGCCATCAACGCAGCGTCCATGTCCACCTCGCTGGCGGCCTGCCCTTCTCCGGCCCGATCGGCGGAACCGCATGGCCCCTCATCGACGGGCAGTGGGTCGCCTTCCCCGGTGGAGCGAGCTGACGCGGGCCACGTTCTCCATAGCGATCGCGGGCAGGGTCGTCGGCGACGACGTCGCCGTCATGATGGTCGAGGCCAAGGCCCCCTGACACGCCGACATCGTCATCAGCGCGGGCGGCGCCAAGCCCACGGAATCCGTCGTGCCGAAGGCCCTGAGCCGCCAAGCCGGTCATCCGCGCCCTGTGCGAGGCGCAGGCGAGCTCAATCGGCGAATGCGGCAAAGCCGGTCGGCGACTTCCTTCTTCCGGACTACACGGAGGGCAGCCGAGGCCGTCACCGAGTCGATCGGCGACCGCCCAGCCCGTCCTCGGGATCGTCGCCAGGCCGAGCGCGACGAGGCCCTCAACGACCTGACCGCCTCCGTCGTCGAGGAACTGGCCGAGCGCTTCCCCGAAGGAGGATGCTCGCCGCCGCCGTCAACGCCGCCTTCAAGAAGACGATGCGCCACCACGTCCTGACCGAGGGCGTGCGCATGGACAGGCGCACGCCGTGGAGATCCGCACGATCACGGCCGAGGCCGGCGTCCTTCCCCGCGTCCACGGCTCGGCGCTGTTCCAGCGCGGCGAGACCCAGATCCTGGGGTGACGACCCTCAACATGCTCAAAGATGGAGCAGCAGCTGGACAACCTCTCGCCGGCCACCCACCGCAGGTCATCCACCACTACACTTCCTCCGTACTCGACGGGGAGACGAGGCCGCGTCGGATCCCCAGCGCCGCGAAAATCGGCCTACGGGCATCTGGCGGAGATCGCCTGGGTCTGACTCCCCTCGCGCGAGGTTCCCCACGCGATCAGGCAGGTCTCCCGAGACCATGGGCTCAACGGCTCCTCGTCGATGGGCTCGGTCTGCGCGTCGACCTCCTCTCTGCAATGCGGGGTCCGCTGAAGGCCCCGTCGCGGGCATCGCCATGGGCCTGGTCTCCGACACGATCGACGGGGAGACCAGTACTGCCCTCACCGACATCCTCGGCGCCGAGGACGCCCTGGGCGACATGGACTTCAAGGTGGCCGGCACCCGCAGAATACGTCACGGCCCTCCAGCTCGACACGAAGCTCGACGGCATCCCTCGCGGCGGTCCTACGCCGCGCTCACCCAGGCTCGCGACGCCCGCTTCGCGATCCTCGACCTCATCGCCGAGGGCGATCGACGGCCCTGACGAGCTCGCCTCGACCGCTCCGCGCATCCGATCGAAGATCCCGGTCGACAAGATCGGCGAGGTCATCGGCCCCAGGGCAAGATGATCAACCAGATCCGGAGGACACGGGCGCGGAGATCACGATCGAGGACGACGGCACCGTGTTCATCGGCGCGACGGACGGCCCCTCCGCCGAAGCCGCCCGCGCCGCCATCAGCGGCATCGCCAACCCGCAGATGCCTGGAGGTCGGCGAGCGGCTTCGTCGACATGGTTGTCAAGACGACCACCTTCAGAGCGTTCGTCTCGCTCTGCCGGGCCGCGACGGTCTCCTCCACGTCTCCCAGATCCGCCGGATCGTCAGGGGCAGGCGGGTCGAGAACGTCGAGGACATCCTCAACGTCGGAGACAAGGTCGAGTGAGATCGGCGAGATCGACCCCGAGGCAAAGTCTCCCTGGACGCCGTCGGAGGAGTCGGCGGCCGGAGAGGCCGCCGAGCAGGCCGCAGCCTCCGGGCGTCCCGCGCGCCGCGAACGCGAAGGCCGCGAGCGGGGTTCGCGGCGGGTTCTCGCCAACGCCGCCGCACGCGCGAGGACGCGGCGAACAGGGCCGGCTCGGCTGCGTCATCCGGCGGGGAAGAGGCGCGACCGCACCGCTTTCCGGCAGGAGGTGAACCCTGCGCGCCGACGTCCTGCAGTCAGTGCGGCGGTGGGCCCGGGGAGACCCCGGGCCCACCGCCGTTTAGACTTGACCGGTGAGCGAATTCTCCTGCAGTCGACCTGCCGCCCTGACGTCGAAGGCGGCGAGCTCCGGCTCGTCGACGACGGCGCGCTCGTCCGCCGGTCGATCCCTGCCCGGCGGCGTCAGAGTCCTCACCGAGCGCGTGCCCCACGCGCGCACGGCGTCCGTGGGGATGTGGGTGGGCGCCGGATCGGCCGACGAAGGCGTGGACCGCCTCGGCTCAACCCACTTCCTCGAACACCTTCTCTTCAAGGGAACGAGGGGACGCAGCGCCCAGCAGATCGCCGAGCGGATCGACTATCTCGGCGGCACCGTCAACGCCGCCACGGGCAAACAGGTCACCCTACTACTAGCGGGCAGGTCGTCGAGGAGGACCTGCCCGGCGCCGTCGACCTCCTCGCCGACATGGTGGCGGCCTCCCGTCTGGCGGAGGCCGGACATGGAGCTGGAGCGGGCGTCATCCTCGAAGAGCTGGCCATGTACGACGACGACGCGGGCGAGGTCGCCCACGAGCGCATCGCCGCGCTCGTCTTCGGCCCGCATCCGCTGGGCCGCCCGATCGGGGGCACGCGCGAAAGCGTCTCCGGCCTGGCCCATTCGAGCCTGACGGCGCACTACCGGGACGCCTACCGTCCCCGCGAACTGGTCGTGGCGGCCGCGGGCGCGGTCGACCACGACGTCCTGTGCTCCCTCGTGCTCGGCTCTCTCGCCCGGGCCGGATGGGACTGCGCGGACGGCGCACCGCCCGCCCCGTGCCGCCGTCGCGCGGACATCGTCTACGGTGCGCCGCAGGACGCGGCGATCGGGCGGAGCGTCGAGCAGGCGGCCGTCATCGTGGCGATGCCGGCCATCACCGACGAGGATCCGCGCCGCTACGCCCTTTTCGCGTTGAACTCGATTCTGGGGGCCGGCACGTCCTCCCGCCTCTTCCAGGAGGTCCGCGACAAACGCGGGCTGGCCTACTCGACCTACTCCTTTCCCGGCCTCTACCACGAGGGCGGGCTCTTCGGCATGTACGCCGGGTGCTCGCCCGCCGACGCCGCGAACGTGATGGCCCTCATGGAGGAATGCCTCGAGGCGATGGCCGGGGCGGCGTCGGCTCCGCCGAGTGGAGACCGCCTATCGGAGGGTTCCGCGGACGTCGCCTTCGGCGCCGAATCCATGGGGTCGAGGATGAGCGCGCTCGGTCAGGCCGAACTCGTCCGCGGGTCGCTCGTCTCACGCGAGGAGTCGATCCGCCGGGCGCGGGCGGTCACCGCCGAGGACGTGGCGGACCTGGCAGCCGACCTCGCCCGGGCGCCCCGATCCCGGATCGTAGTCGGCCCCGAAGCGGCCTTCTCGAGGTGATGGCGCGCCCTGAGGCCTGCGCACCCCTGAGGTCCCCTCTCATCAGTCCGAGCTGGAGGCTCCGGGGCGGTTCGGCGAGGCGCGACGGGGCTGTCACGGCCCGCATCCGGTTTCGAAGCGCAGGGAGAATCCGGCTCCGAAGGTCTTGCCGATGCTGATGTAGCCGCCCTCCCGCACGTTGTACAGGTAGGTGACCGTGCGTTCGTCGAAGTCCGCGTAGCTCCTGTGGGTGAATCCCAGGGGCGTGGCGATCTCGGTGACGATCCTCACCGCGGCCGCGTAGTCGGCGTCGGGCATGCCGAGGGCGACTCCCTGCATGCGCGAGATCGAAAGGCCCTCGTTCCCCTCGTGGTCCACGGCGGCGGTGAAGTCCTTCGGCTCGATGGCGTCGTCACGTCCGTCCACTCGAAGGGGCCGAGGTCCTCGGATATTTCGAAGCGCGCCTCCGCCAGGGCGCCGACGAGCTGTCTGCGACGACCGACGCCTCGGTGCGCTCTTCGAAGGGTGCGGTTCCGTCGTGAAAATGATTGCCTCCCGTCGCGTCGCGCGTCTGTCTCGCCTCAACCTCCGGTGACCACGTCGACGACGTGTCCGCGGGCCTGCGCCTGGTCGTCGAGATAGTCGTTGTGCGCCGCGGATCCTGCCACGCCCACCGCGGTTCGGCCATCCCGGGGTTGAGCGTGGTGAATCCGGCGGTGAAAGCCAGATCGCAATCGTACGGCATATCGGCATGGCCGGCATCCCCGGCGCTGCACCGGAGAGCGTAGGTGTGCCCCTCCGGCACGTTGACGTCCCGCAGTCCTGCAGTCCGCTGGGACGAGCCGCAGACGATGAAGTCGCCGACCACTCCCGGGCGTATGCTCCCCAGCGCCCGGCCGGCGGTGGCCGAGCCGTAGGAGGAATAGCCCAGCACCGAGATGTGCGGGAGAGCTTCCGCCGAGGCGGCAGCGGGAGTCGTATATCCCTCGTGGAAGGACCGCAGGTCGCTTCCGCCGCGTTCCACCATGTTCGTCAAGGGGCGCTTCCGGCCGTCGACGGTATGTCGTAGCCCTGCCACACGATCGTGGCCACGTTCGACCCGCCGTGTTCGCAAAGCTTCTGGATGCTCTGATCGCGCAGGTTCGCCATGTCGTTCGCGTAGGCGACGATGCTGTCCCGGACGTTGATCGTCATGCCCGGGACGAACGTCGAGATGTGGGCGGCCGTGTCACGTCTCCGATCGACACGGCGACGTGGAGGGTCATGCGCCCGGGCCTGCCGGTCGACGGATCGTACAGGAGGAGCTGGCGGGGAGGGTTGGCGTCCGCGTCCCCGATGGATTTGGCCAGTTCCTCCAGCTCCTCGCGCTGGGCCAGGAGCGCGTTGAACCGTCCGACGTCGGCCTGGGAGTAGGGCAGGCCCGAGTCGAGGAGCTTCTGGTGCTCGACGTCGATCAGCTTCTGGACGTTTTCGATGTCGTTCGTCAGCCGGGCTCGGTTCGCCGTGTCGCGGTCCCTGCCGGATACTCCGTCCAGGGTCCCGATCACGCTGGCGTGCCTGTTGATCTGCAGGCGCCTCTCCTCCTCGGTCAGCGAATCCCACCAGGCCGCGACCTCCCGCGTGTTCACGCCCCGGTCGGAGTGCTTGGGCCCGGGAGGCCGGGTGCGGGAGAGCCGTCCGCGGCCGATCCGAGTCAGCGACGAGCGGTAGGCGTCGTCGGCGATGCGCGCCTTGGTCAGCGCCTGCGAGACGAGCGTCTCGCGCTGGCCAGCGCCTCCTGCCAGTCCGGCCGCCCGGCGAGTCCGTCCGCCCCGGATCCGCCTCGGGCTCCGCGGGAGAGTCGGCCTCCTGCGGGCGGGGTCGGTCACGGTGCCGTCGTCGGCGATCGCGAATTCGTGGTGAGATGTCAGGAGAGATTTCCAAGACGAGGACTTCGACTTCGCCCATCCGGTTCTGCATGGCCGTCGTGACGGTGAGCAGTTCGCCCAGACTGGCCAGAAGCAGAGTGGACGTGTCCTCCAGCGAGGAGAACCACGTGCCGGCCGCCGCCGCTCGTCCCCCGACCATTCGACGCCGGCGTCCAGATCGAGCATCGACGCGCTGACGCGAGCGGCCTGCTGGCGGTAATAGACCAGGTCGTCAACCACGGGCTGCAGGCTTGAGAATGTCCACCCTGTATGTCGCTCCAGGTCGGCATTCGCTCACCCTCGCGCATCACGCCGATGAACTTGTCGAGCCTGGCCTGGATGAGCTGGTCTGTCTGGGAGTAGCCGTCGGCGACGTCGCGCAGGGTGGCCTCGTAAGCCCGCAGTCCGTCGCTGTTCCTCTCGGCGAACGCGTCGATGAAGCACCCCGCTTCGACGGCCGGGGGTCCGCAAGCGGTAGCCGGTGATCGCCGAGGCGATCCTCTCCATGACCGAGCCCACGTTCGCTATGAGCGACGCGCTGTCGTGGGAGCTCCTGGCATGATCGGCTGCTATCACCAAACTTCGCGGGTCAACCTTGAGTTCGGACATTCTGCCCTCAATCTTCTGAACTTCCGTGTGTGATATCCGAACAGGATACTTGTCTGTCAAGGGCGTCTCGATGGGGACTCATCCCCGCAGCCTCGGGTTTTCGGCGCGCTGGCGCCCGTTTCATCCGGCGGGACACGCCCGGGTGCAGCACTCGCCGGCGCTCATTCTCAGGCGGCGCCCGATCCCCTCGGCGTCCGGAATTCGCCTCGTCGACGCTCGGAGCGTCCGCAGCCGTCCCGACTGCGGGCCGTCACCGAAGGCGCAGGCCCGTCTGCCGATAGGCTTGGCCGCATGAGCATTCGAGTTGCAGTAGTGGGCGCCGCGGGGCGCATGGGGCGGACGGTGTGCGAGGCGGTCGGCGCCGCCGAGGACATGGAGCTGGTCGCCGAGCTCGACGCGGGCGACGCCATCACCCAGGAGAGCCTCGGGGGAGCCGAGGTGGCCGTCGAGTTCTCCGTCCCGGCGGCCGCCGAGGGACTAACGCGCTGGCGATCCTCGATTCGGGGGCCGACGCCGTCGTGGGGACCACCGGCTGGACGGACGAGGCGCTGGAGCGGGTGCGCGCGCGGGCCGAGAAGACCGGACGCAGCGCCGTCATCGCGCCGAACTACGCCCTCTCCGCCGTCCTGGCCATGAGCTTCGCCGAGAGGGCCGCCCCCTTCTTCGAGTCCGTCGAAGTCATCGAGATGCACCACCGACAAGGCGGACGCGCCCTCGGGGACGGCGATCTCCACCGCCTCGCGCATCGCCCGGGCCCGAGCCGCGGCTGGGGTCTCGCCCGGCCCCGACGCGACCGAGACCGACCCCTTCGGCGCACGCGGCGCCGACTACGACGGCGTGCGCGTACGCCGTGAGCCTGCGCAGGGCTCAACGCGCACGAGCAGATCCTCCTGGGCAACCCCGGCGAGCAGCTGGTCGTCCGGCAAGACCCTTCGACCGCGCGAGCTTCGCTGCCCGGCGTCCTGTTAGCTGTGCGGTCCGTGCGAGGACGCGGAGGCCTCACCTGGGGCTCGAGGCCCTCATGGGACTGTGAGCGACGCCGCGCGTCCCCGACGCCGGCCTTCGCGGCCCCGTCCGGGACGCGCGGCCGTCTTGCCGGCCGCGCTCAGATCGCATGTGCCAGCAGTGCTCGGTGACGATCGTCTGCCCGACCTCGATCTTCCTGCGGGCCCCCGCCGGTCCGAAGCCGGCGGCAGAGAGGAAGGCCGTGCGCGCCTCGTCCTCGGCCAGGGCCCACGTCTGGACCCGACGCGCACCGCGTTCGCGAGCGGCGTCGACGAGGGCGGACAGAAGGCGTGAGCCGTGCCCGTGCCTCTGAAAAGCCGGCCGGATCTCCAACGCCGTCATCTCCATGACCTCGGCGTTTCCCTGGCGACCTCGCCTCCCTCCGATCCGCGGACCGTGGGGGAGAGCGCCGCGAAGCCGACCACCACGCCGTCCTCCACCGCGGCGAACACCTGCGGGGAGGCGTCTGGAGGGGCGCTGATGGCGTGCCTCCACGCAGGGACGAACGCGCTGGGGCTGATCCGGGCCAGAACGGCTGCGTCGAGAGCCTGCCCCCGCCATCGTGAGGGAGGCGCGCATGTTCCGCGCGTGGATGTCGCCGATTGGCGCGGCGTCCGCCGAAGTCGCCGGACGGACGAACACGTGAGTATCGCTCATGTCACAATGTTATTCATCTTTCAGGCAAGTGCCGAATGGCGGGAACAGGGAGCATCACCCGCCGCGGCGGCTATCGTCTTCTCTATGACTCAGACTCTGCCCAAGCGCACATTCGGATCCGTCGCCGTCGCCATGGTCACGCCCTTCGCGGAGGACGGCTCCCTCGACGTCGACTCGGCCGCGGCCTTGGCCGCGAAGCTGGTCGACGACGGCTGCGACTGCGTCCTGCTGTCCGGGACCACCGGCGAGTCCCCACGACGCATCAACCGGAGAAGGACGCCCTGGTCCGCGAGGTCGGCCAGGCCGTGGGCGACCGCGCCATGATCCTGGCCGGCGCGGGCTCCAACGACACAGCGCACGCCGTGCGCATCGCCAAGGGGGCTCAGGCCTCGGGCGCCGACGCCCTCCTCGTGGTGCCCCCCTACTACAACCGGCCCTCCCAGGAGGGTCGTCCAGCACGTCCTCGCCGTGACCGAGGCGAGCGACCTGCCCGTCATGCTCTACGACATCCCCGGGCGCACCGGGGTCAGGCTCGAGCTCGACACGCCCAAGCGCCTGGCCGAACACCCCGGATCCTGGGGTCAGGGACGCCACCGGCGACGTCGCCGGCGGCTTCGTCAAGATGGACGCCACCGGGCCTCGAGTACTACTCGGGGACGACTCCCTCAACTTCGCCTGGCTCGCCCACGGGGCGTCCGGCGTCGTGTCGGTGGTCGGCCACGTCATCGCCTCCGGCCTGCGCGCACTGGTCACCGAGGTCGATTCGGGACGACCTGCCCGCCGCCCGCGCCGAGGCCGCGAGCCAGCGGCGCATCGTCGAGGCGATCATGGGCGGGGGCCAGGGGCCGTGATGGCCAGGAGGCGCTCAAGCTCATGGGCGTGCTGCCCAACGCCACGCTGCGCTTCCCTCGTCGGGGCCTCCAGCTCCCAGATCTCCGCTCTGGCGGCGACGCTTCGCGCCGAGGGTCTCGTGTAGTCTTTCATCTCGCCAGGGGCAGTCCGCCTCGGCGCGGGCGTTCGCAACGCCCCTCATGGACGGCGACGGTCCGCACGCCGGAAGTCCGACGCCGATAGCGAAGAGAGCACAGACGTGGTGAAATCCAGACCCCCGGCGCTCGCCGAAGACGTCGTCCGCATCGTCCCGCTGGGCGGCCTGGGCGAGGTGGGCTGCAACTGCAACGTCCTGGAATACCGAGGGAAGCTGGTGGTCGTCGACTGCGGCGTGCTCTTCCCGAGGAGAACCAGCCGGGCGTCGACCTCATCCTGCCCGACCTCGACTACCTCGAGGAGAGGATCGACGACATCGAGGGCCGTCGTGCTCACGCACGGCCACGAGGACCACATAGGCGCGGTCCCCTACCTCCTCAAGCTGCGCAACGACATCAGACTCGTGGGGAGCCGGCTGACGATCTCCTTCGTCGAGGCCAAACTGGCCGAGCACCGGATCAAGCCCAACGCCTTGGTCGTGGCCGAGGGGGACCTCGAGCGGGTCGGCCCCTTCGAGATGGAGTTCATCTCGGTCAACCATTCGATCCCTCGATGCGCTGGCCGTCTTCGTCCGCACGCCCGAGGGCAACATCCTCATCACCGGCGACTTCAAGATGGGACCGAGCTCCCCTGGACGGGCGCCTGACGGACCTGCGGTCCTTCGCCCGGGCGGGGAGGAGGAGTCGACCTTTTTCATGTGCGACTCGACCAACGCCGAGGTGCCCGGCTTCGTGCCCTCCGAGTCCGGAGATCGGGCCGGTCATCGACGACGTCTTCGCCCGGGCCGTCGGCCGATCGTCGTCGCCTCCTTCTCGTCCCACGTCCACAGGGTCCAGCAGGTGCTCAACGCCGCGGCGCACCACGGGCGCAGAGTCGCTTCGTGGGACGGTCGATGGTCCTGCAACATGGGCATCGCCTCCGACCTGGGATACCTCGACGTCCCGGAGGGCGTCCTCATCGACCTCGGGCGACATGCCTCCGTCCCCGAGAACCGGCGCGTCTTCATGTCCACGGGGTCCCAGGGCGAGCCCATGGCGGTCCTCGCGCGCATAGCGGCGAAGTCCCACGCCAAGGTGGGCGTCAGCCTGGGGACACGGTCCTGTTCGCCTCCTCCCTCATCCCGGGCAACGAGAACTCCGTCTACCGGCTCATCAACAACCTCATGAAGCTCGGCGCGCGGGTGGTCCACCAGGGCAACGCCGAGGTGCACGTGTCCGGGCACGCCGCAGGGGCGAGCTCCTGTACTGCTACAACATCCTCGAACCCGCCTACGCCATGCCCATCCACGGAGAGGTCCGCCACCAGGTGGCCAACGGGGGCATCGCCGTCAAAACCGGCGTGGAGCCGGAGAACGTCATCCTCGCGGAGAACGGGTCGGTGGTCGACATGTCCGACGGCGTCGTCCGGCTCGTCGGCCAGATCCCGTTCCACGACATCTACGTCGACGGCTCGTCCATCGGCGACATCACCGACGCCGAGCTGAAGGACCGTCGGATCCTGGCCGAGGAGGGCTTCGTGGCCATCTTCGCCGCCGTCAACCCCCAGACCAAGGGCATCGTGACCGGGCCGCACATCCAGGCGCGGGCCGTGGCCGAGGACGAGTCGGTCTTCGACGACATCCTCCCCGACGTGACCCAGGCCCTGCGCGAGGCCCTGGAGCGCGGCGCCGACCCGTACCAGATGCAGCAGGCGATGCGTCGCACGATCGGACGGTGGATCTCGCGCAAGCTGCGCCGCGCGCCGATCATCATCCCGACGGTCGTCGAGGTCTGACGGCCGCGGCCTCCGGCCCGAAGCCGGCTGCCGAGGGAAGGGCCGTGCGCGCTGAGTGCGGTCCGGCTTCCGGCTCGGCGCCTGTGTGCTGAACGCTCGCGCGTCAGGAAGGGACAGGTGCCCGCGAAGCACTAGGGTTCGATATGTGAGTCCACGAGTCCCCCAGCGCGGCGCGAAGAAGAAGCCCGCGGCCAAGAAGGCGCCGGCCGCCAAGCCCGAGCCCGCAGCACCGGACGAGGGCGCCTCCAGCGTGCGCCGCGACGGCATAGCGTTCGCCTTCCTGGCGATCGCGGTGGTCGTCGCACTGCGGGAGTGGTTCGGCCTGTCCGGCATCCTGGGCGGCCTCATCCATCGCCTGACCGCGGGCACCGTCGGGCTCATCTCGATACTCGCCCCGGTGCTCTTCACCGCGCTGGCGATCAAATACTTCCGCGCCTCCACCCGGGCCACCAACCGGCGCTTCACCGTCGGCCTGGGACTCATCGTCGTCTGCCCGACGGGTCTGATCCACATCGTCCGCTCGCCGGTGAGCCCGCTGAAGGACTTCGCCCCCACGGAGTCGGCGGGCGGGCTCCTCGGATGGGCGTCGGGCGGCTCGCTGTCGGCCCTCCTCCCCGTTCGGAGCGGTTCCCGTCCGTCCTCGTCCTCCTCTTCGACGCCGTTTCATGACGGACACGCCGCTGCGCGATCGTGGCTAAGTGCGCGAGCGCCGGGCCGGGGCGCAAGGACGCCGACTCCGACGTCCCCAACCACGGCTCGTCGGCTTCGGTCCCTACGACCAGGCCGCCGAGATAGGCGAGGAGGTGCCCAAGACGCGGCTGCTTCCCCGCAGGAGGCGCGAGGCGACCGCCGACCGAGGCCCTCGACGACGCCTCACCTCCGTCCCGGCCCCCGAGGCGAGCGCCCGCCCGACGCCCCGACGCCGGCGGGAAGGCGAGTCGCCCGGCGTCCGGGGAGCGCGGCTCGTCGGGCTCGCCGACGTCTGGCCCAGGAGACCGAACGGATCGCCCTTCCGGCGCCCGACGCCGGATTCGAGCCGCCTGAGGGCCCGGCAGCTCGCCTCGACCCGTCGATCGTCTACCAGCGCCGTCCCCGAGCGAGCGCTCAGGGCGGGCGCCCCCACAAGGAGCGCACCGAGGCCAACGAGCTCGTCGTCTCCCCAGCTCACCCAGGTGTTCACCGACTTCGGCATCGACGCCTGCGTCGTCGGCTTCTCCCGGGGCCCGACGGTCACCCAGTACGAGATCGAACTCGGCCCTGGCGTCAAAGTCGAGCGCATCACCGCCCTGTCCAGCAACATCGTTTCTGCCGTGGCCTCCGCCGACGTGCGCATCCTCTCGCCCATCCCCGGCAAGTCGGCCATCGGCATCGAGATCCCCAACACGGACCGCGAGACCGTCATGCTCGGCGACGTCCTGCGCCCAGGTCGCGCAGAAGGCCGACCACCCCTGACGGTCGGGGTCGGCAGAACGTGCGCAGCCAGTACGTCGTCGCCAACCCGGCGAAGATGCCGCACCTCCTCGTGGCCGCGCCACGGGCGCCGAAAAGTCCTCCTTCATCAACTCGATGATCACGTCGATCATGATGCGGGCCACCCCGACCAGGTGAGGATGATCTCGTCGACCCGAAGCGCGTCGAGCTGACCATCTACGCCGGCATCCCGCACCTGATCACGCCCATCATCACCAACCCGAAGAAGGCCGCCGAGCGCCTCGAGTGGGTGGTCAAGGGAGATGGACGCCCGCCGACGACATGGCGGCCCTATCACTCAAGAACATCGTGACTTCAACGCCGCGGTGCGAGGGAGCCTCGCGTCGCACGACCCGCACCGCAGCTCGCGCCCTACCCGTACCTGCTCGTCGTGGTCGACGAGCTCGCCGATCTCATGATGGTCGCCCCGCGCGACGTCGAGGCCTCGATCCAGCGCATCACCCAGCTCGCCCGCGCCGCCGGGATACACCTCGTGCTCGCCACGCAGCGCCCCTCCGTCGATGTCGTGACGGGCCTGATCAAGGGCGAACATCCCTCCCGGCTGGCCTTCATGACCTCGGCTCTGGCCGACTCCGCACGATCCTCGACCAGTCGGGCGCGGAGAAGCTCATCGGGCAGTGCGACGCCCTCTCATGCCGCCGGAGTCTCAGCCGATCCGCCTCAGGGGCCTGGGTCGACGAGGAGGAGATCGAGCGGGTCGTCACCCACGTCAGGACCAGCTCTCCCCGCGCTACCGCGAGGACTTCGAGGACGCCCAGGAGGCCAAGAAGCAGCGCGAGGAGATCGGGAGACCTGAGATCCTGCTCCAGGCGGCCGACCTGGTCGTCACGAGCCAGTTCGGCTCGACGTCCATGCTCCAGCGCAAGCTGCGCATCAGCTTCGCCAAGGCGGGCCGCATGATGGACCTTCTCGAGCAGTACGAGATCGTCGGCCCTCGGAAGGCTCCAAGGCGCGCGACGTGCTCGTCAGCCCCGAGCACCTGGACAACGCCCCTGGCGATGCTCCGCGGCGAGCGCCAGAGCGTCTTCGACGACGACCCGGCCGACTCCGCCTCGGGCGTCGCCCAGGCTGCGGACGGACTGCAGAGGGCGCCGCAGGGCGCCGCCGCCCAGGAGCCGGCGACCGAGCGCATCGAGCTCCCCGCCGCTGCGAGCGCTCGGTTCCCAAGCGTCCGGCGCCGGAGGGGACGAGGGCCTCGGCTGGTACGACGACGAGTCGCCCGAGGGGAGAGCGGCGAGGACGCCTGGCAGCTGACCGGGCGGTGACGCACCGGGCGGCGACGCTACTTGAGCTCTCGGCCGATGAGCTGCGCCCTGGGGTCGGGGAGTGACCCGCTCCTTCGACCCGTCGGCGCCCATGACCGGATAGGTCGCGTTGGCCCGTGAGGCGATCTCGGCCGGCGAGAGCGTCATCGACGCCGGGCGCTCGCCCGACGTCAGCCTGGACAGCTGGAAGACCGGTCGGTCCGCTCGTCCTGGGCGATGGCCGTCCACTCCAGGTTCGAGACCCGTGCAGGGCCTTCGCCGGGACGTCGACGGTCGCGGTCGTCATCAGCCCTGCCATCACGCGGTATCCGTGGTTTTGGACGGTCTGCCCGGAGATCGTGTTCCCATCGACCAGACGACCCACATACCCCTGCCGCCGGGGCCTCCGGCGAGCTTGGCCACGGGTTCGGGTACATGCGAGTGGTTTCCGAAGACGAGGTCGATCTGACCCGATTTGGCGAGTTGGTCGCCGACGGCCGTCTGCTCGGCGGTCGGCTGGGAGACGTATTCCGTGCCCCAGTGCATGGAGACGACGACGATGTCCGCCCCCTGCCTCCGCGCGCCTGGCGTCCTCGACGAGGTCGCCCACGCTGCGCCTGCCGAGGGACCCCACGACGTTCCAGGACCACTCGGCCCCTTTGGGAAGGGGGATGCCGTTGGTCAGGGTGGTCGCCGACAGGTGCGCGACGACGACGTCCCGCCCGCCGGAGCGCACTCTTGTAGTACTGGATCCTCGTGGATTCCTCGCCGGTGCAGGCCGTCCCGTGGCGGCCCAGCCCGACCCGGTCGAAGTTGTCGACCGTGGAGACGACCCCCGGGAACCCGCGGTCCATCGAATGGTTGGTGGCCAGCGCGCATCCGTCCCACCGAGCGCTTCAGGGGAGTCGGCGATCTGCGGCGGGGAGCCGAACGCCGGGTAGTTCGAGGGCTTCTCGCCCGGCGGACGATCGGCACCTCCAGCGCACAGCGCCAGGTCCGCCCTCGATCCACGGCCGGATGCCGGCGAGCAGCTGCGTGTAGTCGTAGCCGGAACCCGCCCGCGCCGCCTGGTTGACGGACATGTGCGAGGAGGATGTCGCCGCCGGAGACGATTGTAGAAGCTCGACGCAGCCTGGGGCGCGCCTGCAGGCCGTCGTGGGAGCGGGCGAGGCGGTACGGCTCGTCGGGCTGCGCGGCGGGTCGGCTCCGCGCGCCGGCGCACGCCGACGCGGCGACGAACAGAGACCGCGACCGCCAGGGCCCGGGTCGCCTTCTATTCGCTGACGCATGTCCCTCTCCGTTCCTCATCGATACGGACACCTGATTCTATCCTCCGTTCGCCCGACGGGCACGGGCGCGCGCTAGCCTGGGGGATGAGCATCGGTGAGAACGACGGCGCGAAGGCGCCTCTCCTCAACGTCGCCAACGTCTTGACGGTTCTGCGGCTCATCCTCGTCCCCGTGTTCGTCGCGGTGTACTGGAGCGACACCCCGGTGCGGTCGGCGCTGGCGTGGTTCGTCTTCGCGCTGGCGGCCGCAACGGACAAGGCCGACGGATGCCTCGCCGCAGCCGCGGCCTCATCACCGACTTCGGGAAGATGGCTGGACTCCTGGCCGACAAGGCCCTCGTCTCCGCCGCCCACTCATCCCTGCTGTCGTGGCACGGCCACCTGTGGTGGTGGGTGACGGCGGTCATGATCGACCGCGAGCTCGCCATCACCGCCGTCCGCATGACGGTCGTGAAGAAAGGGGTCACGCAGCCGCCAGGCGCGGCAGCAGATGAAGATGTTCTTCCAGTCCATGGGCATCGCCGGGATCCTCATCCTAGGCGTCCTTCCTCCCCTGCGGCCCTTGCGGCGGCCCTCCTGTGGCTGGAGCTACGGACTCCTCGCCGTGGCCCTGTGCTTCTCGCTCGTCTCGGCCGCCGGGTACGTCCGCGACGCCAGGGCCATCGCGCGCGCCGGGCTGAATCGGAGGCGGGATGGACGAACGGATCGGAGCCGAGGCGATGGCGGCGATCGTCGCCGAGCTGGCCGCGCGGGAGGATGACCGTGCATGCGCCGAGTCCTGACCGGGGTCTGCTGGCCGACGCCTCGTCCGGGTGCCGGGGGCCTCGCAGGTCTTCAGGGAGGCGTGTGCGCCTACGCCGCGGACGCCAAGGCGAGCGTCCTGGGAGTCGACGCGGATCGGCCTCGCCTCGACGGGGCCTGTGGACGAGGGCGTCGCCCTCGAGATGGCCCCGGCGTGCGCCGGATGTTCGGGGCGGACGTCGCACTGGCCACGACGGGCGTGGCTGGCCCCGCCCCGCCGACGGACACGAGGCCGGCACGGTGTGGGTGGCCGTCGACTCGCGCGCGGGGAGCAGGGCGGCGCTCGCCAGATTCCCCGGGGGCAGGGGGACGTCAGACGCGCTGCCGTCCGGCGGGCGGTGGACCTGCTGCAGGAACTCGAGCGGACGCGGTGACCGCTCGCGAGAAGCCGTCGACGGCCTTTCAGTGAAAATTCAGAAAACGTTGGTAAACGTATGGTCACAGTCCGGTCGTGGAAGGATGGCGGGCGGGTAAAGCCAGCGAAGCGGTCGGGAACAAAAAATCGACTTCCATGCGTTGTAAAGGATGATGAGAATGGAGCTACGAACCGGCGTCAACCGGAAATTCGACCAGACGATCCGACCCGTGAACCAGCCGGCCTCCGGAGAGCAGGCGCTTCTGCGCCGCGAACTCGGCGAGGTCCTCAGAGAGTACCGCCAGCGCCAGGGACGCACCCTCCGGGAGGTCTCCTCGGATGCGCGCGTCTCGCTCGGATACCTGTCCGAGGTGGAGCGCGGTCAGAAGGAGGCCTCCTCCGAGCTGCTGTCTTCGATCTGCAGCCCTCAACGTGCCGTTGAGCCACGTCCTGCGGCTCGTAGCCGATCGCGTGGACTTCGCCGAAGGACGCGTCCCCGCCCGCATGAGGGTTCCCGATTCCCCGGAGTCGCTCATGCGTTCCGAGATGCAGCGTGCGCGAGTCTGAGTTCTGGGCGAATCTCGACAGAGCGTTCCCACGCAGGGCCGCAGCCTGGCTCAGGACCTCGTCCTGGGCGAACTCGGGGGCCTGAGTCCGGCGGAGGCCCTCGGCAGCGGGATGCCGGCCCGGAGAGTGTGGGAGGCGGTCTGCTCGGCCATGGACCTCCCCGAGTCATACCGCTTTCTGCATCGGGTCAGACCGGACCGGGACGTGTGAGCGGACGCCGCCGCGGACTCGCCCACGGGGTTCTTTTTATCGAACGCTTGTGCGGTGTAGAATGGTCAACAGGTCATGCGAGCGGCCTACTTTTTCACGAAGGTGGGAAGTGGGTCGTTTTTTTGTCGGAGGTCGGGCATGGCGTAGACCTCGGAAGGCCGCTCGGCGAGGGCGGAGTCCGGAAAGACCTGTTCTGCACGATCCGCGAGTAGAAGGAACACACGATGCCAGCAAAGCCCGAAGACCGCGCCAAAGCGCTCGACGCGGCCTCTCCCAGATCGACCGCCAGTTCGGCAAAGGCTCGGTCATGCGCCTGGGCGACCGCGTCCAGTCCAAAGTCCAAGTCATCCCACGGGGGCCACGTCCCTCGACATCGCCTGGGCATCGGCGGCCTGCCTCGCGGACGCGTCGTGAAGTCTACGGCCCCGAGTCCTCGGGAAGACCACCGTCGCCCTCCACGCCGTGGCGAACGCCCAGCGCAACGGGGGCATCGCCGCCTTCGTCGACGCCGAGCACGCCCTGGACCCCGAGTACGCCAAGAAGCTCGGCGTGGACACCGACGCGCTCATCGTCTCCCAGCCGGACACCGGCGAGCAGGCCCTGGAGATCACCGACATGCTCATCCGGTCGGGGGCGCTGGACATCATCGTGATCGACTCGGTCGCCGCCCTCGTCCCAAGGCCGAGATCGAGGGGAGATGGGCGATTCACGTCGGCCTCCAAGCGCGTCTGATGAGCCAGGCGCTGCGCAAAAATCACCGGCGCGCTGTCGGCCTCGGGGACGACGGCCATGATTCATCAACCAGTCCGGGAGAAGATCGGCGTCTTCGGAAGCCCCTGAGACCACCACCGGGGCAAGGGCCCTCAAGTTCTACGCCTCGGTCCGGTTGGACGTCCGGCGCACCGAGACGCTCAAGGAGGGATCCGAGCCGGTCGGCAACCGCACCCGCGTCAAAGTCGTCAAGAACAAGATGGCTCCGCCGTTCAAACAGGCCGAATTCGACATCCTCTACGGCCAGGGGATCTCCCGCAGGGGTGCATCATCGACATGGGCGTGGACGCCGGGATCGTGCGCAGTCCGGCGCCTGGTACATCTACGACGGCGACCAGCTCGGCCAGGGACAAGGGAGAAGGTGCGCAGGTTCCTCGAGGACAACCCCGAGATGGCCGATGAGATCGAGGCAAGATCCTCGTCAAGGTGGGAGTCGCCCCCGACCCCGCTGCCCCCGCGTCTCCAGAGCCCCGCGGATCCGGGAGAGCTGATGGGCGGGCAGGGCTGCGCTGCCCGCCCGAAGCGGCGGCCGGGAACCGGACCGCGAAGAATGGCGGGACGGGCCGCCGGATCGTCATACGCCAGCTGTCCGCAGATGGACCGGTCGCGCCAGCAGCTGTCCGAGGCCATGGAGCGCAGGGACGTCCCGCCGACGTCCGCGAGGAGGTGCTCGATCATTTCACGAGCATCGGCCTGATCGACGACGCGCATTTCGCCCGGCCCTCGTGCGGACGAGGCTCCGAGACGGGCGCTTCCCGCAAGGCGATGTGCGAGGAGCTGCGGCGAAAGGGTCGACCGCGGCATCGTCGACGCCGTGATCCGAGTCGGTCGGCGACGAGGCGGAACTCGAAGCCGCCGTTGCGGTGGCGGAGAAGCGCCTGTCGCGCGGCGGGGCGACCCCCGGACGCTCGACCGGCGCGTGTACGCCGCCCTCGCCAGACGCGGGTATCCGCCCGAGACGTGCTCTCGGGCCCTGCGCGAGGCCCACGAGCGCCTGCTGGGCTGAACTGGCTCGCGATGTCACCACAGCTTCCCCGGACCTACGCCATCCGCACCCTCGGATGCCAGATGAACGTCCACGACTCCGAACGCCTGGCGGGCCTCCTGGAGGAGGCGGGCTACAGTCCCCGTCGCCCTCGTCCCCGAGAAGGCCGCCAGGGCGACCGAGCGCCGGGGACGAAGGCGCGGACGTCGTCGTCAACACGTGCAGCGTCCGGGAGAACGCCGCCACCCGCCTGTTCGGGAACCTCGGCCAGCTCGCCGCCGTCAAACGCGAACGGCCCGGCATGCAGATCGCCGTCGGCGGGTGCCTGGCCCAGCAGATGCGCGGAGGCATCGTCGAGAGGGCCCCGTGGGTGGACGCCGTGCTGGGTACGCACAACTCGACGTCCTGCCGGCGCTGCTCAGGCGCGCACGGCACAACGCGGAGGCGGCTGTGGAGATCGAGGAGTCCCTGAAGGTCTTCCCGTCGACTCTGCCCACGCATCGCGAACGCGCCTACGCTGCCTGGGTGTCGATATCGGTCGGGTGCAACAACACGTGCACTTTCTGCATCGTGCCCAGCCTCCGGGGCAGGGAGCGCGATCGCCGGCCGGGCGACGTCCTGGCCGAAGTGGAGGCGGTCGTCGCCGAGGGCGCCGTCGAGGTGACGCTCCTGGGGCAGAACGTCAACTCTACGGCAGGGCTTCGGCGACCGCCGGGCCTTCGCGAAAGCTCCTGCGCGCCTGCGGGTCGGTCGACGGCCTGGAGCGCGTGCGCTTCACCTCGCCGCATCCGGCCGCCTTCTCCGACGACGTCATCGCCGCCATGGCCGAGACCGACAACGTCATGCCCTCGCTGCACATGCCGCTTCGAGTCCGGCTCCGACCGCGTCCTCGCGCGATGCGCCGCTCCTACCGTTCGCAGCGCTTCTGCAGGATCCTCTGACCGCGTCCGGCCAGCATGCCCGAGGCCGCCATCTACCGACGTCATCGTCGGATTCCCGGCGAGACCGACGAGGACTTCCAGGCCACGCTCGACCGTCGTCGAGGCGCGCTTCGCCTCGGCCTTCACCTTCGTCTACTCGCCCGGCCGGGACCCCGCGGCGGACATGGCCGACCAGATCCCTCCGACGTCGTCTCCGACCGGTACAGGAGGCTCGTCGACCTCCAGGAGCGGATCTCGCGCGGAGAGACGCGGCGCTGGAGGTCGCGCCGTCGATGCTCATCTCCGAGGGGCGGGCGAAGGACCCGACGACCGACCGGGTGACCGGCCGTGCGGCCGGCGGCCGCCTCGTCCACATCGCCCTGCCCGCGGGAATCGGCGAAATCAGAAACGTCCGAGGCCCGGCGACATGGTCCGAGCGCAGGTCACCCACGGGCGCCCCACCACCGTGGCTGATTCGCGCTGACGGGCGGTCCGTTCGACGTCCGGCGCACCCGCGGAGACGCCGACGTAAATACGCTTTCGAGCCTCCTGGCTGTAAGCGAGCCGAAGGCCGAGCCCCGATCTCCCTGGCATGCCGCGCCTGCGAATGCGCGACGTTCGACGTGTATGGCCGCGGGTCGTCGGCCCCGTCGATCGCGATCGTCGGGCCGACGGCCAGCGGCGAGACCGCCTCTGCTCGAACCGGCCGCCCCTCATGGGAGGGCCGACGCCCAGTCGAGATCTCGCCGACGCCAGCAGCTCACCGCAGCATGGACATCGGCGGCTCAGTCCTGCCCGCCGACCGGCGGGGGATCCGCCACCGCCAGATCGACGTCCCCGGCGTGACGGTAGCGTCGCCGCCTCACAGCGGACGCCCGACGACCTGCAGGCCATAGCCGCGGCCGGCAGGACGCCGCTCGTCGTCGGCGGCTCCGGACCGTACGTCTCCGCTCCTCGACGCCTCCCTGACTTCGGACGCGACCCGCTGTGCGCGAACAGCTGGAAGACTCTATACGCCCGCGAGGGCGCGGCCCGCTCTGGCCGCAACTGGCCGAGAAGGACCCCGGGCCCACCGGAGCTCATCCACCACGGCAGCGTCCGCCGCGTGATCCGCGCCCTGGAGGTCGTCCGCCTGACGGAGCCCTACACCCCGCCTTCCCCGGCACACGTTTCTACGACGTCTCCGTGCTTCGCGACGACGCGGCGCACCGACTCCTGACCAGGCGACCGCGCCCGCGCCGACGGATGGCGTCGACGACGGCCCTCATCGAGGAGACGCGCCCTCCTGGACCGCGGCTCGCCCAAGGCCGACGCCCCCGCGCGACCGGCTACAGCCAGGCGATCGCCGTGATCGAAGGCCGCCTGGACCGCCGGGAGGCCGCCCAGGCCATCGCCGGCGACGCGGCGCCTGGCCGCGAAGCAGACGACGTGGTTCACAGCCGACCCGCGCGTGCGCTGGATCGACCTCTCCGACGGCGACGTTCTGCGGCGCGCGACGCGGATCTCGATACAGTTGACCGTGATCATCCCCATGCTCGAAGGCCTGACCTCACGAAAGCCCACGGCGCAGGCAACGACTTCATCCTCATCCCCGACTTTGACGGCAGGCTCCGCCTGACGCCCAGACGGTCGCGGCGCTGTGCGACCGCCACCGCGGCGTCGGGGCCGACGAGGTCATCCGCGTCGTGCGCGCCCGCGCTGAAGGGCGCCGACGCAGTCGATGCCGGCGTCGGCCCCTGAATGGTCTCATGGACTATCGCACGCCGACGGGAGCCTGGCCGAAATGTGCGGCAACGGCGCGCGTCTCGTCCACTACCTGCGGGTCCAGGGCGTCGTCGACGTGCCGGTCGGCGGGTCGCTCGCCGTCGCCACGCGCGGGAGTCAAGACCGTCGTGTTCGACGGGCCTCCCTACACGGTCGACATGTCTGACAGAGCTCCCCTGAAGCGGCAGTCCGCGTCGATCCGGGTCGACGTTCGGGCGTCGAGGTGCGACGGCGTGCGCGTCGACATCCGAATCCCCACGCCGTCGTCCTCCTCGCCGACGAGCGCGAACTGCAGGCCGCGCGCCTGACCGAGCAGCCGGTCTACGACCCGGGCCCCCGCCGACTGGATCAACCTGGAACTGGTCGGCCCCGGGTCTCCTGCGCCCATGCGCGTCCTGGAACGCGGCGTCGGCGAGACCCTCGCCTGCGGGACGGAACCTGCGCCGCCGCGCTCGCCGTGCTCCTGGCGGCCGAACGCGACAGAAGGCACCGTCGACCTCAGCTCGCCCGGCGGCCGGCTCGCTCGTCAGATAGCGGCGGACGGGCCTACTTGACGGGGCCCGCCGTCCTCGTCGCCGAATTCGCCCTCCTGGGGATCGCCGGATACGCGCAGTGACGCGGGTCGCGACGCCGGCCCGCGCGTCGCGCAAGGCCCGGTGGCCCGGCGCCCGACGGCGGGCGTGCGCCCTGCCCGGCTCAGCCGCGGCGCCTGACGGACAGGACGCGGTAGCCCTTGAGGAGGCCACCGTCGCACCCCCAGCCCCGCTCCGCCATCCAGCGGTGGAGCGAATCAGCCCCAGGTTCCTCTGCAGACGAGGTGAGGCTGCGCCGTCGTCGGCCAGGCGTCTCGATCCACGAATCGAGGAGGGCGTGCAGGGCCGGCTTGCCGATGCGCACCGGCGGATTGGACCAGATGAGTCGGATCCGCCGGCCGTCCAGGGCCGCGAAGGCCTCGTCGGGCGACAGGACGGAGGCCGTCAGCCCGCCCGCCGCAGGTTCTCGCGGGTCAGGTCGCGGGCCCGGGCGTTGACGTCGACGCCCACACGTCGGCCGCCGGCGCCTCTGCGGCCAGGGGCGAGCGTGACCGGCCCCCACCCGCAGCCCACGTCCACGGCCAGATCCCTCGCCGACGACGGGGCGGGAACCCGCGACAGCAGCACGGCCGTGCCCCCTGTCGAGGCGGTCGGCGGAGAAGACCCCGGAGAGGTGACGACCCGTACTGCCTGTCGCGCAGACGGACCGTGCGCTGCGCACCTGACGCCTCAGCCTCGCGGGGCCCTCGCTGAGCCAGTGGGGAGTGGACACGCACCAAGACTATCCGCCCGGACCCGGCGCGCGATGAGGCGGGCGATCCGTGAGAGAATGTGAGGGCGTATGCGACGAGCAGCCAGCCCTGGCGCGCGCGGACGCTGGCGCGAGGAACCCTCGACGTGCGATCGATCTGGGGAACGGCCTCCAGGCCGAAGCCGTCTACGGCGAGGACTGGTCTGGAGACTCCCGCGCGCGAAACCCGCTCCTCCCTCCAGCGGGTCGCAGGCCTGGACGCGGGAATCGCCCGCGAGGAGGGCGTCGACGTCGAATACCGGCGGGTGCGCCTGGAGAGGGTCGTCCTCATCGGCCTGCTCGGGCCGCGGCGCGCTCGCCGAGGCCGAGGAGTCGCTGCGCGAGCTCGCCGCCCCTGGCCGAGACCGCCGGGGCGGTCGTCCTCGACGGGCTCGTCCAACGCCGTTCCCTGCCGGATCCGGCCACCTACCTCGGCTCGGGCAAGGCCCGCGAGCTCGCCGGGATCGTCGAACGCCTCGAGGCCGACACCGTCATCGCCGACTCTGAGCTCGCCCTCTTCGCAGAGGAGGAGCTGGAGGACGTCGTCGGCGTCAAGGTCATCGACCGCACCGCGCTGATCCTCGACATCTTCGCGCGGCACGCCACCTCCCGCGAGGGCAAGGCCCAGGTCGAGCCTGGCCCAGCTCGAATACTCCTTCCCGCCTGCGCGGCTGGGGCGAGTCGATGTCCCGGCAGGCGGCGGGCGCGTCGCCCGGGAGCCGGGATAGGCTCGCGCGACCGGGCAGACCCAGCTGGAGCTCGACCGCCGCCGCATCCGCACCCGCATGGCCAGGGCTCCGCCGCGACATCCGCTGCATGGAACCCGCCCGGCGGCAGCGGCGGGCCGAGCTGCAGGCGGACCTCCACGCCCTCCGCGGTCGTGGTCGGGCACACGAACGCCGGCAAGTCCTCCTCCTGAACAGGCTCACCGGGGCCGGAGTCCTGGTCGAGAACGCGCTCTTCGCCACCGTCGACCCCACGGTGCGCCGCGCCGAGACGCCGTCCGGCCGGGCCTTCACGCTGACCGACACGGTCGGATTCGTCCGCCGGCTGCCCACCCAGCTCGTGGAGGCCTTCCGCTCCACCCTGGAGGAGGCCGGGGCCGCGGACCTGCTGCTCCACGTCGTCGACTCGTCCCACCACGACCCCGCCGGGCAGGTGCGCGCCGTGCGGGACGTCCTGGCCGACGTCCCCGGGGCCCTCGACGCCCCCGAGATCGTCGTCCTGTCGAAAATGTGACCCTGGCCGACCCGATCGGCGTGGCGACCCTGCGCTCCCTGATTCCCCGGATCCGTGCCCGTCTCATGCCTGACCGGCGAGGGGCTCGAGGGACCTCCGGCACGCCATCGACGAGCGCCTCCCGCGCCCGCAGGCGGAGGTCCGGCTGGTCGTGCCTTACTCGCGCGGGAGACCTCGTCTCCCGGATCCACGACGACGGCGAACTGCTTGCCCCGTCGACTACCGGGACGAGGGGCTTCGTCCACGCCCTCGTCCCCGGCGACGTCGAAGGGCCCTGCGCGAGGCTGGCTCCTGCCCGGCGACGCCGGAGCCCCGGCGGCTCCGCCGCTGACCGGGCCGTGGGCGGGGCAGACGCGGCCGGCCCGGCGCGCGACGGCGCGGCGCGCGGGGATGCAGGCGGCCGGCAGGCCGCCGTCGGCGCAGACGGCGGAGCGCCCCGGCCGGTCGACGGCCGCGAGGATCCTCCGACCGGGACGTCGAACTGCTCGACGCCGTCGTCGACGCCCTGGGCGGAGCCCGCAGACAGGGCCAGGAGGAGATGGTCCGGGCCGTGGCCCGAGCCCCTGGCCGAGGAGGGCATCTGCTCGTCCAGGCCGGGACCGGAACCGGCAAGTCCCTGGGGTACCTCGTCCCGGCTATGCGGTGGGCGGTCGACGAGGGCGCGCGGTGATCGTGTCCACCGCCACCCTCGCGCTCCAACGGCAGATCGTCGACCACGACGCTCCCCGCGTCGCCGAGGCGGTGCGCCGGGCGTGCGGCCGACTCGCCCGTCGTCGCCTTGCCTGGCAGGGCTGGAACAACTACGTGTGCCTGAGGAGGCCGCCGGCGGCTACCCCTGAGGAGGACTCGCTCCTGTCCCGGGCGGCCGGCGGAATACGGGGCGAGCGCCACGGGGAGGAGGTCGCGCCTGCGCGAATGGGCGATGTCCACCGACACCGGCGACCGGGACGACCTCGTGCCGGGCGTCGGCGACAGGGCCTGGGCCCAGGTGTCGATCGCCAGGCGGGACTGCATCGGCAGGAAATGCCCGGTGCGCGACTCCTGCTTCCCGTCTCGGCCCGGCAGGCGGCCGAGGACGCCGACCTGGTCGTGACCAACCATTCGATGCTCGGCCTCCAGGCGGCCTCGACGCCCGTCCTTCCCGAGCGCGCGCGATCGTCGTCGACGAGGCGCGACGAACTGGCCGCCAGGGCGACCAGCCAGCTGACCGTCGAGCTGTCCTACGCCGACGTGTCCTCCCTGGTCAGGCTCCTGCGCCGCGAATCGATCGCGGCGACCGAACTGGAGACGGCGGGCCGGGGGCTCGGCGACGTCCTCGACGCCCTCGGCGAGGGGCGCCTGACGAGCCTGCCCGGCGAGTTGACCGACGCGCTCTTCTCCTTCTGGGGAGCTCCAGCAGGCCCGGGAGGACGTGAACGGGCTCGGCAGGGGCGGACGCGGACTCCGCGGCGGCCAGGAACGTGGCCCGCAACCGGGTCGACTCCGCGGCCGACGTGGTGGACCGGCTTCTCTCCGACGCGGTGGCGGCGGGCGGACGGTTCCGTGGATCGTCCGGGACCGCGAGGAGCGCAGCCGCCTGCGAGCCGCTCCGCTGGACGTCTCCTCCTCGCTGGCCGACTCCTCTTCGAAGGCCGTCCGGCCGTGCTCACCTCGGCGACCTTGAAGATCGGCGGGAGCTTCGACCACGTCGCCGCTCAGGCCGGTTTCTCTACCCGAGCCAAGGGCCGTGGCGGGGCCTGGACGTCGGCTCGCCCTTCGACCACTCCCGGCAGGCGATCCTCTACGTCCCCGCGGACCTGCCTCCGGGCCGCGACGGCATCGGCGCCGAACACCTCGACGAGATGCTCGGCCTCATACAGGCCAGCCGCGGCGGCGCCCCTGGCTCTCTTCACGTCCAGGAAGGCGGCTGAGGGCGGCCGGCGAGTACGTCAGGGAGCGGACCGACCTGCCGGTCTACTGCCAGGAGACGACCAGATCCCCACCCTCGTGCGCATGTTCGCCGCCGACGACGCCGCCTGCCTGTTCGGCACGATCTCACTGTGGCAGGGGCGTGGACGTCCCAGGGCCGCACGTGCCGGCTCGTCGTCATCGACCGGATCCCTTCCCCAGGCCGAACGAGCGCTGACGCAGGCCCGGACGGAGGCCGTCGCGCCGCAGGAGGCAACGGGTTCATGCGGGTGGCGGCTTCGCACGCGGCGCTGCTGCTCGCCCAGGGAGCCGGACGCCTGCTGCGCACGGTCACCGACCGGGCGTGGTGGCCGTTCTGGACTCGCGCCTGCGGACGGCCAGGTACGGCTCCTTCCTCCTGGCTTCCCTGCCGCCCATGTGGCGCACGACGGACGGGCAGACAGTGCGCGGCGCCCTCGCCAGGCTCTCCCTAAGCCGACGAATAGGGCACAAAACCCCTGAATGACTGGCGAAAGCCGTATCCTTGATGCTATAGGCGGGTACCGGACCCGCCAGCCACGATGAGGAGGAGCAGTGTCCGAGGAGTCCGTTGAAACGACCCCCGAGTCGGAGTCGGACGGAAGCCGTCGATTCCCCAGCCGGGAGAATGGGAAGCCGAGCGCGGAACCAAAGTCGCGGTCATCGGCGCAGGGCGCGGTCGGATCGGCCGTCACCTACGCATCCATGATTCAGGGCGTCGCTCGCCACTACGCGATGTTCGACATCGCGGAGTCCAAAGTCAAGGCCGAAGCTCTCGACATCGCCCAGGGCGTCCAGTTCGCGCCCGTCTCCACGGTGGAGGGCTCGGCGGACATCGACGTCATCAAGGACGCCGATGTCGTCGTCATCACCGCCGGCGCCAAGCAGAAGCCCGGGCAGTCCTGGCTCGACCTGGCCGGCGCCACGATCAACATCACGAAGTCGATCGTCCCCAGGCCGTCGAGCAGGCGCCGAACGCGATCTTCCTCATGGTCGCCAACCCGGTGGACGTCGTCACCTACGCGGCGTGGAAGATCTCCGGTCTGCCGTCCGAACGCTTCTTCGGGTCGGGGACGGTCCTCGACTCCTCCCGTCTGCGCTACCTGATCGCGCAGGCCTGCGGGTCGCGCCGCAGAACGTCCACGCGTACATCGCCGGCGAGCACGGCGACTCGGAGATCCCTCTGTGGTCTTCGGCCATGGTCGGCGCCGTTCCGCTGCTCCAGTGGGGGCAGACCGTCGACAGGGCGCATGCTCGACGACTCCGTGCGCGAGGCCATCCACCACGACGTCGTGCGCTCGGCCTACGAGATCATCGAGGGCAGGGGTGACGAACTACGCCATCGGGCTGTCCGTCGCCTCGATCCTGGCTTCGATCGTCCGCGACGAACACCGCATCATGCCGGTCTCCTCGCTGCTGGAGGACTGGCTCGGCATCTCGGACGTGTCATGTCCGTTCCCACGATCGTCGCCCGCGACGGCGTCGGACGCAAGCTCGTCCCCGTCGTCACCCGCGCGAATACGACGGGCTGAGGGCTGTCCGCCCAGTCGATCCGCGACGTGGCGCGCCAATTCGGCTTCTGACGATTCCGCCGTGGGGGCGCCGAGCTCAGCGCCCCCACGCGTCCGGCTGGGCCGATGTCGACGCCGCACGCAGCTCATCGCCACGGCCCCACGCGCGTCCGGCTGGGCCCGCAGCCCTCGCCTGGGACGTGCGGCTATGCCGGTGAAGCGCGCCGGATGAGCGGCGGCCCGCGCGTGGCTGAGCTCGGGACTGTTCCTCCAGGCCGAGCCGGCGCCGAGAGGCGGGAAGCTGAGTGCGGGCGCCCCGGCCGAAACGGCCTGGAGGCCCGGCTCCGAGCGGCGCGGGCCGGGGCCAGCCGTCGGAGGGGCCTTCCGGGCCCCTCACAGGAGCGGAGGACGGCGACCACCCGTCCGAGGATTTCGGCGTCGTCGGCCGGGATCGGGGAGTAGCGTTCGTTGCGCGGCAGCAGGGTGACGTGCCCGCCCTCCTTGCGGAAGACCTTCACCGTGGCCTCTCCGTCGATCATGGCGGCGACGATCTCGCCGTTCTCCGCGACCCGCTGACGGCGCACGACCACCCAGTCGCCGTCGCAGATGGCCGCTTCGAGCATGGAGTCGCCTGAGACCTCGAGCATGAATAGGTCTCCGCCGCCCGTCAGGCGACGGGGCAGCGGGGAAGGCCTCGTCGATCCGCTGATCGGCGAGGATCGGGGCGCTGGCCGCGATCCGCCCCACCAGCGGGACGGCGACGGACTGATCGACGTGCGCCTCCCGCCGTGTGCCGGGGGAGGCGTCGGCGACTGAGGCCTCGGATTCCTCAGCCCCTTCCTCCTCCGCTTCACGGGCTCCACGGGCAGGCCTGCGTTCGTGTAGTCGCCGCGCGTGGTCCGGTGCGTGCCCTCCAGGCCCCTTCTCCGTCAGCAGGATCGTGCGCGGGCGCCTGGGGTCGCGCCTGACGTAGCCCTTCTCCTCCAGTTCGTCGAGCTGGTACTTGACCGACGACGTCGACGCCAGGCCGGCCTTCGCGGCGATCTCGCGCATGGTCGAGGGCGTACCGGTGCCTGAGCAGCTCGGAGCGCAGGATGGCCAGCACTTCCTGTCGCTTCGTCAGATCCGGCTTCCGCTTCTCATGCAGCCCTCCCTCTGGCTCCTTCCGACGTTCCGGAGGCCATCGACCGACTCTCCCTAGGGTAGTGGGAAGCGTCCTCTCGCGCAAACATTTGTTCAGTAATCGAATCGAACAAAGATGCTGGAATCCGAGGTTCGAAACGCGTATCATGGGGAACGCATATTCGAAGAACGCCCGTTCGAGGAGGACTCTATGAGCACCGTGCCCTCAACCGTTGGGAGAGCTGCCGTTTTTCGGTTCCGCCGGACGCCCTGGATCGCACGGTCGGCGGCTGATCGTCAGCGAATTCTGACGTCGCCGGGGAGGAAGTCTTCTTTTCGAGCGCCGACCGGCCCTGCACTGGGCCGTCCCCGCAGCGCCGCCTCTCGCACGGAGCGGAGCGCGGCGTGCGGATCCGAAAGGGAGCGTCCGCTGTGAGGGCGTGCAGGGGCGCCTGCGAGCGCAGTGGGCGCAGCCGGACGCGCGCCGTTCCCGCCGCGATCCGATGGGCGTGCGCCGCGCTGGTGGCCGTGGCCCCTGGCGGTCGCGGGCCTCGTCGTCGGACGCTGATGGGTCCGTCCTTCGGCGGATCCGGCCGCTCACCCGCGTGTCGTCGTCCAATCGGGCGACACCCTAGGTCCATCGCCGAAGGCGTCGAGGGCGCGCGGACACCGCGACGGCGGTCGCCGACATCGCCGCCCTCAACGGTCTGCCGTCGCACGCCGTCGCTCCGGGGCAGGTTCTCGAATTGCCGAGGTACTGACCGCCGCGGGCCCGCCGGCCTGCAGGCGAGGAGACGGCTTCGCAGGCGCGGTCGGCCTCCCGGCCGGGCGGGCGATGTCGGCGGAGTGGCGACCGGATCCGCCGGAGCGGTGGGGCGCGAAACGCTGCCGCCGCACGCCCGCCACCTTAGGGGTTAGGGAATGCGCTGCCCATTCTGCAGACATCCGGAGTCGCGCGTCATCGACTCCCGAGCCAGCGACGATTCCCAGGCGATTCGCCGCCGCCGCGAGTGCCCCCAGTGCTCGCGGCGCTTCACTACCATCGAGACCGCGAGCCTCCAGGTCGTCAAACGATCGGGTGCGATCGAGCCCTTCTCTCGGGAGAAGATCATCGCGGGCGTCGGCAAGGCGTGCCAGGGGCGCCCGTCGGCGAGGACGATCTGGCGCTGCTGGCCCAACAGGTCGAGGAGTCCATCAGGTCCACCGGCGTCTCTCAGATCCACGCCCACGACATCGGCCTGACCATTCTCGATCCCTCCGGCGCCTCGACACGATCGCCTACTTGCGGTTCGCCTCCGTGTACTCGAACTTCGAGACCCTCGAGGATTTCGAGGAGGCCATAGCGGTGCTGCGCCGCGACGCCCCGCCCACAGCCCAGGGCCGCGGGGGAACCGGAGGTCGGCCGTCCCGGACGGAACCGTCGGCGTCTTCGCCTCGGCCGCATCCCGATCCGTCGAGACGTCGGGGCGTCCGGCTCACCAGGTGCTTCCGGAAGGGCGGGCGGCCCTCCCGTTCGGCCGTCCCCGGCGGAGGGCGTCCGCCCCTCGCTTCATCGCTGAGACGAGGCTTTCGCCGGTGGATGTGAGCCTTCCTGGATCGCCCCTCCCGCGTTCCTCGCCGCCCCGCGATGGCCTCGGTCGCGTTGCGCGCGGCTTCGAGACGGCTCCGGCACCCTGCCGCGCGGCTTCGGAGACCACCTCGGCCCCGTGCCCTGGCGGCTCCGGTCACCACTTCCGCGCCGTGCCGGACCGCGTCGGAGGACGAGCGCACGGCTCCCGAGACCGCGCTGGTCGACTTCCCGATCACCGACTTCAGATTCTCGCTCGTCGTCTCGCCGAGCTCGCTCGCTTCCTCCGCCACTGGCCCGCCAGGAGCTCGAAAGCCCGCCAGCTGCTCGCGGACGCTGCGGCGCATGACCTGCCGAGTTGAGAGCGCGGGAGCTCGTCCATGACCGCTATGGAGCGGGGCATGGCGTAGTGCGAGCTTGTCCTGCGTCCATCGGCGCACGGCGTCCAGGTCGACGATGGCGCCCGGCTCCAGGACCAGCGCGGCCACGACGGACTCGCCCCTGTCCTCCGGCATCCCGACGACCGCCACGTCCCGCACGCCCGGCATCCCCATGATCGCCTCCTCCACCTGCGACGGGTAGACGTTGAAGCCGCCGTTGATGATGAGCTCCTTGCGCCGGTCCGCCATGACGAGGAAGCCTCGTCCCAGCGGCCCAGGTCGCCCGTGCGCAGCCATCCGTCCGCGAGCACCTCCGCCGTCTCCTCGGGCATCCCGTAGTAGCCGGAGAAGACCTGCGGGCCGCGCACGAGGATCTCGCCGACGTCCTCCGCGTCCCTGGAGGGGTCCTCCCGGATCGGCGAGGCGGATCTCGGTCGACGGCAGCGGCAGCCCTGAGCGTGGACGGGCGGCGTTCGGGCGACAGGGGGGCGGCGATGATGGGGCTGGCCTCGGTCATCCCGTACCCTCGATGATGCAGCCTCGGTCGCCTCCTCCCAGCGGGAGGCGACCGCCTCCTCGAGCGCCATGGCCCCCGAGAAGGCGAAGCAGATGGATGTCAGGTCCACGGGCTTGGCGTGCGATTCGGCGGCCTCGAGGATGCGTTCGAACATCGGCGGGACGCCGGGCACCAGCGTGATGGGGCCGTCGTCTGTGGGCGGCGAGGAGCGCGGCGACGTCGAACCTCGGCAGGAGGACGATGGTCGCGGCGATGGACACGCCGAGGACCAGGACAGTCGTCAGGCCGAACGCGTGGAAGAAGGGAGGACGCCGGCTTCGACCTCGGCGCCGCGTTTGACTATCGGCACCCAGGCCAGGGTCTGGGCCGCGTTGACGCGAGGTTCCGGTGGGTGAGCGCCACCGCCTTGGGCACGCCGGTCGTGCCGCCGGTGTGGATGAGCACCGCCAGGTCGTCGAGGCTCGGCCCGCCGGGCAGCTCCTCGCGGCCCAGGGCGGGGGCCTTGCGGACGGCGCGGTCGAAGGACAGAACGCCGTGCGGGACGCGCCCGCGCAGCCGCCCGCGCTGTTCGCGCGCCGAGCGCACCGGCAGGCGGAGCAGAAGCCGCGAGACGTGGGGAAGCTCGCGCGAGGTCGACCGACAGGTGGTCCGTGCGTGGACGCTCCGTCCGCCGTCAGGCGTTCCAGGGACTGCTCCCCACACGATCGCGACCCGCGCGCCGTGCCGGTCCAGCTGCTCGCGCAGCTCCGAGGCCGGTGCCAGCGGATTGTGCTCGGCGACCGTCGCCCCAGCGTCAGGCAGGCGTAGAAGGCCACGATGTGCTGCGGGCAGTTGGGCATGACGAGCGCGACGACGTCCCCGGCGCGCACGCCCGCGCGATGGAGCGCCCCGGCCGCCTTGCGGGTCTGATGGTCGAGCTCCGCGTACGTTATGGTCCGTCCGAGGAAGTCCACGGCGATCCGGTGCGGATAGTCGCGCGCCGCCTCGGCGAGGAGGCCGTCGAGGGTCGACGACGGCTCCTCGATGCTCGCCGGGACGCCCGGCGCGTAATCGTGGACGTTGAGGGGCGCGATCGCCCTATGCGTTTCCTTTCGCTTCGTTCGGCGTGCCCGAATCCGGTCAGGAGTCCTGTGCAGCACCCGGATCCGGATGCTGTGCGGGAGGGCCTCCAACTCCGTCAGCGCGGAGGAGGGAAGCGGGAGGAGATGTCGGTGACCATGTAGCCGACGTCCCCTGTGGTCGCCAGGGTCTGGGCGTCGATGTTGGCGCCGGCGTCGGCGAAGACGGCGTTGACGAGGGCGAGGGCCCCGGGCGTGTTCGAGTGGATCCACGCCACCCGGTGGCGGGTGGTGGAGTCCGGGGAGGCGTCGATGCACGGAATGTTGACCGACATGTCCGTCAGCCCCTTGCGCCAGTAGGACGTGAGCTTGTCGGAGACGAACGCGCCGATGGACTCCTGCGCCTCGATGGTGGAGCCGCCGATGTGCGGCGTGAGGATGACGTTGGGCAGGCCGGCCAGAGGCGAGGAGAAGCGCTCGCCGTTGGCGTCCGGCTCGCGGGGAAGACGTCGATGGCCGCGCCACCCAGGCCGCCGTCGGCCAGGCGCTCGCGGAGGGCGTCGACGTCGACCACCGAACCCCGGGAGAGGTTGATGAGGATCGCCCCTCTTCATCTCGGCGATGCGGTCTTTCCCGAAGAAACCCTCTTTGTTGGACGGTCGGCCGTCCACGTGGATCGAGACGATGTCCGATGCGGCCAGGAGCTGGCTCAGGGCTGCGTACGCGGGCGGCGTTGCCGATCGCCAGGCGCTCCGGGCGACGTCGTGGAAGATCACGTGCATGCCGAGCGCCTCGGCCAGGACCGACAGCTGCGTCCCGATCGACCCGCAGCCGACGATGCCCAGCGTCTCTGCCCCCGGACCTCGTGCGCCCTCGGCGGACTTGGCCCACACGCCCGATTGCAGGGCGGCGTTCTCTCCGGAAGACGCCGGGTCAAAGCGATGGCCTCGGCGATCGCGAGCTCCACGACCGACCGCGTGTTGGCGTAGGGGCGTTGAAGACAGCGATCCCCAGGCGCGAGCCGTCGCCAGGTCGATCTGGTTGGTGCCGATGCAGTACGCCCGATCGCGGTCAGATGGGCGCTGGCCTCCAGGACCTCGCGTGTCAGGCCCGTCTTCGAGCGGATCCCGAGGATGTCCACGCCCCTTAAAGGCGTCGACGAGCCCGGTCCCTGGAGGGCGCCGGGGGCCCGGACGACGTCGATCCCCACGCGAGCGAAGACCTCGTCGGCGGATCGTACGGAGATTCCAGCAGCAGTGCACGTGCCATTCCACAACTGTGTACCTGATGCGCCCTCGAAGCAAAGTCGTCGCGAATGCCGAAGGTCACACCGGCCGCCGCGGCAGGCTCGTCGCCCGGCCCGGGCCCTCGGTCTACGGCGTCCCGGCGGGCTCCTCCGGGGTCGAGCCCTCCGGGAGGGACGGGAGGACCACGTGCAGGCGGCGCGTCGGCGCGTCATCGCCACGCACAGGTTGCCCGGGCCCTCCTCGAGCACGGCCGCGGGCTCGGCCAGGACGACCGCGTCGTGTTCCAGCCCCTTCGACCCGACGGCCCCGGTGACGTGGACCCTGGCCGTCGAGGTCGGCGGAGCCGGCCCACCGCGCCAGCCCGGGATGGTCAGCGACCCGCCGGGAGACGTCGTCGAGGAGGGATTCGAGCGCGATGACCGCCAGGGTGCCCAGCCCTCGCCGTATTCGCCGTCCATCCACTTCCGGCATCGGTCGGCCGCTTCGACGAGTCGGGCCGCGAGGTCGCGTTCGGCCCGCTCTGAGCGTCAGGGACCCCTGGACGTCGCGCGCCGCCCTGACGGCGCGCACGGTGACGCCGGCGGCTCGCAGGGCGCGCTCGGCGGCGCGCAGGATCTGGGGCCGGGGTCCGTAGGAGACGGTCAGATCCTCTCACGGGCGTCGCCCCCAGGCGTCCGGAGGATCGCCTTCCGCCCCGCGCGGGGTGCCGGAGGCCGCTGGTCCAAGTCGCCGACGATCGTCATCGACCGGGTGGGGCACCGGCGTATGAGCATCTCCCACTGCATGGGCGTCAGCTCCTGGGCCTCGTCGACGACGACGTGCCCGTACGTCCACGTGCGGTCGGCAGCCGCGCGCTCGGCCAGCGTCGTCGAGGGCCCGCCTCGCCGACGCGCTCGGCGACCGTCTCGGCGCTGACGATCCCCCGCCGAGGTTCAAGGCGCTCATCGTCTCCGTGACGTAGGGAGGACAGCTCGGCGTTGCGGGCCTGGGCGGCGGCGCGCTGGCGCTTCTCGAAGTCCGTGTGGAAGGGGCCGAGGCGCTCGGCGAGCTCGTCGAGTATGGGGATGTCGTCCGCGGTCATCGGCGAGCCCTTCGGGCGGCGCAGGAGCCGGCGCTCGTCCTCGTCCAGCTCGGGGGCGCACGCGGCCAGGAGCCCCGGCCTGGCGAAGAGCCGTTCGAGCAGCTGCTGCGGGAGGCGGCAGCCACCGCAGGTTGATCTCCGACGGGCGTCGACGCTGGCCGCCACGTCGCCGTAGATCCAGTTGGAGTCCTCCAGGGGGTCTCCTGGGCGGCGGCGATCTGCTCGGCGAGCGTCTCGACGAGCGCCCGCGCGTAGGTGTCGCGCGCCTCGTTGTGGGTGCGCCCCGTCTGGCGCGCCTGCGCTGGGCGGCGTCGACGTCCCCGGGCGTCAGCCGCACCCGCGTCCCGTCGACGGGGGAAGCAGACCGGCGAGTCAGCCGAGCTCGAGCGCCGTGCGCACGGCGCGTTCGGCTATCGCCCGCCAGACGAGCCGGCCCTTGACGGCCCGGACGGCGGGGGCGTCGCACCGACGGCCGTCACCGCGGGCATGAGGCCGTCCACGGTCGTCGAGACGATGTCCGATTCCCCGGGGCTCGGCAGCACCCGGTCGATGTAGCGCAGGAAGACCGGCGAGGGGCCCACGATGAGCACGCCCGAACGGGACAGCCGTTCGCGTTGGGCGTAAAAGCAGGTAGGCCGCCCGGTGGCGCGACGGCCGTCTTGCCCGTCCCGCCGCCCTGGACGACGAGCACCCCGTCGGTGCCGGCCCGGATGATCCGGTCCTGCTCGGCCTGGATCGTGGCGACGATGTCGCCCATCTTGCCCTCCCTGGCCGAGGACATGGCTGCCATGAGGCGCCCTCCCGGTCAGAGTTGAGGTCGGTCAGGCGGGAGGCCGCCTCGAGTCGAGGAGCTCGTCCTCGACTCCGGTCACCTGCCTGAAGCGCGTTTGAATGTGGCGCGCGCACGACGTCGCCCGGATTGGCGGCCGTCGCCTGGTAGAAGGCCTCGGCCTGGGGGCGCGCCAGTCGAGGAGGATGATGTCCTGCTGCCGTTCTTCAGACCGATCCGGCCGATGTCTCGTGCACGCCGTCGGCGAAGTCCAGGCGGCCGAGGACCAAACGGTTCTCCACATTGCGCAGCCGTATGAGATTGTCTTCGTAGTGGGTGGCGAAGGAGTCCCTCTCCGACAGGGCGCCGGGGCTCTCCCGGTCCTGCTGCGTGCGAACATCGCGAAGCCGCCAGTAGTACCCTCCCGTTGACGGTCGAGGGCGCATAGGGCTGTGTCGACGGGATTGCTGCTCGTCGGCGATTGCGCGGGACCGCGCCGAAGAGTCGCCCATCACGTGTTCTCCTAGTGGAAAATGCGGACATCCAATTATCCGTTACGCGCGAGCCGAACGCGAGTCCCGGAGGGAGGTAAACGTGGGAAGACGACGGGGAGAGATACACCACGGGATCGCTTGCTACATGCGGGCGATTCGTGGTTGAGGGCTGTGGCACAGTAGGGGCAGGGAATCAGAGGAGGGCCCATGACGAACTTCGTATCCTTCCACCGAGGGGCGAGGTGTCACATGCTGACCCACCTCGTGTTCAACCTCGTCGAGCCCGCCGCAGACACGGGGTCGGTGACCAGTCTCATCTCCAAGTCCTGAAAGGCCTGGCGACCGGGGTCGCGGCGCGCCTCGACTCCGACCCCTCATCGACTACGGGCCCAGCGCCCCTCGCGAACTTCGCAACGGCCGCCTGGGTGGGAATGCGGCGCGACGGGATCGTCCTGTCCCACGCCACCGACGTCGAGGGCCACCGGTTCCTGCATCTGAACGGAACCGAGCCCGACTTCACGGGACGCCCTGCTAGCCGACATCCTCGACGTCATCGAGCGCTTCGGCGTCACCAGGACCTACTCCTTCACCGCGATCGCGGCGACGACCCCACACCCGGCCGCGCCGACATGGTCGTCAGGCAGACGGTGCCCGACCCGGGCGAGTCGTCCTGGAAGCCGACTTCTGGTTCCCCTGCTCCTTCGCCGACTACGTCGAGTTCCACCTCAGCGCAGCTCAGGGGCGTGTCGCACACCAACGTCGCCGTGCGCGATGCCGATGTACCTGGCCGGGCACCAGTCTCCTCCGGCGCGGCGGGGTGCTCGGGTTGATGTCGTCCCCGAGCGGGCTCCGCTTCTGGGAGACCTCGAGCAGGAGGCCGCGGCCGAGGCGTCGAACCTCGCCTCGATGGTCCGCCAGAACGACGAGCTCGCCACGATCATCGCCACTTTCGAGCGCGAGTACGCGCCAGCGGCTCTCGCCGGATTCGTGACCGCCCCTGCTCCCGAGCTCTAGGGTGCCGACGATGGAGGAGATCGGCAGGGCCGCTGAGCAGTTCCTGGCCGGCGCCTCGGACGCCCGGCAGGCAGGACCAGGAGAAGGCCTTCGACCCGCAGGGGCTGAAGAAGCGCCTCGAAAGGCACGTGACGGACCCGGCCTCCGAGCCGGGCCGGAGCGGCACGTGGATGCGCAGGCGCAGGGCAAGCATTCCAGCGAGCCGGACGAACGCGTGTAGCACTCGGCGTTCCGGCCGGACCGGGCGGCGATACGGTGCGCCCGCCGGGGGTTGACCCGCGTGGACCGCGTGCCGGGCGCGGATACGGTGCGCTGCCCGTCGCCGTCGGCCGGCTAGAGCGACCCGGCCGACTCCGCCGGGAACGGCGGCGTCTCCAGGGGCGGACGAGGCCGCCCTCGAGACACCGTCCCGCGGTCCATGACGCGGGCCGGAGGGACAGGCGCCGCACCTCGCGTTCCACGGTCGGGAGGTCGAATCGCCGATCCGAAGCGGCGACGACGACGTTTCGAACCTCCTGCCGGAGAAGACGGCGGGGTCGGCTATGGCGACGACGTCCTGGAAGACCGACGTCAGCGCTGCGAACTCTCGTCGATTCTCCGCAGGCCCGCCGATGCGACGGTGTTAGCGCGTAGAGGCCGCCGGGCTCCAGGACGTCGTGGACCCGGCGCCGACTCGACCGTGCGAAGCTGGCCCGGGACCTCCCGGTTCATGAAGGCGTCGCGACCACGGCCTGCCAGGCGGCGTGCCCGGACTCCAGCTCTTGGCGCGCCTCGCCCACCCGGGATCCGCAGACAGGGCGCCGACGGCAGCGGGAACCACTGCCTGACGAGGCGGGCCAGCTCGGCGTCCAGCTCGACCGCGAGCTGGTGCACCGGCATGGTCGCGGCGAGCGCTCGCGGCAGGGCGCAGCCTGCGGCTCCGAGGTGGAGGACGCGCATGCGGCGGGGCGTTCCGTCCGCATCCCCGGGCGGGCGCAATGGGCGGCGATGAGGAGGCGGATGTGCTGCATGTACTCAGGTCGAGGTACCCCGGATCGTCGAGGTCCAGGGCCGAGATTCGACGCCGTCCAGGAGAAGCGCACGAGGACGGCCGGTCGAGTCGCGCGACTTCGAGCCGTCGCGAAGGACGTCCGCGATCGGCTCGTCGGAAGCTGGGCTGGTGCTCGGCGGCGGCTCGCCCGACGAGCCTAGCCTCCGCGAGCCCGCCGGAGCGCAAAAGCGCTAGAACGAAAAGCGCCGGAGGGGAAACGTCGGACGGGGAGCGTGGGCTGGTGTCGGAATCAGAGTCCAGGAGGCGAGACATGTCACGGCTCTGGTCCCGCCGCCGCGAGGCGCATCGTGGGGCGAGGACGACTCCGGCGTTGACATCCTCCACGTCGACATGGACGCCTTCTTCGTCTCCGTGAGCCTGCTCGACCGACCCGAGCTGCGGGCAGGGCGGTCGCGGTCGGCAGCCAGGAGAGGAGGTCTCGGCCGCCTCCTACGAGGCGCAGGAATTCGGCGTCAACTCGGCGATGCCGGTCGGCCTGGCGAAGCGGCGCTGCCCCCACCTCGTCATGATCCCTCCGCGCTACGGCAGATACAGCGAGGTGTCGCGGCGGATCATGTCGATGCTCCGCGACGTCACGCCGCTCGTCGAACGAGCTCTCGGTGGACGAGGCCTTCCTCGACGTCTCGGGCGCGCGGCTGCTCATGCGGAGGCCCGGTGGAGATCGCGCGGCGGCTGCTGCTGCCGCATCCCGCGCGCCAGGAGGGGTGGCCGCATCGGTGGGCATCGCAAGACCAAGCACGTGGCCAAGATAGCCTCGGCCCACGCCAAGCCCGACGGCCTGCTCTCGTTCCCGCGAGGCGACCCTCCTTCCTCCACGGGCTTCCCGTGGGGGCGCTGTGGGGAGTGGGGGAGCGGACCCGCGAGCGCCTGGAGGCCCGGGGCATCACCACGGTCGGAGAGCTCGCCGACATGGGCCGGACGCGGTTGACGAGGATCCTCGGGCGCGCGATGGGCACGCATCTCTACGAGCTAGCGATGGGAGTGGACCCCCGTCCGGTGACGGTCAGCCGGGAGGAGAAGTCCGTGGGACGCGAGGAGACCTTCTTCGTCCACGTGGCCGAACGCTCGGAGCTGGAGCGCGTGCTTCTGGCCCAGGCCCACGACACGGCGCGAAGGCTGAGGGAAGCGGCGCCTGGCCGCGCGTGCGGTGTCGATCAAGGTCCGCTTCGCCGACTTCACCACCATCTCCCGCAGCGCCACGCTCGCCCAGCCCACTGACTCTGGCGTGGGATCTCTACCGAGCGCGAAACGGCTCCTGGGCGAGGTGCGCATCGGCGACGCCGGTCTCAGGCTCCTGGGGCTGCGCGCCGAACAGCTCGTCGACCCTCGGCTGGGCGTCCAGCTGGCCCTGGACGCCGATCCCCGCAGGGACAGGGCCGAAGCCGCCCTCGACGAGGTGGTGGCCAAATTCGGCGCGCGAATGGCCGGCCCCGCAGAGCCTGGTCGGCTGCGGGACGGGCAGGCTCCCAGCCGATGCGCCGCCGGGGATCATGGCGGACTTTCCCGCTCTAGCCCCACAGGATATTCTTGACGGTGATATCGACAGCGAGGAGACACCATGGCGCTTTCCGAATACGAACGGAAGATGTTGGAGGAGCTGGAAGCCCAGCTCTCCGATGAGGATCCCGGCTTCGCCGACAGCCTCAAGCCAGCTTCGCCCGGCGTGTCGGCCTCCAAGCAGCTGTCCGTCCGCCATCTCGTCCTCGGTCTTCTCGTCGCGATTCTCGGGGTCGGCGTGCTGGTGGCGGGGTCGCCACGGAGCTCGTCGTCATCGGAGTGCTCGGCGTCGTCGTCATGTTCGCGGGCACGTGGTACGTCATCGAGGGGATCCAGGAGCGGCCGGGCGCACAGAGGGCCAAACGCAAGGGCGAACCGCCCCGACAGGGGCCGGCGTCCTCGAGCAGGCCGACGAGCCGGTTCTCCGAGTTCATGAGCCGGCAGGCCCAGGAATGGGAGCGCCGCCGCCGCAGAACAGGGCGCGGCTAGCGTCCGAATTCGGCGAGGGCGCGACCGCTTGACGAATACCTGACCGATCCGGCGGCGGGCTGGGCGCCGCCGCCCTGTCGGGCCCTCCGCCCGCGCAGCCCGCCGCCGCGACTTCGCCTGGCCGCCTCTCTCGCTTCGCGCGGCTCACGCGGCGCGACCCGCCGGCGCCGACGGAATCCCTCCACCGCATTCCCCACATCCTCCACCGGGCCCCTCCACTTCCTCCACCCAGCCCGTTCCGCCGCTCGCCCCGCTCGATCCGGGCCATCCCACATCCTCCACTCCGCACGCGGCCGGCGCGGAAGGGGACTCGCCGATCACGTCGGCGCCCAGTCGCTGCATCCGCGATCTCCCGCGAACTCGGGGCTATTCGGGCCATGCGGGAGGGGATCCGGGCGCTCGCCTCCGCGTTGGCGCGGGCGAGTCCGCACCGGCGATCCCCGAGGCTCCGATCGTTCGAAAAACGATGTCGATAATCCGCCCGGCCGCGGCCTCGGAAACGCGGCGCGCGGGCGGTTTCTCCACGGATTTCTGCGCTATATTGCGGGTGTTCCTCGGGTGACACTCGCCGGAAACACTTGATTGTGGAGCGAAGTGGAGTAAAGTGGGGCAGCGTCGATGGAGGAGGTGGGCGCGGTGTTTCTGGGCACGTATGAGCCGAAGCTGGATGAAAAAAGGCCGGCTTATTCTGCCCGCGAAATTTCGCGACCAACTCCAGCGAGGGCTGGTGATCACTCGCGGGCAGGAGCGCTGTCTGTTCGTCTTCACCATGGAGGAGTTCGAGGATTTTCAGACGAAGATCCATCAGGCTCCCCTCACCTCCAGAGAGGCGCGCGACTATCAGCGCGTGCTCTTCTCAGGGCCGTCGACCAGGTTCCCGACAAGCAGGGACGCATATCGATCCCCGCGAACCTGCGGGAGTACGCGGTTTGGAAAAGGATCTCGCCGTCCTCGGATCGGGTTCGAGGGTTGAGATCTGGAATCTCAACACATGGAACGAGTATCTCAACGCCCAGGAGGTCGCTTTCGCAAATCGAGAAGACGAGGTCATCCCCGGCCTCTTCTGACCGGATGGGTCTTCTTCCGTCGGTCTGAGGCAATTCCCCAGCTCCAGAAGGAATGGAAGAAGACCGGGGTCCGGCCCCGTGCCATCGCCGTGGCACATGCCCCGTCCGCATCGAATGGAAGGAGCGCATCGTGAGGACGTCGTCGACGAGGGGCATCGGCATCGCCCGCCGGTGGCGCCGATGCCCTCGGCGTCTCCTCCAGTCCGCACTGGCGCCTCCGGCATCGGCGAAAGGACGGCGGCCGCGTCCGGGGGACCCGGTCGCGGGGCGCGGCCGGCTCCCTGCACACGCCCGTCCTCGCGGAGGAGTGCGTCCGGCTGATCGCCCCCGCCGTGACGGGCCGGGAAGCGGTGATGATCGACGCCACCGTCGGCATGGGCGGGCACGCGGAGGCCTTCCTCGAGCGATTCCCCGGCCTGACGGTCATCGGCATCGACCGCGACGGGCAGGCGATCGAGATCGCACGCGAACGGCTCTCGCGCTTCGGCGCTCGGTTCGCGGCAGTCCACGCGACCTACGACGCCGTCGCCTCCGTGGCGGCGGATCGGGGAACGCGAGGGCGAGTCGACGCGGTCCTCATGGACCTCGGCGTCTCCCTCGCTCCAGCTCGACCGCGACGAGCGGGGCCTCCCTACTCGCGGGACGCCCCCTGGACATGCGCATGGACAGAGCCCGGGGCCGGACCGCTGCCGACGTCCCTGCCGGCGAGCCGGCTGGAGAGCTGAGAGGATGCTGCGCGAATACGGCGAGGAGAGGTTCGCCGCGCGCATAGCGTCGGGGATCGTCCGGGCGCGCGAGCGAGCGCCCTCGTCGTGCGCACGGGCCAGCTCGCGCGAATCGTCAGGAGTCGATACCGGCGCCCGCCCGCAGGTCGGGGGCAACCTCGCAAGCGCACGTTCCAGGCTCTGCGCATCGCGGTCAACGACGAACTGGCCGTCCTCGAGCGCGCCGTTCCCGCGCCGTCGAGGCGATCGCAGTGGGAGGCAGGATCGCGGTCGAGTCCTACCACTCGCCTCGAGGACAGGATCGTCAAGCGCGAATTCGCGAAGGGGCGGCGTCGTCGTCCCCGCGGGCCTGCCCGTCGAACTCCGAGGGCCACGAGCCCCTACCTCCGCCTTCTCACACGAGGCGCTGTGAAGGCGACCGCCCAGGAGGCTGCGGCCAATCCCCGCAGCGCCTCCGTCCGGCTGCGCGCGGCCGAAAAACTGCGCACCATCACACACAACGCGACAACGTCATGAGGTGACTACAACAAATGAGCGCAATCCCAGCCACCCGAGGGCCGCCGTCCGCGCATCGCAGACGCGTCCGGTCATCCAGGGGCTTCCCAACCTCAAGCTCGTCCTCACGCCCGCCCCCGCCCGCGGCTTCTTCGGGACGGTGATCGTATGCGCGCTCCTGTTCGTCGGCTCGTTCGGCACGGTCTTCATCCTCAACACTCGGATGGTCGGCACCGCCTCACGAAGTGCAGTCCGTCCAGAAGGAGCTCAACGCCGCTACGGCCAAGGAGGCCACCTGCGCGACTCCGTGGTCTCCGCCTCCACGCCCCAGGGCCTCGCCTCGCGGGCGAGGCAACTAGGGATTGGAGCCTGCCGCGAACGTCCGCCACATCGACCTCCAGACCGGAAGGTCGTCGGCCCCGTGGGCCGCAGGGGAAGTCGCAGGTGAAGTAACGAGAGGCAACGAAGGAAGCATATGGCCGATTCCACCCCGACGTCGTCCGAGCGGAGCGCATCCGGGGAACCGCGAGCATGCGCGTGCGCGCCGCACGGCCCTGCGCGCCTGCCTGGCCTCCTTCTCGGAGAGATTCGCCAGACTGCCGCCGACCGCCCGGAGAGTGCGCGTGCTCGTCGTCGTCTTCTTCGCGTGCGTGGCCGTCTTGGGCATCCGGCTGCTCGACCTCCAGGTCGTGCGGTCGGACGCCCTGTCGCGGGCGGCGTCGGGCTTCCGCACCCGCCCTACACCCCTGCACGCCAAGCGGGGCGATATCGTCGACGCCAAGGGCGCCGTGCTGGCCACGTCCGTCGAGCGGTACAACATCGGGGTCAACCAGAAGGTCATCGGACAGTACAAGCGGTACGACAAGAACGGCAAGCTCACGGGGACGGGCGCGGCGGCGGCAGCCGAAGAGCTCGCCCCGCTGCTCAAGATGGACCGGGCAGAACTGGGCGGCCTGTCATGGGGAGGCCGGAAGAAGTCGAGCTTCGTCTACGTGAAGAAGGACGTCTCGCCCGAACTGTGGCGCGAGATCAACTCCTGCGCATCGCCGGGATCGAGCCCGAGCAGTACATGAAGCGCGAATACCCGAACGGGTCCGTCGGGGGCAACGTGCTGGGATACGTCGGCCAGACCGACAAGGAGCCCGGCTCGAGCAAGGGCCAGGCGGGCATCGAGAAGTCCCGGGAGAGCGTCCTGGCGGGCAAGAACGGCAAGCTGACCGTGGAGGTCGCCGGCGGGGGAGCGGTGCTCCCCAACGGCCGCCGGACCGAGGTCAAGGCACGAACGGCTCGACCGTGAAGCTGACTATCGACCGAGACCTGCAGAACCAGCTCATGCGAGGCCGTCGACCAGTCGGTGGCGGCGAACAACGCCGAGTGGGGCTCGGCGGTCGTCGTCGAGATCGGCACCGGGCGCATCCTCGCGCTGGTCGACTCGAAGTCTCCCAATCCCGCCGACCTGGGGTCGACCTCGTCTGCCAACTGGGGCTCGCGCGCCGTGCAGGCCCCGGTCGAGCCAGGATCGACGGGCAAGGTCGTGACGTTCTCGGCGGGCATCGACCAGAAGGCCGTGACCCCACGACCACGTTCACCGTGCCGTACTCGATCACCATGCCCAACGGCGAGACCGTCCACGACAACGACCCCCACGGCACCGAGACGATGACCGTCGCGGGCATCCTCGCCAAGTCCTACAACACGGGGCTCATCCAGGTCGGCGACAAGGTCCAGGACCAGGTCCGCTACCGGTACATGAAGGGCTTCGGCCTCGGGGAGAAGACGGGCGTCGAGCTTCCCGCCGAGTCCCGGGGCGCGCTCACGCCCCCGAACGCGTGGGCCCGCGCGGGCACTCACACGACGATGTAGCCAGGGGTGGTCGACGACCACCGTCCAGCTCGGGCAGATGGCCTCGATCGTGGGGAACAAGGGGATGAAGGCCCCCCTCCACATCATCGACTCGGTCACATCGGCCGACGGGAGGGAGAAGCCCACGGTCACCGGCAAGCCGAAGCGGGTGATCTCGGAGGAGTCGGCCGGCGAGATGCTCAAGATGATGCAGGCCGTCACGGACCCCAACTCGACGGGATGGCGGGCGAAGGTCGCCGGCACAACGTCGCCGGCAAGACGGGGACCGCACAGGTGCCCGACGAGAACGGCAACCTCACCAAGAGGGTCGGCACCTTCGTGGGCGTCCTGCCCGCCGAGAAGCCGCAGATCGCCGTGGCGGTCGTCGTGTATAACGGTTCCGGAGCAGGATACGGCGGCGAAGTCGCCGCCCCCGTGTTCTCGCAGGTCTCGACCTTCGCGGTCCGGCAGCTGGGAATCGCGCCGTCGACCACGCCGCTGTACAAGTACCCCTGGTACAAGTCCGAAATGAGCAACCGAAATGGCTGAATACAGGAGGCAATCCGGCACTCCCACGAGCATCGCGCACCTGGCGGGGAGGTGGGGGCCGGGCCCGCGGCGACGCCGTCGTGAGTCCGTCACCGCCGACAGCCGGGCCGTCCGCCCGGGCGACCTCTTCGCCGCCCTGCCCGGCGCGCACGTCCACGGAGCGCGCTTCGCCGCCGCCGCCGCCGAGCGGGGCGCCGGCGCCGTCATGACCGATTCCGAGGGGGTCGCCCTCGTCGAGGGGCTGGGGATCCCGCCTCGTCGTCGACTCCCTCGGCGTCCGCGCTCGGGCGGGCCGCCGCCGCGATACTGGGGGAGCCCGCCTCGCAGCTGGACGCCTACGCGATAACCGGGACCAACGGCAAGACGACGACCGCCCTACATGCTCGACTCCATCCTCGCGGCCTCCCGAGGCGCCGCAGCGGGCCCATCGGGACGGTGGAGTCCGCTTGGCAGGACACGGTCGTGCCCGCCCGCCTGACGACGCCGATGCCCGACGAGCTGCAGAGCTACCTGGCCTTCCACGCCCGCGCGGGCGGCACCGACGTGGTCGTGAGGCGTCCAGCCACGCCCTCGCCCAGCGCCGCACGGACCCCGTCCGCTTCGGTCGCCGGGTTCGCGAACCTCACGCAGGACCACCTGGACTTCCATCCTCGATGGAGGAGTACTACCGGGCCAAGGCGAGCCTGTTCACGCCGGAGCGTGTCGCCACGCCGTCGTGAACGTCGACGGGCGATGGGGCCGGCGCCTCCTGGCGGAGGCCGCGGAAGGCTCCGGGGACGGTCGCGGCGCTGGCGGTGGAGGGCCCGTGCGGCGATCTGCCCGACGGCGTCGTCGGATGGACCGTCACGCGGACCGGCGGGCCGGACTTCACGCTGGAGAGCGCCGACGGGCGCAGGTTCGCCACGTCAACCTCCCTGCCGGGCCGCTTCAGCGTGGCCAACGCCGCCCTCGCCTCGGCCATGGCGCTGACCGCCGGATACGCGCCGGACGACCTCGCCCGCGCTCTGCCCGACGGCGTCAGCCCTCGTCGTCCCCGGCCGGATGGAGACGATATCCGACAGGCCCCGGGTCGTCGTCGACTTCGCGCACAACACAGGGGCGCTCGTTGAGGCCATGCGGGCCCTGCGCCCCTCGACCGCCGGCAGGCTCATCGTGCTCACTCGGCCTCGCTGGCAGCGCGACGCCGCAAGCGCCCGGCCATGGGCGAGGCGGTAGGCCACGCACGCCGACCTCGTCTACATCACCGACGACGACCCGCGACGAGGACCCCGCCGCCATCCGCCGGGAGGTCATCGCCGGCGCGCTCGGCCACGGCACGCCCGTCGTCGAGATCGCCAACCGCGGAGGCCATCGCCCGCTGCATTCGGGAGGCTGAGAACGGCGATACCATTCTCCTTGCGGGACGCGGTCACGAAAACCGTGCAGGAAGTGGCCGGGTCCCGTCGAACTCGACGATCGCGCAGAAGCCCGGCGTGCGCTCCGAACGCGGGCAGTGGAGGAGATGAGGGCATGATCGGTCAAGCTCGCCGCCGTGGCCGAGGACTGCGGCGGCAGATTCCACCGCCGCGCCGGCACGGCCGTGACGGACGAGGCTGTCCGGGGCCTGGAGACGGACACCCGGCGGCTGTCCGAAGGCGAGGTCTTCGCGGCCATCAGGGCGAGCGCGTCGACGGGGCGAGCCTGGCGGGCCAGGCGCTGGCCGCCGGCGCGGTCGCCGTCGTGACGGCCGACCGCAGGCCGCATCGGCGTCGGGCGCCCTCCCGAACGCCTCGTCGTCGTCGACGACGTCCAGGCCGCCGTCGGCCGGCTCGCCGCAGCGAACCTCGAACGGGCCCGCCGGACCGGCAACCCGGACCTGCGAGTGGTCGCCGTGACCGGCTCGGTCGGCAAGACGACCACCAAAGACCTCCTGGCGGGCCTCCTCTCCTCCCTGAGGCCCGGTCGTCGCGCCCCCGGCTCCTTTCAACAACGAGCTCGGCCTGCCCCTGACCGTCCTGCGCACGGGGCCGACACGGCTCCCTCGTCCTGGAGATGGGGGCCGACCACGTCAGCAACATCGACTACCTGACGTCGATCGCCCCGCCGGACGTCTCGGCGGTCCTGGCCGTCGCCCGCGCCCACCTGGGGGAGTTCGGCGGGATCGACAACGTGGCGCGCGCCAAATCGGAGCTCGTCTCGGGAACCCGCGAGGGCGGGACGGTGGTCCTCAACGCCGACGACGAGCGCGTTGCGGCCATGGCGTCCAAGGCCCGCGGACCGGTCGTGACCTTCTCCCGCCGCGGGACGCGGCGACGTCTCGGCCGCCGACGTCAGGACGGGAGCCGACGGGCGCGCCAGCTTCACACTCGTCATCCCCGGGAGGGCGCATGGCCGGTGACCCTGCGCCTCGTCGGCGACACCATGTGGCCAACGCGCTGGCCGCCGCGGCTGTGGCGCGCGCGCGGGGTCGACCTCGGCAGGCCGCCTCGGCTCTCGGCCGGCACAGCGCCGCCAGCCCGCACCGCATGGACGTCTTCGAGGCCGGCGGGGCGACCGTCATCGACGACGCGTGCAACGCCAACCCGGATTCGATGCGGGCCGGGCTGAAGGGGCCTGGAGCGCATCGGCGCGGGACGGCGCAAGCTGGCCGTCCCGGGCGAGATGCTCGAGCCTGGGCGGCGAATCCGAGGCGGGCACGCGAGCCTGGGCGAGGAGGTCGGCCGGGCGGGGGTCTCGCTGCTCGCCTGCCTGCCGGGCACCCGGGCCCTGTCGCAGCCGCAGCGGACGCCGGGGTGGGCGTCCACGACGCCCTGGACGCAGCGGACGCCCTGGCGTGGCTGAGGGCGACCCTCGCCCCTGGGGACGCCGTGCTGCTCAAGGGTTCGCACGGATCGGGCGTGTGGCGCATCGCCGACGCCCCGCGAGAGGAGACGAAGTGATGCCTCGATCCTCCTGGCCGGAGGCGTCGCCCTGACGGTCACGCTCCCTGGGCACGCCGCTGTTCATCAGGTTCCTCGTCGCCAAGCAGTACGGGCAGTTCATCAGGCAGGACGGCCCGACCAGCCACCAGATCGAGCGCGGCACGCCGACGATGGGCGGCGTCATGATCATCCTCGGCACGGTCCTCGGCTACGCCTTCGGCAACGGGGTGACCGGCCGGCCCCCCGACGTCTCGGGCCTGCTCCTCCTCTTCCTCATGGTCGGGCTCGGATTCATCGGCTTCCTCGACGACTCGGCGAAGATACGGCACAGGCAGTCGCTCGGGCTGACCCGTGGATGAAGATCGTCGGCCAGGGCCTGATCGGGATCACCTCGCGGTCCTCGCCCTGCGCTTCCTGAACAACCAGAACCGCGCCCCCGCCAGCACCCGGATCTCCGTCCTGCGGGACTCGCTGGACCTGCCTCGCGGGCACGGCCCTCGGCCTCGTGCTCTTCATCGCCTGGGCGAACTTCATCACCGTACGGGTCCAACGCCGTCAACCTCACCGACGGCCTCGACGGCCTGGCGACCGGGGCCTCGATGTTCGCCTTCGGCGCCTACACGGTCATCACCATGTGGCAGTCCAACCAGTCGTGCGTCGGAGTGCTCAGCGCGGCGCCCGGCTGTTACAACGTGCGCGACCCGCGCGACCTGGCCATCGTGTGCGCCGCGCTCGTCGGCGCGTGCTTCGGCTTCCTGTGGTGGAACACCTCGCCCGCGAGGATCTTCATGGGCGACACCGGGTCCCTGGCCCTCGGCGGGAGCCTTCGCCGGACCGTCCATCCTCACCCACACCGAAGTCCTCGCCGTCCTCCTCGGCGGCCTCTTCGTCATCGAGTGACCTCCCGACGTCATCCAGATCGGCTTCAAGGCGACCAGGCGCCGCATATTCCGCATGGCGTCGCTGCACCACCACTTCGGAGCCTCGAAGGGTGGAAGGAAGTGACGGTCGTCGTGCGCCTGGATCATCCAGGCGCTCCTCAGTGCGCGGGCTCAGCTCTTCTACGCCGAATGGGTGGCGAAGCAGTGAGCAGCGCGGCCCAGGGGCGCACGAGCTGAAAGGCAGGCGCATAGCCGTCGTCGGCCTGGGCAAGTCGGGCGGGGTGCCTGGCCGCCTGGCCGGGCTCGACGGGTCCGGCTGAGCGCATGGACGCGCCGAGGACGCCCTCGGCGGCTTGGACGCCGTCCCCTCGACGCCGCCGGGCACTCGGAGGATCCCGCCGACTGGCCTCGCAGGGTGCTGGCGTGGAAGCCCGACGTCGTCATCCCTCGCGCCGGGCCGTCCCCGAGACCGGCGCGCTCTTCGCCGCCGTCGAGGCGCGCCGTCCCGCTGTGGAGCGAGATCGAACTGGCGTGGCGGCTGCGGGCCGTCGACGGGGAGAAGCCGCCGTGGCTGTGCGTGACCGGCACGAACGGCAAGACGACGACCACCGGAATGACCGCCTCCATCCTGAGGGCGGCCGGGCTGGGCGGACTGGCCGTGGCAACATCGCGCGCCGGCGGTCCAGGCCGTCACGCAGACGGGCCCGCACGCCCGCGCGCCTTCGCCGTCGAGCTCTCCTCCTTCCAGCTGCGGACCACCCACACGTCTCGCCTCTGGCGTCCGTGTGCCCTCAACGTCGCCGACGACCACCTCGAATGGCACGGAAGCCGCGAAGCCTACTGGGCGGCCAAGGCGCGCGTCTACGATCGCGTCCGCTCGGCGCGCGTCCACCCGGTGGGAGACCGCCAGGTCGCACGCATGGTCGAAGGCGCCCCGCGGGCGCCCGGAAACCGTCGGCGTCACGCTCGGGCCTCCGTCGGCCGGCCAGATCGGGCTCGTCGGAGACGTCGTCGCCGACCGGCCTCACGGCGCCGGACGGCCCGACGAAGCCGCCGAGCTGTTCACCCTTCAGGACCTCGCCCACCTGGCGGCCGGCCCCGGCCGCCCGCGCACGTCGTGTGGACGCCCCAGCCGCGGCGCGCGCTCGCCCGGGCGGCGGGCGCGCCGCCCGAATCCGTGCGCCGGGGCCTCGCGACTTCGCCCCGGCCGGCACTGCATCGAGACCGTCGCCCGCGTCGGCGGCGTGGCCTACGTCGACGACTCGAAGGCGACCAACGCCCACGCCGCGCGGGCCTGTTTGGCCTCCCTGGAGGAAGGGACGGCCGTGGATCGTCGGCGGTCTGCTGGGCGGGGCGCGCTCGATGGCCTGCGTCGAGGACGTCGCGGGCAAAGCTGCGCGGAGTCGTGGTCATCGGCGTCGACCAGGAGCCGTGGCGCAGCGCGCTCGCCTCGCGCCGCGGACGTGCCGGCCGTCTACGTGGATCCGCGATCCGGTTCTCCGTCTGGCCGAGGCCGTGGCCGCGGCGCGGAGGATAGCCGAGCCCGGCGACACGGTGCTGCTGGCTCCGGCCTGCGCCTCGATGGACCAGTTCGCCTCGTACGCCGAACGCGGGGAGGCCTTCGCCGCCGCGGTGAGTCTGGATAGCTAGAGACGCCCGCGGCGGACCGTCCCGCTTCGGGGCGAAGGCCCAGAAGGCCGGTCGGCGTCCGCGCCCGGCCCGCGGGGACGCCGCCTCGCACGGGCGGATGACCCGCGCGGGATCCTCCGGCGGCGAGGTCGAACGCGCCCCGTCCGCGCCGTCGACGCCCCCGGCCGGAGCCCGCCGCCGTCGACCGCGACGTCCGGGACGCGATGCACCAGGCGATCGCGCTCATCCTCGTCTCGGCCACCGTCCTCCTGATCATCGGGATCGTGATGGTCTACTGGCCACCGCCCCGTCGGCCATCAGATACGCGCACGCCAACGGCCTGCCCACCGCCTTCAACACGGCCAACGGGCAGCTCCGTCGTACGCGGCGATCGGCGTCGTCCTGACCGCCGCGGCGGCCTTCGTCCCGCTGCGCCTGTACGAGCGCATGGCCGACGCGGTCTTCGTGCGGCATCCTCCTCCAGCTCGCCGTGCTCTCCTCTGGGAAGCGCGGTGGCGGGCAACACGAACTGGATCAGCCTTTGGGCCCATTCGCGTCCAACCCTCCGAGTTCCTCAAGCTGGCCACGATCCTCTGGCTGGCCGCCCGGCTCGGCGGAATGCGACGGGACGACTGGCGGATCTCCTGTTCCTCCTGCCGACGTGTGGCCGTGGCCGGCGCATCTGCGCGGGCGCTACACCATGCCCGTCGGCACGAAGCGATCGCCGCCCTGGCCGCGGTCCTGGCCGGCTTCGACATGGGGACCGCCATGGTCTTCGCCCTTATCTGCGCGGGCATCTTTCTGGCTGGCGGGCATGCCCGGACGGTACTTCATCGTGGATCGGCGGGCTCGGGTCTCGGGCCGCTGTGCTCATGGCCGTGAACCCGTCCTGGCTCACCCGGATCAAGGAGTACTTGGACACGCTGCTCAGCCAGCCGGACGCGCTCAACCCCACGCAGGCCGACTTCGCCCTGTGGGCCTTCGGCTCGGGCGGACTGTCGGGAGGCGGCCTGGGCACGGGAATCGAGAAGTGGCCGGGGAACCCTGGCTGAGGCCCAGAACGACTTCATCTTCGCCGTCATCGGAGAGGAGCTCAGCATGTCTGGCTGCCTCGTCGTCGTGGCGATGTTCATCGTGCTCGGATGGGGCCTGGTGAGGATCTGCCTGGCGCACCCTTCGCGCTTCGCCTCGCTGGCGTGCGGCGGCATCGCCGTGTGGATGTGCGGCCAGGCGATAGCCAACATGCTCGTCGTCACCGGTGTGCTGCCCGTCTTCGGGGTCCCGCTGCCCCTCGTCTCGCAAGGGGGGTCGGCCGTCGTCGCCTGCCTGCTGGCCGTCGGCTTCGCCGTGGCGTGCGCCATGGACGCCCCCGGAGTGCGGGCCTCTCCGAGTCCCCAGGAGACTCGCCTCACCGGGCCAGAGCCGTCGTGAAGGGATAGCCGATATGAGCCTGAGCTTCGTCCTGGCCGGCGGCGGCACCGCCGGCCACGTCAACCCCCTCCTGTCCACTGCCCTCGCCCTGCGGGAGCGCGGGTGCGCGGTCCGCGCCGTCGGCACGTCCGAGGGGCTGGAGGCCGACCTCGTCCCCGAAGCGGGCGTCGAGCTCGTCCACGATCGTCCGCGTCCCTTCCCGCGGCGCCCCCATGACATGGACATGCTCCGCTTCGCTGTCCGCTACTGCCGGGCCGTCGCCCAGGCGACCGAGATCCTCGAAGTTGCCGGGGCCGACGCCGTCATCGGCTTCGGCGGGTACGCTTCGACGCCTCGTCTACTGGGCGGCGAAGGCCCTCGGCGTCCCCGTGGTCGTCCACGAGCAGAACGCTGCCGGGCCTGGCCAGCGCTACAGGGGGCCCGCTTCGCCGAGGCCGTCGCGTTCACCTTCGATTCGACGCCGCTGGCCGCCAGGGCCGGCGTCACGCAGACCGTCGGCTCTGCGGCCGGCGATCGCCGACCTCGCCTGCACCCGGGCGCGCGGCGCGACGACGCCGCGCCTGCGCCGCCGAGCGGTTCGACCTGGATCCCGGCCTCCCACGCTCCTCGTCACGGAGGCCCTCGAGCCCCTGCATCTCAACGACGTCCTGACCTCGGGCCTCTCCCGCGATCCGGCGGGCGGGCGTGCAGATCCTGCACCTGACCGGGCGCGGCAAGTGACGGCGTCGTCAGGCCGCTCTCCGGGAGGCCGGCGGATACGGGCGATACCGCGTGGTCGACTCACCCGGGGCATGGAGGAGGCCTACGCGGCCGCCGACCTCGTCCCTATGCCGCTCCGGCGCGGGACCGTCGCTGAGCTGTGCGCCCTGGGCTGCTGTGTTTCGTCCCCCGCCCATCGGGCAACGGGGAGCAGGAGAGGAACGCGCGCCGACGTCGTGGCTGCGGGCGGAGCCGGCGCTCGTGCGCGACCGGGATTTCGATCTGACCGCATTCGAGAGGGACGTCCTGCCGCTCGTGGGCGACGCCGCCCGCCTGAGGCGCATGGCGGCGGCCAGCCGCGGCCTGGGCCACGTCGACGCCGCCGAGCGGCTCGCCGACCTCGCCGTCCGGATAGGGGGAGAGAGGGATGAACGCCTACCACTTCATCGGAATCGGAGCGCGCGGGCATGAGCGTCGTCGCCGAACTGCTCGCCGACGAGGGAGCGCGTGTCCGGCTCCGGACGCCAAGGCGTCCCAGGTCACCGGCGCCTGGCCGAGGAGGGCCTGGCCGTCGCCGTCGGCCACGACGCCGCTAACGTCTCGCCGGAGGCGACCGTCGTCGTCTCCTCGGCCACTACGCGAGTCGAGATCTCGAGCTCGCCGTCGCGCCGCCGCCGGGGGCAGAGGATCCTGCACCGGTCCCAGGCCCTCGCGTTGGCGGGCCGCGGGCCCGCGACTTCGTGGCCGTCGCCGGGGCCCACGGCAAGACCACCACATCGGCGATGATCGCCACCGCGCTGGAGCGGCTGGGCCTGGACCCTCGTGGGCGATCGGGGCACCGTCATGGGGGTCGGAGGCGGCGGTCGTCCCGGCGGCGGGCGGATCTTCGTCGCCGAAGCGGACGAATCCGACGCGTCCTTCCTCAACTACGCCCCCGCCTGGCGCTCGTGACGAACGTCGAGCCCGACCACCTCGACCACTACGGCAGCCGGGAGGCCTTCGAGGAGGCGTTCGCGGACTTCGCGCGGCGCATCGTGCCCGGCGGGCTCCTCGTGGTCTGCGCCGATCTCGGACGGTGCGCGCCGCCTGGGCCGCGCAGGCCGTCCTCGGAAGGCATACGGGCGGTCTCCTACGGCCGCGGCCAGGGCGTCGACGGGGTCGAGCGCCACGTCCGCTCAAGGCGCTGCGGACCGCGGCCTCGGGGATCTCCGGAGAGGTCGACGACGGCGACGGGCGGTCACGATCGAGCTCGGCGTGGCTCGGCGAGCACAACCTCTCAACGCCGCGGGCGCCTGGACGGCTGGGGTGGAGCCGGGCCTCGGCAGGCGGGAGATGGCCGCCGCTGCTGGCTTCGCGGGACCGGACGGCGCTTCGAGCCGAGAGGCGTCGCCTCGGGGTGAGGGGTGGTCGACGACTACGCCACCATCCCACGGAAGTCGAGGCGACTCTGCGCACGGCCCGCGACGTGGTCGGCGACGGCGCCGTCAGGGTGCTGTTCCAGCCGCACCTGTACTCGCGCACCCGGGAGTTCGCTCGGGGAGTTCGCCCGGCGCTCGGCCTGGCCGACGACGGTCGTCACCTCGGTCTACGGCGCGCGGGAGGACCCGGTCGACGGCGTGGAGGGGCGACCCTCATCACTCGCACATGGCCGGCGCGGGCCAGCACGTCGCCGACCGGCTGGAGGCCGCCTGAGCCATCGCCTCCCGGTGCGCTCCGGCGACCTCGTCCTGACCGTCGGGGCGGGAGACGTCACCGAGTCTGGCGCCGGTCATCCTCGAGACGATCGGGGTGCCGTGAGCCGCCGCGGCGGCCGACCGCGCCTCCCGAGCCGGAGGAGGGCGGAGGAGGGCCGCCAGGCGCAGGAGGCCGGCTGCGGAGCGGACCGCGGCCGCAGGCGGCGCGGCCTCGGCGCGGGGCCGGCCGTGCGAATCTGCGCAGAAGCGGCCGACGGCACCCTCGACGCGAACGGCGGGAGCCTGCGCGATGCGGGCGGACGAGGGGCTCGGCCAGCGGCCCGTCGCGCCGACGCGGCAAGGCTGCAGGAGGAGGGGCCGGCCGCGGGCCGTCCGGCCGAGCGCGCCTCTGGGCCGGCGGCCCTTCCGGTCGAGGGAGCGGCCGGCGGGCCCGTCGTCGAGGAGGTCGAGGCTACGCGCCCCGCGTGGCCGAGCGCGTCGGGAGCTCGCATCCCCGGGCGGGAGTCGGCGCTGTCTGAGCTCCGCCAGGCGCCGGGAGCGCCGCGCGGAGAGGAGGAGATCCTCACCCGGCGCTGGTCCGTCGCCGGGGCGTGCCGCGGTCGGGTCCTGCTCCGTCTGGTCGTCGGCTTCAGCCCTTCCTGGCCTTCCGCTCGGGAGACGTCCGAGGTCAGCGGGAGGCGGCGGGCTCCGTGCCGTCGAAGGACGTCGGCAGGGCCCTCGACGGCTTCGACGGAACGCCCCTCGTCCGCCTGGACGCGCGAGCCGCCGAAGCCGCGGTCAAGAAGGCCGTGCCACAGGTCAAGAGCGCCGACGTCTCCCGGAGGTTCCCCCACGGCCTGTCGGCGAGGGTGACCGCCCGCACGCCGGTGGCCTGCCCGCAGGCGTCGCAGGGTGCACGGCCGTCGACGCCGAAGGGTGCGCCTGAGCCTGCCGCAGGCGACGACGGCCAAGCTCCCCAAGCTCAGACTCGGCGGGACGGACGCCGCCCGCGCCGCGAAGGCCGTGGCGACGGTCCTCGCCGTGCTCGACCAGCCGACTCGGCAGGCCGTCGACACCGTCTCGATCGACGGCACCGACCAGGTGTCCTTCACCCTCCGATCCGGCGCGCCACGGTCGTGGGGGAGGGCCAGGACAACGAGCGCAAGGCCGCGGTCCTGAGAATACTGCTCAAACAGGAAGCCAGAAGTACGGATGTCTCGGTTTTCAACGCCCCGGTCACGGAGTGACCGCGGTCTCGCCCGGCACGGCGCCCGGGCCCTGCTCGCCCACTCCGCCCGCCGTTCGGGCCCGGCCCCGACCCATCCGCAGGTCGTTGACGGCCGAGGACTCCTCCGGTCCCGCGTCACTGCGGCGGGATCCACGCCGCCTCCGGCCGGCGTGGAGGGGACCCGTCGGCCGTCCGCCGCCCGCCCGGTCCGCCCGGGCGCGGACCGCGCCGATCCGCCGCGCCGGGCCGGGGCGATCCGAGTTCGCGACACGCCCCGCCGGGTCGTTGAACCGCGTGAGCATGACCTTTACCTTGTCCGCGAAGCCAGATGCGAAAACCCTCAGTAGCGCTTGAGGTTTGAAAGCGAATGATGGAACGATGCCCGCTCTCAACAATGGTGCGAACATCAAGGTCATCGGCGTCGGCGGCGGCGGCGTCAACGCCGTCGACCGCATGATCCAGGACGGGCTTGCCGGCGTCGAGTTCATCGCCATCAACACCGACGGGCAGTCCCTGGTCAAGTCAGAGGCGGAGACGAAGCTCGACATCGGCAGGAGGTCTCCCGCGGCCTGGGCGCGGCGCGGATCCCGCGGTGGGCCGCCGCGCGCGGAGGAGAACTCGAGATGATCCGCTCCGCCCTCGACGACGCCGACATGGTCTTCGTGACCGCCGGCGAGGGCGGCGGCACGGGCACCGGCGCGGCGCCCGTCGTCGCCGAGATCGCACGAGTATCGGCGCCCTGACCGTCGGGGTGGTCACCCGTCCTTCGCCTTCGAGGGGCGCCAGCGCGCGAACAACGCGACGGCGGGTCTGGCCGAGCTGCGCAAGTCCGTCGACACCCTCATCGTCATCCCCAACGACCGCCTCCTGGAGATCGCCGACGACAACCTCACAGTCCTGGAGGCCTACCACTTAGCCGACGAGGTCCTGCTGCAACGCGTCAAGGGCATCTCGGACCTCATCACGATCCCCGGCCTGGTCAACCTCGACTTCGCGGACGTCAAGGCCATCATGAAAGGACGCCGGGACGGCCTCGCGGGCATTGGCGAGGCGACGGGAGACGACCGGGCCATGCGCGGCCGAGGCGGTCATCTCCTCGCCTCTGCTGGAGGCGAGCATCGACGGCGCACGGGGGTCCTCCTGTCCTTCCAGTCGGGGAGAACTTCTCGCTGACGGAGATGAACAACGCCTCAAGCTCGTCCAGGAGGCGGCCGACCCCACGCCAACATCATCTTCGGCCACATCATCGACGACTCGTTGGGCGACCTGGTCCGGGTCACGGTCATCGCCGCCGGCTTCGACGAACCCGACGAAGAGGAGTACCAGGTCAGCCGCACGGCCTCCCACGCCCAGGCCGCGCCCAGCATCCCCGCCCACATCGACGACCGGTCGGGCGATTCGCCGTCACGAGCGGCTTCGCCACGCCGACTCGACCCTGTGGCCGACGCCCCCGTGGTGGCGCCCAGCTCGACGATCGCCCCCGTCCACGATCCCGAGCCCGTCATCCCGCCGGTCGTCAAGGATCGGCCGCGGCACAGCCGCGATCTGGATATCCCGCATTCCTCTTCGACGACAAGTAAACAAGTAACGGTCCGGCCACGAGCCCGCCGCAGAGCGGGAGAGCCGATCGCATCGAAGCGTGGGCGGGATCGCCTGCGCGGGAGGAACGGGCATGGGACTCGTCGAATGGGTCGTCGACCGCGAGGTCCCCGGAGGCCGCCTGCGCGAGGGTTCACCGCCCGCGCGGGCGGTGTGTCGACGGGCTCCTACGCCGGTCCTCAATCTGGGCTTCCGATGCAGGCGACGACCCCGAGGCGGTCGCCGAGAACCGGAGGCTGCTCGAACTCGAGGCGCCCGGACTGGCCTGGATGGACCAAGTCCACGGCGACGCCTCGCGGCGGCGCGGGCCGGCGTCACCGCGAAGGCGACCGACGCACTCGTCGTCGATCCCGGCGCCGGGCGATCGGCCGCCGCCGTCATGGTGGCCGACTGCGTGCCGCTGCCCTCCTGACCGGGAACCGCCCGCTGGCGGCCGCGGTCCACGTGGGGCGCGGCGGCCTTCTCGCCGGAATCGCGGTCAAGGCCGTGGACGAGCTGCGAAGGCGCGGAGGCGAGACGTCTCGGCGGTGCTCGGCCCGTCGATCTGCGGCCGATGCTACGAGGTCCCGCCGTCCATGCGAGACGAGGCCGACGCCCTCGCGCCGGGGGCCGCGGCCACGACCTCGTGGGGGACTCCCTCCGTCGACATCCCCCGTGCCCTCGTCCGGCAACTGGCGTCCCGGGGCGTGGAGGAGGTCCGCCTGCTCGGCGTCTGCACCTTCGAGGACCCGGCGTACTTCTCGCATCGCCGCGCTTGCGCCGCGGGCGGAAAGGCCGGGCGTTTCGCCGGAATCGCGGAGGCAACTCGCGACACGCCCGCCTAAATCGCCGGTCCGCGGAGAAAAGTGAAATACGTTGTTGGGGCAGATGATCACGAGTGAAAGAGAAGCTGCCAATGGGAATGTTTCAGCGCTTTGTAGACAAAGCGACGTTGAACTCCGAGGAATACGAGGAGTATGACGACGCCTACGACGAGTACTCCGACGAGGAGTACGAGGCTGACGTCACCCCGATTCACTCCGTCTCCTCGGTGCCGCAACCGCGCGCATCGTGACCGTGCATCCGCGTTCCTTCTCCGAAGTCAGGGCCTTCGCCGTCCAGTACCGCTCGGGGCTGCCGGTGATCCTCAACTCACCGACGCCGACGACGAGACCCGCAAGCGGATCGTCGACTTCGCCCTGGGCCTGTGCTTCGGGCTGGAGGCCAGCTCAACAAGGTCTCCGACGACGTCCTGCTCATGACTCCTCACACCGTGACGATGGATGAGCATGCCGCGGAGGGTGCGTCGGCGTTCTGATGTCCTTCGTCATCGGAGTACTCATCGCGGTCGTCCAGGCTTACTTTTCGTTCTCCTGGCGCGGGTCGTCCTCGACATCGTCGAGATGACGGCCCAGGACTGGCGGCCGAGCGGCGTGGGGCCCCTGGCGACGAACGCGGTCTACCGGTTGACCGATCCTCCCCTGAGGTTCCTCGGCAGGTTCATCCCGCCGCTCAGGATCGGGGCGATCGCGCTCGACCTGGGATTCATCGTCCTCATCCTGGCCCTGAGTCTCCTGACGAGGATCCTCCTGGCCCTGTGACTCCCGGGCCCGCGGAGCTGACGGGCGGGTGGGACCATCGTCTGGGTCGAGGCTTCGTCCGGGCCCTGTTTCGAAGGGGGATCCCTCCCAATCCCTGATCGAATTTCACAAAAGTTAGAGCTGGAGTTTTCCCGGCCATTCCGCGGAAAAACTCCCTTCGTGCTGTTTGCTCAGCGCGAAGATCATCATTCACACGGTGAACATCGGTACCAATTTCGGGTAGCCTATTTGTAGGCGGCGTTCTTCGCCCGCCCAGGAAAGTTACCCGACTCATAGAGGTGAATGACACACATGGCGCTGCTCACTGAATCCGATGTTCTGAACGCTCGTTTCAAAAACGCCCGCATCCGTGGAACAGGGGCTACGACTTGGACCAGGTCGACTACTTCCTGGATGAGGTCGCCGAGACGATCGCGCAGCTAACCAAGCAGAAGACCGAGCTTGAGAACCAGCTGAAGGTCGCCCAGGCTCGCATCACCGAATTGGAGAACGCGGGCACCCTGGCCCCCGGCGCACCCTGCGGACGCTCCGTACTCCGCTGCCAACACCGCCTCTTTCGCTCCGACCGGAGGGGGAGCGTCGGGTGGCAACGACGCGACGGCCGTCACCGGAATGCTCGCCCTCGCCCAGCAACCGCACGACAAGTACATCAGCGACGGCAAGGCGGGAGTCCGAGCGGATCCTCACCGAGGCGAACACCGAGGGCCAGAGGATCATCGCCGAGGCCGAAGAACAGCACAACCGCACTCTCACGCAACTTGAACAAGAGCGGGCCTGCTCGAACGCAAGATCTCCGAGCTCCGCGATTTCGAACGCGATTACCGGACTCGCCTGAAGAGCTACCTCGAGTCGCTCCTGGCGGACGTGGAGGTCGGTTCCGTGCCTACCGGCGAGCAGCGCTGAGTAGCGACCGCGCGGCGGCGGCAGCTGCGGCTGCCGCCGCCCGTCGTCGGGGAGGACGCAGTGACGACAGAGGAGTCCGGGGCAGGGAGGCGTCGCGGGCCTGTCGTCGCTGCGTTCGCCTGCGCCCTCATGACGCTCGCCGTCGACCAGGCGAGCAAGCAGGGCGCTCGACGATCTGGGGGACGGGCGGACGGTGCGCGTGCTGGGCAGGGTTCCTCACGTTCACCCTCCACTTCAACCCCGGCGCGGCGTTCTCCTTCGGCACCGGGGCCACCTGGGTGTTCACGGCCGTCTCCTGCGCGGTCGTCCTCGCCCTGCCGTTCGTCATCGCGCGTAGCCGGTCGGCTCCCTGGGCGATAGCCCTCGGCGTCGTCTGGGGCGGCGCGGCGGGCAACTTCGCCGATCGGCTCGTCCGGGAGCCGGGCGTCGGGCGCGACACGTCGTGGACTTCATCGGCTACTCCGACTGGTTCGTCGGAAACGTCGCGGACATCGCGCTGGTCGGAGGCATCCTCGCGCTCCTGGCCATCTCCTTCTTCGACGGCGGCGACGGCTCCGGCGAGCGGGGCGGAGACGCCCGGAGCGCGGGAGGCGGCGAGACCGGCAACGGGTCGCAGTCGGAAGGCGACCTCGGCCGCATCCCGGCCGGCGGGACCGGCGCGCAGGCGGGCGAAGACGGCGGGGATGGCTGAGCGGCGCTACTACCCGGTGCCCGAAGGGCTCGCCGGGCAGCGGGTGGACGCCGTCCTTGCGCGCATGACCGGGATGTCCAGGGCGGCGTGCGCGAAAGTCGTCGAAACGGGCGGGTGTGGATCGACGGCCGCCTCGCCTCCAAGTCCGACCGCGCTCAGCAAGACTCCGTGGTGGAGATCCTCGTGCCCGAGCCGGCGGTCGTCGAGCCGCGGCCGAGCCCGGCGGGCCTGCCGCGCCTGTTCGAGGACGGGGACATCGTCGTGGTCGACAAGCCGCAGGGGATGGCCGCCCATCCGTCCCTGAACTTCGACGGCCCCCGACGTGCTGGGGACCCTCCTGGCCGAGGGACGAGGCTGACGACCTCCGGCCCGCCCGAGCGCAAGGGAATCGTCCACCGACTCGACGTCGGCACGTCGGGGTGCATGGTGGTGGCCAAGTCCGAGCTCGCCTACACGCTCCTGAAGCGGGCGTTCCGCGACCGGGACCCGTGAACAAGGCATACCACGCCCTGGTCCAGGGCCATCCCGACCCGACGGCGGGCACGATCGACGCTCCCATCGGGCGGGACTTCCGCCACCGGTGGAAGATGGGGGTGCGCGAGGACGGCAGGAACGCCGTCACCGGCTACGAGACCCTGGAGGCGATGCCCTCCGCCAGCCTGCTCAACGTACGCCTCCTGACCGGGCGCACCCATCAGATCCGCGTCCACATGTCCGCCGTCGGCCACCCGTGCGTGGGGGACGCCGTGTACGGCGCCGACCCCGTCCTGGCGGGAACGGCTCGGCCTGGACCGTCAATGGCTCCACGCCGTCAGACTCGGCTTCGAGCACCCGGCGAGCGGGAGTGGGTCGAGTTCTTCTCCGACTACCCGGAGGACCTGGCCCGTTCGCTCGAGGGCATGCGGGAGCGCGTCTGCGGATGACCGCCCGGCGACGGGCGGATTCGGCCGGGCTCCGAGCCTCGACGGTTGGGCGACGCGTCCGGGCGGATTCGGCGCGCCAGGCGACGGGCCCTTAACGGCCGCCGGGCCCGCCACTCAGACTTGCCGCATGACATCCAAAGACTTCGCGCACCTGCACGTCCACACCGAGTACTCCATGCTCGACGGGGCGGCGAAGATCGGCGAACTCGTGGCCGAGGCGCAGGGGCCAGCCGGCGATCGCCATCACCGACCACGGGTACTGCTTCGGGGCCTACGAGTTCTACCGGAGTGCGAAGCCGCCGAGTCAAGCCGATCATCGGCGTCGAGGCGTACATGACCCCCGGCACGTCCCGGCGCGGCTCGGACCGCGTCCTGTGGGGGGACGAGACCCAGCGCTCCGACGATGTCTCCGCGCGCGGCGCCTACACGCACCTGACGCTCTCGCCTACGACAACAGGGGGCTCCACAACCTCTTCCGCATGGCCTCGCTGGCCTCCCTGGAGGGCCAGATGGGCAAATGGCCCCGCATGGACATGGACCTCCTGGAGACCTACCACGAGGGCCTCATCGCCACGGCCGGATGCCCCTCGGGGGAGGTCCAGACCCGGCTGCGCCTGGGCCAGTTCGAGGAGGCCTACGCCGCGGCCGGCCGCATGCAGGATCTGTTCGGGCGCGAGAACTACTTCGTCGAGGTCATGGACCACGACAACGCCATCGAACGGCGGGTGCGCAGCGAGCTGCTCGACCTGGCCGGGAAGATCGGCGCGCCCCTCCTGGCCACGAACGACTCCCACTACGTCAGGGCCGAGGACGGGCCCATCCAGGACGCCATGCTGTGCATCAACTCGGGCTCGACCCTCCAGGACCCCGACCGCTTCACCTTCGACGGAACCGGCTACCACCTGCGGTCCACCGAGGACATGGGACCTGTTCGGCGACCTCCCGGGGCCTGCGAGAACACGCTGCTCGTGGCCGAACGCTGCAACGTCTCCTTCACCACCGCCGCCGAGGGGGCCAACTACATGCCCGAATTCCCCGTCCCGGCCGGGGAGGACATCACGTCGTGGTTCGTCAAGGAAGTCGAGCGCGGCTGCACCTGCGCTTCGGCGAGGCCATCCCGCCCCGGTGCGCGAGCGGGCCGACTACGAGGTGGGGGTGATCCTGGAGATGGGGTTCCCGGTTACTTCCTCGTCGTCTCCGACTACATCCTGTGGGCCAAGCGCAACGGGATCCGGGTCGGCCCGGGACGAGGCTCCGCGCGCGGCTCCATGGTGGCCTACGCCCTGCAGATCACCGAGCTGGACCCGATCGCCCACGGGCTGCTCTTCGAGCGCTTCTCAACCCTCGAGCGCATCTCCATGCCCGACATCGACGTCGACTTCGACGAGCGCCGCCGCGGAGAGGTCATCGAGTACGTGGAGAAGAAGTACGGCGCGGAGAAGGTCGCGCAGGTCGTCACGTTCGGGACGATCAAGACCAAGCAGGCCCTCAAGGACGCCTCGCGGGTGCCTCGGCTACCCCTTCGAGATGGGCGAGCGGCTGACGAAGGCCCTGCCGCCGTCGGTCCAGGGCAAGGACATCGCCCTGGCCGACGTTTACGACGACAAAGCCGAGCGCTCACGTGGAGGCCGGGGACTTGCAGCCTCCTGCCGACGACGCCGACGCCGGGCGCGCCTTCGAGCTGGCCAAGGGGTTGGAGGGCTGACGCGCCAGTGGGGCGTGCATGCCTGCGCGGTGCTCATGTCCTCCGCCCCCTCATGGACGTCATCCCGATCATGAAGCGTCCCTCCGACGGCGCGACGATCACCCAGTTCGAATACCCGCTGTGCGAGAGCTCGGGATCCTGAAGATGGACTTCTCGGCCTGTCGAACCTCACGACGATCGAGGACACCCTGAAGAACATCGAGTACAACAGCAAGCCGCCGGTCAAGATCAGAGGAGGTCGGCCTCGACGACGGCAAGACCTTCGAGCTTCTCCAGCGGGGCCGACACACTCGGCGTCTTCCAGCTCGACGGCTCGGGCATGCGCACCCTGCTCAAGCAGATGAAGCCCACCGAGTTCGAGGACATCTCGGCCGTCTCCGCCCTCTACAGGCCCGGCCCGATGGGGATGGGCTCCCACACGAACTACGCCCTGCGCAAGAACGGCCTCCAGGAGATCGCGCCGGTCCATTCGGAACTGGCCGAGCCTCTGGGGAGATCCTGGCCACGACCCTACGGCCTGATCGTCTACCAGGAGCAGGTCATGGAGATCGCGGGGTGCGCGGGCTTCACCATGGGGCAGGCCGACACGCTGCGCAAGGCCATGGGCAAGAAGAACCGCGAGGTGCTCAACAAGCAGTTCGAGGGGTTCTCCGCGGGCATGCTGGCCAACGGCTATTCGAAGGAATGCGTCAAGACGCTGTGGGACACCCTCGTGCCTTCGCCCAGTACGCCTTCAACAAGTCGCACTCGGCCTGCTACGGGGTGATCTCCTACTGGACCGCCTACCTCAAGGCGAACTACCCGGTCGAGTTCATGTCCGCCCTCCTGACCTCGAAGAAGGACAACAGGACAAGCTCGCCCTCTACCTGGGGAGTGCCGGCGCATGGGCATCACCGTCCTGGTGCCCGACGTCAACGAGTCCGACTCGGACTTCTCCCCGGTGGGCGACGAGATCCGCATCGGCCTGTCGGCCGTCCGCAACGTCGGGGCCAACGTCGTCGAGGGATCGTCCAGGCCCGCAGACAGAAGGGCAGTTCACCTCGTTCCAGGACTTCCTCGACAAGGTCCCCTCCAGGGTGTGCAACAAGCGGGCGATCGAATGCCTGGTCAAAGCCGGCGCCTTCGACTCCATGGGCGTCTCGCGGCGCGCGCTCCTGACGAAGGCGGAGGGAGGCCGTCGACGCCGTCGTCTCGCTGAAGAAGAACGAGGCGGCCGGGCCAGTTCGACCTCTTCGGCGGTGCGGACGCCGACCTGGGGTTGGGGTGCACGTCGTCGTCCCTGACCCTGCCCGAATGGGACAAGAAGGTCAAGCTCGACCACGAACGCGACATGCTCGGCCTGTACGTCTCCGACCATCCGCTCTCCGGCATGGAGCGCACCCTGAGCGCGCGGCCGACACGACGATCGTCCGGCTCGTCAACGACGAGGGACGGCCCCGCGACGGCGGCAGCGTCGCGCTGGCCGGGCTCATCACGTCCGTCCAGCCGCGCGTGTCGAAGAAGAACGGCAAGCTGTGGGCGACCATCATGCTCGAGGACCTGACGGGGAGCGTCGAGATCAACTTCTTCCCGGCCACCTACCAGACGGTCTCGACCATGCTCGCCCAGGACGCCGTCGCCGTCGTGACGTGCCGGGTCCAGTACAGGGACGGCTCCTCCAGGCTCTCGGCTCAGAGCATGACGCTTCCCCAGGCCGACATCCCGGACGCCCCGGTCGACATCCCAGCTGCCCGAGCGCATGTGCACGGCGGACCTCATGAGCTCCCCTGGCGGGCGTCCTCTCCTGTACCCGGGCGCCGCCCCGGTCCGCCTCCACGTCCACCGGCCCGGCCTCACGAGCGTCGTGCAGGTCGCCGAGGAGTACTACGTCAGCCGCGGCGACGGGCTCTTCTCCGACCTGCGGGTGCTTCTCGGGCGCAACTGCCTGAGGGCGTGACGCCCGGCCCGTTCGGCGTCGGCGCGGCGGACGGGCCGGCTCACCGGCGCTCGGAGGGCGCGGCGACGAGCCTGACCGCGGCCCTCGCCCCCGCCGGGCAGGCGGAGGGCGACGACGTCGCCGTCGGCGAGCCGGTGCCCGCGCCTCGTCTCGACGCGGCCGTTGACGGTGACGTCCCCGGCCCTGACGGCTTCGCCGGCCTCGGCGCCGGTCGAGGCGAGCGAGGCGAGCTTGACGAACTGCCCGAGCCTGATCGGCAGGCGGGCTTCGACGCTCTCCATCACCCGTCCTGCGACGCGCCGTGAGCCCGGTGCGAACGCCGGAGCCTGCGCACCGCGAGGAAGGCGACGGCGGCGGCGAGCGCCGTCGCGATGACCGCGATCCCGACCGGCGACCCGGCGGCCGCCGCGACGGCGGCGCCTCCACACCGCGTAGCCGATCGTCGAGCAGATGAGCGCCCAGGCGAGCCATCCGGGGATCGCGGCCAGGGACGTAGCGCGGCCACGACAGGCCGACGACCCCGGCCGCGACGTTGACGATCGTCTGGATCCCCACCGTCAGATAGGACAGGGAGATGACGATCCAGCCGCGACGGCGGATGTTGTCCATGGCCCGCTGGGTCGCCCCGGCGTTGGCCCACAGCCACACCCGGCGCCGCGGGCCTGCGGCCGGCTCGGCGCCCGATATCGTCAGCAGCCTGCCGTACCTGCCTATCCTGTAGACGAGGTTCGAGCGGGAGGCGACCAGCAGGACCATGACGAGGAAGACGACGGGGAAGGGACCGGTCGCCACCAAGTGGCCGATAGCCCTGTGCATGCTGCGATTCTAACGTAGGCATCTTTGCGACACCACTTCGGCGGCATGCCGGGGAACGTTGTGGATACGGGGAAGTTTAAGCGACACGCATGCGGTTCAGGAACGGTTCGCCGCGCAGGAGGCGCACGTGCCCATCAGCTCGACGGTGTGCTCGACGTCGACGAAGCCCGCCCTCGGAGGCGATCTGGTTGGCCCAGGCCTCGATCTGGCTGCCGGGCCACTTCGACCGTCTTCCCGCAGAGCCTGCACACGAGGTGGTGATGGTGCAAACCGTCCTGCAGTAGCGGTAGAGGATCTCGAGTCGGTCCGCAGGGTGTCCACCGTGCCGTCGGAGGCCAGGGTCTGGAGCGTGCGGTAGACGGTCGCCAGGCCGATCTTCGTGCCGCCCCTGGCCAACTCCTCGTGCAGCCGCTGGGCCGATACGAACACGGAGAGCTCCTCCAGGCGCTTGGAGATGGCCTGGCGCTGTGCCGTGTTGCGTGTGCGGGCGGGCATGCTTCACCTGAGTCCCTAACGGCGGACGCAGACGCCGACGGCGGCGCGTCCCACCGCCGCCATTATATACAGGGGCTATGAGCATGATGACGATGGTCGCGCCCGAGGGCAGGGCCTTGACGTACGTCGTGACCAGTCCGACGACCGACACCGCGACGCCGATGCCCATGGAGATCGCCATCGTGCGGACGAACGAGTGGGAGAGCAGCTGGGCGATGGCCACGGGGACGATCATGACGGCCGAGACGAGGAGCACCTGACGACCCGCATGGCGACCGAGACCGTCAGGGCCGCGACGACGGCCACGAGGACGTTGAGCGTGCGCACGGGCAGGCCGCACGAGCGGGCGAAGTCCTCGTCGTGGGAGAGGGCGAAGAGGGGGCCGCGGGCCGATTCCGACGGCCAGGATCGCCGCGGCCGATGACCGCCGTGTACAGGACGTCCCTCGGGCAGGACGACCGCGACGGATCCGAAGAGGTAGCGCATGAGGTTCGCGCTGGTGCTGTCCGCCAGGCCCATGAGGGAGGACGCCTCGCGATGCCTCCGTAGAAGAGCATGGCCAGGGCGACGTCTCCGCCGGTGCGTCCGTGGGCGCGCACAGGCTCGATGAGGACCGCGCCGACGATCGAGGCCGCGATCGCGCCGGGGACCGCCAGGACGTCGCGGGGGCCAGGTTCAGGGCGCCGGCGGTCAGCCAGCCGATCGCCACCCCGTCAGGGAGACGTGGCCGATGCCGTCTCCGCAGAGCGCCATGCCCGCTGGACGAGGTGGGGTGCCGATGACGGGCGCGGAAAACCCCGACGAGGACCGTCACGACGAGGGCTCGCTGCATCAGAGGCGAGGAGAGCATCTGACCGGGGCGTCGATCATGAGCGGGGTCCAATCTCAGGGAGGGGCGTGGTGGCCGGCCGGCTCGGCCGACTCGTGGGGTGGACGTGCTCGTGGCCCGGACGGTCGTGCCCGGGGACGGGGCGCGGGGAGGCCCGTCGGACGACGCGCCCTCCGCGAGGACCACGGCGCGTTCGACGAGCTCGGCCAGCTCGCTCATCTCGTGGAGGACGGTGACGATCGTCGTGCCGCCTCGCGCAGCGAGGCTGCAGGATGCCGGCCAGACTCGTCCGCGAGTCCCTGTCGATCCCGCCAGCGGCTCGTCGAGCATCGAGGAGGTCCGGGTCGCGCACGGGGCGCGGGCTAGAGGACCCAGCTGGGACTGCCGCCCGAGAACACCTGGACGTGGTCCAGGGCCCGATCGGCCAGGTCCACGGCCCGCAGGGCCTCCATCGCCCGCCTCTTGGCCTCGGCCCGCGGTCCGCCCACGGGTTGCGCGGCCCGGAGCAGTCCCGAGCGCACGACCTCCAGAGCCGTCGCGGGACGCCGGCCGAGGCGGTCACGCGCTGCGGCACGTATCCGATGCGCCGCCAGGGCACGCTCCGGCGTTCGGCGACGTTCGCGCCGAAGAGCCTGGCGGTCCCCGCCGCGGCGGGGACGATTCCCAGCATGGCCCGCACGAGCGTCGACTTGCCGGAGCCGTTGGCGCCCAGCAGGGGCCAGGGGACTGCCGGCCGGGACGTCCAGCGACACGCCGTCCAGGATGGAGGCTGCCGCCGAGGACGACCGACAGGTCGCAGACGAGAGATGGGCGGGGGAGAGAAGTGTCGTGCATCGTTCCTGTGGGATCGCGTCGTGGGTGGGAGCTCGCGTTCCGCGTCGAAGGCTGCGACGCACACGCGGGCGCGTGTGAGCGGCCCCGGGCCTCCGGGGCCCGGCCGCTTTGCCCTAGGAGCAGCCTAGAGCCGTCCGGATGGCCTTGAGGTTCTTGTGCCATGGCCGAAATATAGTCGCCGTCGTCAGGGCTGACTCCAACGGATTGAGGACGTCGGTCTTGACCCCCGTCTCTTGGCGAGCGCCTCGGCGGTCTTGGTGGGCAAGGGAGCTCCTCGGTGAAGACCGTCGTGGTTCCGTTCTCCTGGATGAACTTTCCTGACCTGGGCGAGCACCGCGGGGGAGGGCTCGGCCTCTGGGTCGATGCCCGACAGCGCGATCTGCGTCAGCTTGTAGCGCTCGGCCATGTAGCCGAAGGCCCGTGTGGGTCGTGACGATCGCCCGGCGCTGGCAGGTCTTCACGCCGTTGTCGTAGGAGCCGTTCAGGCGCCGAGGCTCTCCTTGAGCTTCTTGGCGTTGGCCTTGAACGTCTCGGCCGAGGACGGGTCCGCTTCAGAGCTTCTCGGTCACCCGGTCGACCGCCGCGCCCATGCGGACGGGGTCGAGCCAGAAATGCGGGTCGAGGTCCTCGGATCCGCTCTTGTGGGCATGCTTGTGGGCGTGGCCCTCGCCGTCCTTGCTGCTCGTGGTGCTCGATTCGACGCCTCGTGGTGGACGGTCGACCGAGGCCCGACAGGTCGACGATCTTCGGGCCCTTGAGGGCCTCGCCGCCTCGTCGAGGGAGGGCTGGAATCACTGACGTAGACGAGCGCGTCGACCTTGCCGAGCTTGGCGATCTGGGCGGGGAGATTTCGTAGTCGTGGGTTCGACGTTGGCGGGGGTCACCGACGTGCCGTGACCTTGTCGCCCCGATCTGTTGGACGAGCCACTGGACGGGGTAGAAGGACGTGGCGACGTTGAGTTTGCCCCCCGATTTCTTCGCTGCGCCGTCGCTCTCCTTCGTCGAAGAGCCGCAGGAGGCCAAGCCTGCGCATAGGGCGAGCGTCGAGAGGAGGCGAAGAGTCGCGAGAAAGGAGAACGTTGCATGAGAACGATTATCATCTCAGTTCCGGAATCGATGTCAAAACCGCCGGTCGCGGTCGGCGCCGCTGGGCGCGGAGCGGACGAACCGCGCAGGCCGGATCGGGCGGTCTCGCAACCCGGCTCCCAACACTCCGAGCGGCCTGGGATCCGCTTCCTGCCCCTCGCGGGTAGAATCGAGGCATTTCGTGCGCCGCTGACGGCGCGGACGGCTTCCGCGCCACCGGGGCGCGGCTACGAAAGGAGCACGGCCATATGGCCAGAAAGGCCCCATCCCGCCTCGACAACGCCATCGCCCTGGCCAAGCGGCGCGGCTTCGTCTTCCCCTGCAGCGAGATCTACGGCGGCACGAGTCCGCGTGGGACTACTGCCCGCTGGGCGTCGAGCTCAAGGAGAACATCAAGCGCGCCAGTGGTGAGGCACGATGGTCCTCGCGCGACGACGTGGTCGGCCTCGACTCCTCGATCATCCTCCCTCGCGAGTGTGGGTGGCCTCCGGCCACGTCGGCGTCTTCAACGACCCGCTCACCGAGTGCCTCTCGTGCCACAAAGCGCTTCCGCGTCGACCAGATGCAGGAGGACGCGGCCGCCAGGAAGGGATCGACGACCCCCGACTCGGTCGAGCTCGCCGGGGATCGCCTGCCCGAACTGCGGCACGCGCGGGCAGTGGACGGAGCCTGCGACTTCAACATGATGCTCAGAACCCATCTGGGGCCGGTCGAGGACGAGTCGAGCCTGCACACCTGCGCCCCGAGACGGCCCAGGGCATCTTCGTCGACTTCCAGAACGTCATGACCTCGGCGCGCAGCGCCCGCCGTTCGGGATCGGGCAGATCGGGAAGTCCTTCCGCAACGAGATCACCCAGGCAACTTCATCTTCCGCACGCGCGAATTCGAGCAGATGGAGATGGAGTTCTTCGTCGAACCCGGCACTGACGAGGAATGGCACCGGTACTGGATCGACCAGCGCCGCGAGATGGTACGTCGGCCTGGGAATCGACCCAGCGAACCTGCGCCTGCTACGAGCACCCGCAGAAAAAACTCTCCCACTATTCAAGCGGACGGTCGACATCGAGTACCGCTTCGGCTTCCAGGGGTCCGAATGGGGCGAGCTGGAGGGCATCGCCAACCGCACGGACTTCGATCTGTCCACGCATTCGACGCATTCGGGCAAGGACCTGTCCTACTTCGACCAGGCCAGCGGGGAGCGCTGGATCCCCTACGTCATCGAGCCCGCCGCCGGCCTGACCCGCTCCCTCATGGCGTTCCTCGTCGAAGCCTACGGCGAGGACGAGGCGCCCAACGCCAAAGGCGGGGTGGACAGCGCGTCGTCCTGCGCCTCGACCCGCGCCTGTCGCCCGTCAAGGCCGCCGTCCTCCCTCTCTCGCGCGACGAGCGGCTTTCGCCGGTCGCCCGCGAGCTGGCGGCCGAGCTGCGCAGGAACTGGAACGTCGACTTCGACGACGCCGGCGCCGTCGGCCGCCGCTACCGCCGCCAGGACGAGATCGGCACGCCGTACTGCGTCACCGTCGACTTCGACTCGCTGGAGGACCGCGCCGTGACCGTGCGCGACCGGGACACCATGGAGCAGGTCCGCATCCCGCCGACGACGTCGAGGCCTTCCTGGCGCGCAGAGCTGGCCGGTTGCTGGGCGGGCGCGGATGCTGAGACGAGCGCACGGACGGGACGCGGGCGCGAGCGGTCGGCGTCCGCGGACCGGCGCGCCCGTCCACCCCACGCCCATTCGCATTCGCACGGCGGGCCGCTGGACATCGGCCCCGCCGAGCGCCGCCGCGTGCGCGCGCTCCTGGCCGCGATCGTCGTTCCGCTGGCGGCCCTGACCCTCGTGGCCCTGATCGTCCTGTGGCCGAAGGGGAGACGCCGGTCGGTCGCGCCCCCTGAGCGACAGGGGAGTCGAGTACGTCAAGGGCAAGATCACGTCGGTCAGGGCCAGACCGACAAAAACGGCGAGACGCCGGTCAAGATGAGGGTGTCGGAGTCGAAGTCCCAGTCCACGTGCCCGCTGAGATCGTCGCCAACGGCCTGGAGCCCGCGACGAGATCCTGGCCATGTTCTACCCTCAAGGCCCTCGAATCCGGCGTCGTCCACATCTTCCAGGACTTCGTGCGCACCGGGCCGATGCTGGCGCTGCTCCTGCTGTACGTCGTGGCCGTCGTCCTCGTCGCCCGGATCAAAAGGCCTCATGGCCCTCATCGGCCTGGGGTGAGCCTCGGCGTCGTCGGCGCCTTCATGATCCCCGCCCCTGACGGTCTCCTCCCACCCGGTGATGGTCGTCCTCGTCGCTTCGGCGGCCATGATGTTCGCGTCCATCTACCTGGCACACGGCGTCTCCATCCGCACGACGACGGCCGTGCTGGGGAACCTTCTCGGCCTGCTCATCACCACCGGCCTCGCCTGGTGGGCCGTGGAGACCTCGAATCTCACGGGCGCGCTGAGCGAGGAGGCGCGCAATCTCAGGACCCCCATTCCGGGCATAGACCTCCAGGCCCTGCTGCTCGGCGGCATCATCCTCGCGGGGCTCGGCGCCCTCAACGACGTGACGATCACCCAGGTCTCGACCGTGTGGGGCGCACGCCGCCAACCCGAGGCTCTGCCCTGCCGCCGCCTCTTCCTCCAGGGGATGGCTGGGCCGCGACCACATCGCCTCGACCGTCTACACCCTGGCCTTCGCCTACGTGGGGACGGCCATCACCCTGCTCCTGAGCGCGTCGATCATCCAACGGCCCACGCTCGAGCTGCTCCAACTCGGGGAGATAGCCGAGGAGATCGTCCGCACCCTCGTCGCCTCCGTCGGACCTCGTGCTGGCCCATCCCCTGACGACCGCCGTCGCCGCCATGCTCGCGCCCGTGGCCCCCGGCGGGCTGAGACCGAGCGCGCGAGCCGGCTGGCGAACGCGAATCGCCGCGCCGCCCGGACGCCCTCGGACGCGGAGCCCCGGCGGACGACTGGCCGCCGGCCGCCCGGGCGAAACGCGGAGCCCACGCGGCGCAGGACGCCCCGGCGGACGACGACGCCCATGGCTGAGGCCGGCCCCGGCGTCCGTCTGGGGGACCTCGTCCTGGGGACGCCGGTCATGCTCGCCCCCATGGCCGGGGTGACGAACCTGCCCTTCCGGCGGCTGTGCCGCGAGGAGGCCGAGAGGGGCTCGCCGAGGCGGGGGTCGATCCGGCTGGGCGCTCCCAGCCGCCCGGCGCGTTCGCGCCCGCGGGGCTGTGGGTGCGAGATGACGACCGCCCGCGCCCTCGTCGAAGGCAAGGCCGAGACCGTGAACATGGTCAAACCCGACCCCGACGACCCGGTCCGCTCGATCCAGCTGTACGGCGTCGAACCGGCGACGACGGCCGCAGCCGTGGACATGCTCGTCCGCGAAGGCCTGGCCGACCACGTCGACCTCAACTCGGATGCCCTCGCCCCCAGGTGACGCGCAGGGCGCGGAGGGTCCCGCCTCCCGTGAAACTCGACCCTTCGCCGGAAATCGTCGCGGCGGCCGTGACAGCCGCCCGGCGGGCCAGCGCCTCGCGGGACTTCGAGATCCCCGTGACCGCCAAGATCCGCATCGGCATCGACGAGAGCACCCCTACGTTCATGGACGCGGCTCGGATCGCCGGCGAGGAGGGGATCGCGGGGCTCACCCTCCACGCGCGCACGACCGCCCAGCACTACGCGGGGCGTGCGCGGTGGGAGGCGATCGGCGAGCTTGTCCAGGCGACCGGCCTGCCCGTGTTCGGCAACGGGGACGTCTTCGAGGCGGAGGACGCCCGGCGCATGATGTCGGCGACCGGATGCGCAGGCGTGGCGATCGGCCGCGGCTGCCAGGGACGGCCGTGGCTCTTCAGGGACCTGGCCGCCGCCATGCACGGCTCGCCCGTCAGGGCCCGCCCGGGCCTGGCCGAGGTCGCGGCTGCCATCCTCCGCCACGCGGAGCTGTCCGTCGAGCACTTCAACGGCGACGAGCGTCGGGCCCTCAGGGAGATGCGCAAGCACACGGCCTGGTACCTGCGCGGTTTCTCCGTCGGGGGCCGGGCCCGCGCCTAGCTCTCCCTGGTCTCCACGCTCGAGGAGCTCCGTTCCCGCTCGACGCGCTCGACCTCGCCCAACCCCACCCCGACGCCAGCAACGGGCCCCGCGGACGGGCCGGACGCCCCAAAAAGGCCGCGCCTGCCCGAGGGCTGGCTCGATTCGCGCAGCCTCACGCCCGCCCAGCGGGAAAGGGTCGCCCAGGCCGAGATCGCCGTCTCCGGCGGCTGAGACAGGGGAGCCCGGTTGCGCCGCCGACACCGCCGGCGAGCGGGCGCCCGGCGATCCGGCGCCCGAACGGTGGCTGGCCCGCGGCGCTCGCGGGTATGGTGGCGCCATGGACGCACACGAACGGTGGGTGGCCGAGCCTGACAAAGACCCGAGCAGAACCGAGTTCGAACGCGACCGAGGACGGGTCCTCACTCTCCCGCTGCGCAGGCTGGGCGCCAAGACCCAGGTGCTCGGCCCCGAGTCCGACGACTTCATCCGGACCCGTCTCACCCACTCCCTGGAGGTCGCCCAGATCGGGCGCGCCCTGGCCACCAACCTCGGCGCCGACCCTCGACGTGGTCGAGACCTCCTGCCTCCCACGACCTCGGACACCCTCCCTACGGGCACGACGGCGAACGCGCCCTGGCGGGAGTGGCCGAATCCTGCGACGGGTTCGAGGGCAACGCCCAGACTCTGCGGATCCTCACCCGGCTCGAGCCCAAAGCGGACGTCTCCCGGCGGCCGCCCTGTCGGCTTGAACCTCACCCGCGCCACCCTGGGACGCAGTCGTCAAGTACCCGTGGGGGCGGGGCAGGGGCCGACCCGCCCCGACAGCAGCACCTCGCCGAAATTCGGCGTCTACGACGAGGACCGCGACGTCTTCTCGTGGATACGGGCGGGCCGGGGAGCCGAGCGGTGCATCGAAGCCCAGATGATGGACCTCGCCGACGACATCGCCTACTCGGTCCACGACGTCGAAGACGGCGTCGTCCGCGGCCTCATCGACGCCTCGGCCCTGTGGGATCCGGCCGAGCAGGAGCGCGTCGTCGCCGACACCACCGCCTGGTACGGCCTCGCCGACGGGGCGGCGCTGGGCGACGCCCTCGACAGGCTCCTGGGGGAGGGAGGCCTGGCCCGCCCACTTCGAGGGCACCTACCCGCAGCTCGCCGCCGTCAAGGACCTCCGAGCGACCTCATCGGGCGCTTCGTCTCCAGCGTGTGCGAGGCGACGATCGCGGCCCACGGGCCGGGGCCCCTGCGGCGGTACGCGGGCGACGTCGTCGTCCCCGAGCGGACGCGGGCCGAGATCGCCCTGCTCAAGGGCCTCGCCGTCACCTACGTCATGCTGCCTCGGGAGAGCGAGCCCCGGTATTACGAGCAGAGGACCGTGCTCTTCGACCTCGTCGACGCCCTCGTCGAGAACCCCGCGCCCTCGAGGCCGCACCCCTTCGAAGCCTGGAAGGCCCGCGACGAATCGGGCGGCTGCGCGTGATCGTCGACCAGGTCGCCTCCTGACCGACCAGTCAGCACGCCAATGGCATTCCCGGCTGTGCGGATTCCTCAGGAACTGAGCCGCCCCGCCCCGCTCCCGTCCGCCTGGGCCGGGCGCCTGCCCGATGCGCGGGCGCCCGGTGCGGCCGCCGGTCCAGAACGCCTCCGCCCGCAGGCCCGCCCGGATGCGCGGCTGTAGAATCGTCCCCATGCCGGGTCTCATCAGGCGTGAGGACATCGACGAGTCCGTTCGCGAACGCGCATCGAGGACGTCGTCTCCCGAGTACGTCTCCTGCAGCTCGGCGAGCCGACTCCCACAAGGGCCTGTGCCCTTCCACGACGAGAAGACCCCGTCCTTCACGTCCGTCCGAGCGTGGGGCGCTGGCACTGCTTCGGTGCGGCGAGGGGCGACGTCATCTCCTTCGTCGAGGAGGATCGAGCGCATCCCGTTCGTCGAGGCCGTCGAGCCCTGGCGCGCAAGGTCGGGGTGGATCTGCGCTACGAGGGACTCCGGCGCGCTCGAGCGGCGCCCGGACGGCCCCGCCCGCCACAGGCTCGTCGACGCCCACCGCGTCGCCCTCGACTTCTACGTCCGGCACCTGGCGAGCGACGAGGCCGAGCCGGGGAGGCGGATGCTCGCCGAGCGGGGATTCTACGAGGAGGCCCTCGCCCGAGTACAGGATCGGCTACTCGCCCGCCTCCTGGGACGGCCTGTTGACCGAGCTGCGCCGCCACGGATTCACGGAGGGGAGATAGCCGCCTCGGTCTGGCGAGCCAGGGGAACCAGGGTCTCTATGATCGCTTCCGCGGCCGCCTCAGTGGCCGATCGCCTCGATGACGGGCGACCCGATAGGCTTCGGCGCGCGGCGCCTGGGCGAGGAGGACCGCGCCCGAAGTGCCTCAACACCCCGAGACGGCGATCTACAGGAAATCGCGGGTTCTCTACGGGCTGGACATGGCCAGGAAGGCCATCTCAGCCAGCGCCGAGTCGTCGTGGTCGAAGGCTACACGGACGTGATGGCCGCCCAGCTGGCAGGGCGTGGAATGCGCCGTCGCCACGTGCGGGACGGCGTTCGGCGCCGAACACGTGCGGATCGTGCGCCGCCTCGCAGAGGACCAGGCCGACCCGCGGCCGGGGTCATCGCTCGCCGACGGCAGCGCCTGCAGGGGCGAGTCGTCTTCACCTTCGACGGCGACGCCGCCGGGCGAAAAGCCGCGACTCAAGGCCTTCCAGGAGGACCAGTCCTTCGCCGCGCAGACCTTCGTGGCCGTCGCGCCCGAGGGCATGGACCCTACGAGCTAGCGCATGTCCACGGGGACGCGGCCGTTCGCAACCTCGTCGCCCTCCGGCGTCCCTCTTCGACTCGCCATCCAGTCCGTGCTCGCCGGCGTCTCCTGGCCACGGCCGAGGGCGCACCGCCGGGCTGCGGGCAGCCGCTCCGATGGTCGCCTCCATTCGCGACAGGGTGCTGCGCGGCGAGTGCACGCGCCAGCTGGGGGCTGGCTCGGCATGGACGAGGCCACCGTGCGCCAGGCGGTGGCCTCGGCAGCGCCGGGAGCAGCGGAGGGCCCCGGCATGGTCGAACCGAGCCGTCGAGGGGCCGGCAGGGCCGCTCCCGCGCTCGTGCCACGGCAGCGCCTGAGACCCAGTCGACGGGTCGAGGCTGGCCCTGGACGTCTACCTCCAACTCCGTGGTACGCCCTGCCCGCCCAGATGGACGACCTGCCTCCCAGACCTTCACCGATCCCCATCCACCCGCAGGGGTCCACGACGCCATCCGGGCGGCCGGAGGCGCGAGCGCCTACGCCAGGCACTACGAACAGCTCGTCGCCGACGGCAGGGAGCACGACCGCGCCGTCGAGGAGTCGGCACGGTGGTACCTGGACGCCGTCGCGGAGGCGGGCGACGACGCCGTCGCCCGGGCGGTCAGTCAGCTCGCGGTCGAGGATCTGCCCGAGACCAGGCCCGATCGCATGGAGCACTACGTGGGGAATCGCCGTCTCCCTCATCCGGCAGGGGATCGCGCGGCAGATCGGCGACCTGCACTCCGAACTCCAGCGCACGCCGCCCGACGACCCCGCCCACGGCGAGCTCTTCGCACGCCTCATGGAGCTGGAGGCTCAGCGCCGGGCCTGCGAGGAGCAGATCCAGTGACCGGCGGGCCGATTGGGCAGACCGGCGGCCGAATCCGCAAGCCCCGAAAACGGTAAGGCGCGCCGAAACGGTTCGCCGGCCGTCGCCGCGCGCTCAGGAGGGCCGGCCGCCTCCGTCGTCGCCTGCGGCTGCCCGTCCGCTCCCGGGCCCTCGCCCGCGGCGGCTCCGACCTCCACGCTCGCCTGCTCCGGCTGCCTCCGCGGGTTCGGAAGCCTGGGCCGCGTCGGCGCCGGTCTCCCCCGAGGATGGGCGCTTCGGCGGAGTTCTGGCGGCGTCGGGCCTGATGCGAGACCTCTCGAGAACCGCCGCAGATCGACCGTCGTCTCGATCGGCCTGGCCCGCGTTCCGGTCCCGTGCTGGGTGATCTCCTCGTAGATGCCGGCCCTTGACCTCGCCGGCCACGTGCTCGGCGAGGGCCTTCGCGTACTCCTCGCTCTCGATCCGTTTGCGCAGGGTGCGTTCTCGGGCCAGCTCGCGCCACAGAGAGACGCACGCATGAGCACCATGATGATCGAGAAGGGCAGAGCCACGAGGATGGCCTCGGTCTGCAGGGCCTTCATGCCTGCTCGAGTTGCCCACCCCGAGCATGACGGCCGCGATGGCGCCCGACAGCGCGGCGAAGGTGAGCCGGACCCGCAGCGCCGGGTTCGGATTGCCGCCCGTGGCCATCATCGACATGACGTACGAGCCGGAGTCCGAGGACGTGACGAAGAAGATGACGAGGACGAGCATGGCCAGGACGGACAGCCAGACCGTCATCGGCATGTTGTCGAAGGTCTGGAACAGGGCGATGTCCGCGTTGATCGTGCCGTCGGGGCCGATGAAGTTCTTGTGGCCGAACATCTGCTGGTAGAGGCCGTTCCCGCCGAAGATGGCGAACCAGATGAAGGTGACGAGGGTGGGGACGAGGAGCACGCCGATGATGAACTCGCGCACGTCCGGCCGCGGGAGATCCGCGCGATGAAGATCCCGACGAAGGGCGACCAGCTTATCCACCACCCCAGTAGTTCAGCGTCCAGTCCGACAGCCACTTCGAGCCCGTCTCCCCGGAGAACGGCAGGGTCTCCAGCGAGATGTCGATGATCTTGTCGAAGAAGTTGCCGAGGTCGGCTACGAATTCGTCGGCCAGGAAGAGCGTGGGGCCGAGGATCGCCACGGCGGCCGCGAGGATCGCGGCGATGACGAGGTTGAGAGTTGGACAGGGAACTTGATCCCCGCGTCCGGGCCGGTGGCCACGGAGATGGCCGCCAGGCCGGCGATGACGACGACGAACCCGCGAGCATCCCGTTCGACGCCTTCCATCCGGTGAGGTGCTCCGTTCCGCCCGCCAACTGTTTGACGCCGAAGCCCAGCGACATGGCGATCCCGAAGATCGTGCCGACGATGGCGACGATGTCGATGACGTCGCCGACGCGGCCCTTGATGCGGTCGCCGAAGATCGGCTTGAGCGTCCACCGCATCGAGACCGGCATGCCCTTGCGGTACACGGCGTAGGCGATGGCCAGTCCGACGACGACGTAGACCGCCCAGGCGTGCAGCCCCCAGTGGAGGAAGGTCGTGTTCATGGCGTCGCGCGCGCGTCGGGGCTCGGAGTCGAGCCAGGGCCTTCACGCGCTTCCGGGCCGGGGAAGTTGTAGTGCTGGAGGGGTTCGGCCGCCCCCCAGAAGACGAGGCCGATGCCCATTCCCGCGGCGAAGAGCATCGCGAACCAGGATCCGCGCGAGTACTCGGGCTCGGCGTCGTCCGGCCCGAGCACGGTGTCCCCCTTGCGGGACACGGCCACGACCAGGGCGAGACGACGAATCCCGCCACCCGCGAGGATGTAGCACCACCCGGCGTTCTTGACGACCACCGAGGAGATGTTCGCGATCACGGAGTTGGTGCCCTCGGGTTTGGCGGCCGCCAGGAGGACGAAGACGAGTATGAGCGCGACCGAGGGCCAGAAGACCGCCGGGGTGAAGTGTCTCGTCCGTTTGACGGCTGTTGATCCGACATGGGCGTTCCCCTCTGGAAAGTGCGTTCCTTGACTCAGCTACTTTGTCAAAGCGACGGGGAAAATCCAAAACGGAGTGAGATATCCAACGCCGATCGTCCGGGGGCGAGCCGGGCGGACCCTCGCGGATGCGCGGCGCCATATCAAGGGATTCCGGAAAGGCCGGAACAGGCGGGCTAATTCCCATGGACGCGCTCGGTTACAATGGCCCAAGCTCGATTGTCCGGGCGCCCCTATAGCTCAGTCGGTTAGAGCGGTGGACTCATAATCCATCGGTCGCGGGTTCAAGTCCTGCTGGGGGCACTCGACGGTCGGCGCCCGGACTTCCCAGAGGCAGCGCCCGGAAGTCCGGAGGCCGACGCTCCCTTTCCCTGGCTCTGAGCATTTCAGGGCGTGCGGAAACCGACATCCTCGCGCTGGGCGTGATGCATTTCAGGCTTTTTCGACGCGGGGCCGGGATACGATGGGTCCATGCCGCATCGTCCGCCACCGCCAGCCGGCCGCCATTTCTGGAACGGACCTGATTCGGTCAGCGTGCCCTGCGACCCATACCCCTCCGTCGACAACCCCGATCCCGCTGAGGCTCAGGCGTCGCGCCGCCGAGCGGGCTGCGAGGGCGGCGGCCGCGTACGCCGCGCACACGGCCGCGCGGGCGGCCCTACACCGGGCAGATACCCGCCGTCGAGATCGAGCCGATCCCTCGCGCGCCGCCACCTGGATACGACGCCCACCCCCGGCCCTCCAGGCGGCACGCCGCCGAACCCGCGCGCACGGCGACGCGACGGCACAGCGCGCACCGCAGGGAGGACGCCAGGCAGGCCGCCCGGCCTCAGGTCCAAAGTCCACGGTGGCGCGCTCCTCGATGGTCATGTTCCTGGGACGCTCGCCTCCGCGTGCTCCGGGCTCGTGCGATCGCCCATCCTCATCGGCGCCGTCATCGGCATGTCTCGCCGGCCGCCAACGCCTTCGACACGGCGAACAAGCTCCCAACCTCCTCTACGCAGTCATCGTCGGCGGGCTGATCGCGCCGTCCTCGTCCCGTCGATCGTGCGCGCCACGATGAGTCCGAGGACGAGGGCGTGGCCTTCCTCAACAAGCTCATCACCCTGTCGATCGTCTTCCTCGGCGGGTGACCCTCGTCCTGACGCTGGCCTCGCCGCTGGTCGTGGGGAGCCTTCGCCGGGACGATGTCGCACGAGCTGGTACAGGCTGACCGTCGCCTTCGCCTACTGGTGCCTGCCTCAGATCTTCTTCTACGGCATGTACACCGTCCTCAGGGCAGATCCTCAACGCGCGCGAGAACTGGCCCGTACATGGGCCCCGAGTGCTCCAACAACGTCGTGTCCGTGGCCGGCCTGCTCGTCATCCTCGCGATCTCGGCGGGAGGCCGGGCCGACGTAGGGCGGACGTCTCGCAGTGGTCGGCGATCCGCGTAGCTATGCTCGGCGGGTTCTCCACGCTCGGAATCGTCGCGCAGGCCGCCATCCTCGTCTGGCCGATGCACAGCGTCGGCATCCTGCTACCGCCCGACTTCCGTGGTGGCAGCGGCGCACGGGCGTGCAGGCAGGCCTCGTGGTGGATGCTCCTCATGATGCTCACGGGCATCATCCCGACGGCGGTCGTCAACCGCATCTCCGTGGGCGCCACGAGCCGCGCGCAGTCCTCGGGCGTCGAGCTGGCGGACGTGGCGGGAGGGCCACCTACACGAACGCCTACCGATCTACTCGATCCCCACGTCCCTCGTGGTCGTGTCCATCGCGACCGCCATGTTCACGCGCTTTCGCGCAGCGCCGCGGCCGACGGCGACCTGGCGAAGATGCGGCGCGACGTCCAAGACGATCAGGACGATCTCCACCCTGACGTTCATCTGCTCCACCGGGCTCATCGCCCTCGCCGTCCCCATCGCCCGCGTCCTGGCCTACCGTGCGGCCCCAGGAGACGGTGACCCTCGCCCGGGTGGTCATCGCCATGTCGCTCGGCCTGGTCGGCATCGGCGCCGTCACCGCCCTCGACCGCGTCTACTACGCCTTCGAGGACGCGCGGCGCGTTCTGGATCAACCTCCCTTCCAGGTGCTCAGCCTGCTCAGCTGCGCCGCGTGCTCGACGCTCCCGCCCCAGTGGACCGTCGTCGGGTGGGCATGGTCGCGTCGATCACGGAACACCCTGTCCATGTTCGCCCTGCATGATCTGGAAGCTGTCGGGGCGGATGGGCGGCATGGAGGAGGCCCGCCTGCTGCGCGTCCACGTCCTCCTCATGGGGATCTCGGCCGTGACCGTGTGCACGTGCTGGCTCTTCCTCAGCTTCCTCAGCCCGGTCTTCGCCCCCATCAGCTTCACCGGCGCGGTCATTTCGCCTGGCCGTGTCGGCCCCCCTCAGTGGCCATGTTCCTCGGTCTGATGAAGGCCTTCAACATGGAGGAGCCCTGACCATCCTCATCGGCCCAGCCCGGTCCCTCCTTCGCAAATTCGGCATTGGAAAGTGAGCCATGAACGCCACTCCCGTCCCCCCGTCCGGCAAGAAGATCCTGCCCGTGGTCTTCGGATACGACATCGCCGCCTACAGCTTCGCCCGCATCTTCCACGAGGCGATCGGCGTTCGCTCGCTCGTGGTCGCCGAGGCCGCCCGCGGCCCCATCAACGACTCCCGGATCCTGGGCGTTCGGCTCGTCCCCGAGGGGACGTGCGAGGACGAGTCGGCCTTCCTGGCCACGCTGGACTCCATCGCCAGGGAGCATGCAGACGAACGGCTCGTCCTTCTGGTCAACACCGACGAGGCCGTCGAGTTCGCCGCGAAGAACCGTTCGCGGCTTCAGCGCGACTGGTTCCTGCCCTACGGGTCCCAGGCGGCCGTGGAGACCGCCAATTCGAAGGCGGCCATGGCCGGCATCGTCACGGCCATCGGACTGTCGGCGCCGGCCCGCACGCGCATCGACCTGGAAGACCCCGACGCATGGAAGCGGGAACTGAAGGGTGATTCCCCGTGGTCGTCAGCCCGAACGGGGGCGACCTGAGGCCTACTGGAATCAGGGCCTGCGCAAGGTCCTGCCCATCCCCACCCGTCCGCAGGCCTACGAGACCTTCGAGCGGTGGCGCCGGGGCGGCGTGCGGGCGCCGCTCATCGTCCAGGAGCTCATCCCCGGCGACGACACCGTCCAATGGGTCGTCAACGGATGCGTCGACTGCGCGGCGAGGTCACGGCGTGCGGGTCGGGACGCGTGCTCCTGGGACTGCACCAGCCCGAATACCTGGGAAACGCGGGAATCGTCCTGACGAGCACGCCCCGACCTCGTCGAGCAGGCCGGGCGCATCGTCACGACGGTCGGTCTGCGGGGCTTCTTCTCCATGGACGTCAAGATCGATCCGCGCGACGGCGTGCTCCCGGTGGCTCGACCTCAATCCGAGGATCGGGCGGGAGGCACTCACTACCTGAAGGTCGCCGGGTCGACCTCGCCTCGGCGATGCTCGCCGACATGGGAGGGCCGGGAGGGCGTCTACGCAGACCAACTCCCGCGAGGGTCTGTTGCATCGTTCCCGCCGGGGCTGGCGAACAGGCGCTACATCCGGGATCCCGAACTGCGCCGCCGAGCCCGCCGGGCCAGGAGGCGAGCAAAGGTCAACCCGCTCGCCTAGCGGCGCGACCGCAACGTCAGGGAGGACGTTCTACTGGCTGGCCAACGGCCTCAACCAGCGCGCGCATGCAGAGCATGGTATCCCCGGCCCACCGACTCCGGCTCAGGCTCGGGCCCGGCTCCTTCGGCTCTAGTCCAGCGCGCCGACGGCCTTGGCCAGGCGGGGGCGCACGGGGATGACGAAGGTTCCGATGAACTCCTCGACGTTCCCGTTGAGCCATCGCTTGAAGGCGAGGACGGGGGCGTCGGGGGCGGATTCGTCGAAGATCCCCGATATCCCGAAGGTGTGTGTACACGGACAGTCCATGGTCGCAGGCCCATTTGAACATGGCGCGCTCGACGGGGTAGTCGCGGCCGTATGCGGCGAAGCGCTTGTCCATTCCGCCGAGCAGGAGGATGAGCTCCTCGCCGATCCTGAAGCTCAGGATGGCGTTGAAGGATGTCTCGCCGTGCCCTCGGCGGTCTTCCTGGCCTGGGATTCTTGTGAGTCGAGGTCGTCAGGCGCTCGGCGAGCTCGGCCAGCTCGCGGTCGCGGGCCTTGGTCTCGCTTGCGCCCCTCCAGAGCCGCGATCCTCTCGCGTGCCTGTTCGCGTTCGTCGGCGATCTGGCTCCAGATACAGGGAGGGGAGATGAAGGCGACGCACAGGATGGCGCGCTCGGGCCCGAGCTCCCCATCAGCCCGTGTAGAGTTCGCGGGCGCCGCTGAGTGATCTCGTGCATGTTCGTGCGCTCGGCGGTCGACTCGTGCAGCGAATCGAAGACGCCGAAGTCCTCGGGCGGAGGAACCGAGTGGTGACGCCGTAGCGGCCCTCGTTGTGGAAGCGTCGCCGCAGCCCTTGGCTAACGTCGCCGTCGCCTCCTCGAAGCTCATCCCCTCGACGCTCTTCGTGTAGATGTAGCGGATCTGGATGTCCGGCGCTCGTAGAACTCCTTCGTCAGGCGGCGCCCCGAGCCCGGCGAGCTCGGTCGGCGACTTTGCGCGCCTGCGGGTTCTCGGCCACTTGGCGGATGTCCTCGTAGAAGGCGCGGGGGACGAGCGGGTTGAAGGTGATGGAGACGACCTCGGGTTCCTCTTCGATGCCGCTGGGCCGTCGAAGAAGCAGTCGACGAGCGCTTCGTCGTCCCAGTCGAGCAGCGGGCCGTGGGTCAGCCGCGCTCTGAGGAGGAAAGCGCCCACGGCTGGTAGACGAGCACCGCCGCGACGACTCGCTCACTCCCGGCGGGTGGCGCCCTCCACGACTCCGACGTATTCGACGCGGTATCCCTGGCGGGCTCTGACCCGGGCGAATTCGGGAAGCTGGGGGATGAAGATCCGGTGGCGCGTCGAGGAGGCGAACCGTTCGTACGCATCGGGGTCGAGAGGAACAGCGCGCATGGCCCCATGCTACCGGGATCGCAGGGACCGCGGTGGATCCCGCGGAAGGTCGAGATGCGGTCGTCGGCCTCGGCGGCGTCACCTGTCCCGGCGGATCTCCGCGGGCGGTCGAGATGCTAGTAGTCTGGTGAGCATGACACACAGCCAGTCCGGCGTCGACGGTCCGGAAGGGGTCGGCGACCCGGGCGGGAGCGCGCGCACGGGGACCGGCCGACTCCGCGGACTCGGCCGCGCCGGAGGGGGCGCCGCGGGAGGTGCTCACGGACGAGGAGATCGCCCGCCTCAGAGCCACGCAGGTCCGTCGCCTGATCGTCTTCGGGATCCCAGAGGGTCCCCTGCGCTGATCCTCGGTTCCCTCGCGGGCAGGCAGCTGCGCCAGCAGAGCGGGTCTCAGGGCGTGCCCGGATCCTCGCGGATCGCCGCCCCGACCGCGTCCTGCGGCGTCGCCTCCTCGCCGACGCAGGTTCGCGCGGCGGGATCCGGGCGCCGCCAGCGAGAGCCGCGGTCGGCGGCGCGGACGCCAGGATGCGGGGAGCGGCCTGATGCCCGGCGCGCGGCGGTCCGCGCCGTCCGGGGGTCGCGGGCAGGCTGATCGCCGCCGCCCGACCGGAGGGCCGAAGGCTCCTGGCTGGCGGTCTGCCGAGCGCCTCGCCGTCGTCATGGACGGCCAGGTGGAGGACAGGCGATGGCACGAGTTCGAGGCCGCCGCGTGGACGGACGCGACGCGGACCCTGTCCGCGTCGCTTTCGTCGACGACCGCGTCGCTGCCGCTGCGCCTGGTCGTCGCCGAAGGAGGACGAGAGATCGCCCTCGTCGTGCGCGAGCGGATCGAGCACCCATCGTCTTCCAGGAGCACGCTGACCTGCCGTCGGGGTCTCTCGCGCGCGGGCTCGTGCGCCGCGACGCCGACGGCTCCCTCTTCACCAGATCGTGATCGACGGGCAGCCGGACGCTCGGGACGAAGCCGATCTCGACCGGCTGGATGCGTCCATCCGGGACGTCGTGGGGATGCCGCCGGCCGACCGCGACGGCCTGTGATACAGGTCGCTTCCCCAGGATTAGGCCGCCTTCGGGAGTGCTGCTACAGTTTTCATGTTCGCATTCCCGCATAGCTCAATGGCAGAGCATCCGACTGTTAATCGGACGGTTGCTGGTTCGAATCCAGCTGCGGGAGCAGATCGAAAAGGCCAGGCGCTCGGCCTGGCCTTTTTCGTCGCACCTCCCCGACATCGGCGCGCCCGTGCGGATGGCATAGAATCTGGCATGGCCTTCCGTGATCTCGTATTGTCGGCGACCCGGTTCTGCGCACGCCGTGCGCGCCCATCACGCAGATCACCCCGGTGTGCACCTTGTCGAGGACCTGCTGGAGAACGTCGACGAGGACGGGCGCGGGCCTGGCCGCCAACCAGATCGGAGTCTCCCTGCGCGCCTTCTCCTCGAACATCGAGGGCGAGATCGGCTACATCCTCAACCCGGTCATCACCGCGCTGTCCGACGACCGCTACCAGGACGGCGACGAGGGCTGCCTGTCCATCCCCGGACTGTTCTTCCCGACCAAGCGCTCCCTGGTACGCACGCGCCGAAGGCATCGACGTCGACGGCAAGGCGAAGGTCGTCGAGGGGGAGGAGCTCATGGGACGCTGCATCCAGCACGAAGTCGACCACCTCGACGGGCACCTGTACGTCGACCGGCTGGAACGGGACGTCCGCAAACAGGCCATGCGCGCGATCCGCGACCTATAGCCGCGACCGTGCCGGATGGACGTGCGGAACTGGCGCTCTACCGCGAAGTATGGCAAAAGTGGAATCGCGTCCTGCGTTCGCGTGACAAGGAAAGCCACCCACCAGCAGGAGGAACGCGATGACGAAACACGCCACACGGGGCGTCATATTCATTCACTCGGTGTCACCGACTGTTCAACCGCATGTTGAATGGGCGGTATCCAGTGTACTCGGCTATGAAGTCCACTTCGAGTGGACGACCCAGCCGGCACAGCCGTCCATGAACAGGGCTGAGATCTCACGGTCGGCGAGGTCGGCACGAGCCATGCTCGCCTCGGCGCTCGGCGGCTGGGAGCATCTGCGCTCGAGATCACCGAGGACTGCACTGCGGTCACCGAGGGGCTGCTGGTCAGCGACCCCGGCTGGGGATCTTCTACGCCCAAACCGACATCATGGGCAATGGTCATCCCGGAGAACAGGATCCGCGCCGCGGTCGAACTGGCCGAGGCGACCCCGACGAACTCCGGCGCCTGATCGACCTCGCGCTCGGCCAGGCCTGGGACGACGAGCTCGAACCCTTTCGATACGCCGAGCGGGGGCGCCCGTCCGCTGGCTCCACCGCGCTGGGTAGGCGCCGGGCCCGGCGCCTCTACGCATTCTGGAGATTCGCACTCAGAGCGGGCCTCCCCGGGCGGCCCAGAGAGCCGGAGCCGCCTTCGCTCCCGAGACGGCTCCCGCCTCAGAGCGGGCTTTCGGCGCCCGTGCCCATCGCCTCGCCCAGGCCCGCGCCCCTTCTTCATGCGCCTGCGCGGCGGTCCGCGGCCTGCGTCTGGACGTCGGCCAGGTCCACGAGGTCCCGACGGTGGAGGCCCCTGAATGTCGGCGTCGAGCAGCGTCGTCGCAGCGGCCTTCTCCACGGCCACGGCCACGACCCACCGCGTGACCGCGTCGACGCAGTCCAGGCGGAAGCCCGGCCCTCCGTCCTCGTGGCCTTCGCGGCTGAGCGCCTGCGTGCCGCGTCGTAGAGTGAGTCCTGATCCATCGTCCCTCCTGCAGGTAGCTCGTTGTATGTCAGCATAGTTGGCGGCGCCCGACATGAAGGAGTTGATGGCGCGTACGTTGAAATCCCACCCCGTCGATCCGCAGCAGCGGCTCGTCGACAAAGTTGCCGAGACGTCAGGAACGGCGAGGTGATCGCCTTCCCACCGATTCGGGATACGCGATCGGCTGCTCCCTGGCCAACAAGGAGGGCCTGGACCGGATCCGGGCGATTCGGCAGGTCGGAGACCGCCACCACTTCACCCTCCTGTGCCACGACTTCGCGCAACTGGGCCAGCCTCGTCATCGTCGGGGAACTCGGAGTTCAGGCTCATCAAGTCCCTCACGCCGCCGTACACGTTCATCTTGAAGGGCACGAAGGACGTGCCGCGCATGACCCTCAATCCCAAGAAGCACACGGTCGGCGTGCGCATCCCCGACCATCGGATCACGCAGGCCATCCTCGCGGCGGTGGGCGAGGCCATGCTCTCCTCCCTCGCTCATCCTGCCCGGCGAGGAGGACCCCATGACCGATGGCTGGGAGGTCAACGACACCCTCGGGCCACCTCGTGACGTCGTCGTCGAAGGCCGCGGCACGGACGGCCCGACGACGGTGGTGGACTTCGTCAGGCCAGATCGCCCGCACGGCGCCGGAAGCGTCGAGGGATCGAGGCTGTGACGCCTGCCCGTCCGGTCCTCTTCGACATGGACGGCACGCTCACGGACTCCTCGCCATCATCACGGCCTGCTTCGATCGCACCATGCGCGAGGAGGCGGGCGTCGTCCACGAACCCGCCTTCTACCGGCGCTTCATCGGGCCGCTGCTGCACGACTCCTTCGCTGAGCTCGGAGTGGCTGACCCGCGCGCTTCGTCGCCGAGTACCGCCGGCGCTACGCCGAGACGATGCTCGACACCCCGCTGTTCCCCGGCGTCCGGGAACTGCTGGAGCGACTCGACGCCGCCGGCGTGCCCATGGTCGTCGCCACCTCGAAGAAGGAGGAGGCCGCTCGCGCCATCGTCGAGCACCTGGACGTCTCCCGCCATTTTCTGGCCGTCTGCGGCGCTGACGAAGTGGGCGGCAGAGTCGCCAAGCACGAGATGGTCGAGGACGCGCTGGCCGTGCTGGCCGAGCGGGGATCGATCCGGCGTCCGCGGTGATGGTCGGCGACAGGAAGTACGACGTCGATGGCGCCGCCGTCCACGGGCTGCCGACGGTCCTCGTCGAGTGAGGGCCGCCCCCTGCCGAGGAGTACGCGCTGAGCCTGGCGGACGGTCCGCACCGTCGACCAACTGGCTGAGCTGTTGATCGGCGCAGCCCCCTAGCCTCTGTAAGAGCGCCACCGCCGTGCCGGTCATGGAGACCATGAGCATGTCGCCCTGCCCGAGGGACTTCGTAGTCGAGGTCGACGCCCACGACGGCGTCGGCCCCAGCCTCTGCGGCGCTCGACGAGCTCCCTCTGGCGCTCTGCGCGCCGTTAGAAGCTCTTCCTCGTATCCCTGCGAGCGGCCGCCGAAGAGGTTGCGCAAGCCCGCGCCGATGTCCTTGATCAGGTTGACGCCCGCGATGACCTCTCCGGTGACCAAGCCGAGGTACCGGTCGATCGTGAAACCTTCGATGCTGTTGGTGGTGGTGATAATCATCGGGTGCTCTAGTCGGATTGTCATCTGGTCGTCAGGCCGATCGTCCAGCACGGGTTCGGCCGCGTTGGGGTTGAACAGATCGTACTGGTCGATCGCCCGCTTGACCACGCCTCGGTCGATTTTTCCCCTGGTCGGCCAGGCCCTGGAGGCGCGCACCGCCATGGAAGCGGCGTCGATCGTGAGGAACCGGCGGGCAGCCGGCCTGGTGTCCGGAGAACCCGAAGCCGTCCGCGCCCAGCGTGTAGTAGTCGCCCGGGATCCACTTCGCGATGGAGTCCTGCACCTGGTGCTCGAAGTCCGACGTCGCCACGAACGGGCCTTCGGCGCCCTGCAGCTTGCCGGTCAGCATACGGCACTCGAGGCTCGTCTTCGGGTGGAGGAAGTTGTGCCTGTCCGCCTCAGGGCGTCGCGCCTGCGCTCGTACCACGAGGTGACCGACCACGCGGCGGCCTGAACGCCCCAGCGGGGCGGAGGCGCCGCGCGCGGACGGCCCGACGGCACCGCGACCCCGAGGCGAGGAGTTGGACTCTGTGCCCGTCCCCTCGGCGGGTCGCACCAGATGGATGCCCTGAGGATTCCTCGCGATCGACCTCCGGTTCGGCTGGCTGGTGGATCAGCCGTTGTGAGACCGTGGTGCAGTACATGACGTTCTGGTCCCGGCCGTCGGGCCGTCTCCGCACATGCGCACGATGCTGTCGTGGACGATGTGCGCGATCTCGTAGGCGTAGGCCGGATCGTGGCTGACGATCGCCGGGTTGGTCGAGGCCAGGACGGGAGTGCCCGTCCATGTGCTGCAGGCCCTCGCCCGCGAGGGTCGTCCGGCCCGCCGTGGCCCCGACGATGAATCCGCGCGCCATCTGGTCGCTGGCGGCCCAGAACTGGTCTCCAGTCCGCTGGAAGCCGAACATCGAGTAGAAGATGTAGAAGGGCACCATGGGCGTGCCGTGGGTGGCGTAGGAGGTTCCGACGGCCTGGAAGGCGGCGACCGAGCCCGATTCCGAGATTCCGTGTGCAGGAGGACGCCTTTCTCCGACTCCTTATAGGACAGCAGGAGGTCGTGGTCCACCGACGTGTACCGCTGTCCCTGCGTGTTGAATATCTTGCCGTTGGGGAACATGGCGTCGAGGCCGAAGGTTCGGGCCTCGTCGGGGATGATGGGCACGATCCGGTGCCCGAAGCTCCGTCCCTGGCCAGATCTTTGTAGAGGCGGACGAGCGCCATGGTCGAGGCGACTCTCTGCTTGCCGGACCCGCCTTGATGGCGGAGAAGTGCCTGTCGGCCGGCATGTCCACTCCGCCGGCCAAGACCCGCCGTTCGGGGAGGAATCCGCCTAGGGATGCCCGTCTGTCGAGCATGTACTTCATGGCCGGCCTCGTCGGGCCCTGATGACGTACGGCGCCTCGTAGGGAGTCCTCCAGGCTGCGCGTCGGGGATGTCCAGGTGGGGTGTGCGCGCAGCTTGAGGTCCGCCGCGCTGAGCTTCTTCATCTGGTGGGTGGAGTTGCGGCCGCGAAGTTCGTGCCCAGCGCGTAGCCAGCGACGGTGTGCGCGAGGATGACGGTCGGCTGGCCCCTGTACTCGGTCGCGGCCCGGTAGGCGGCGTACACCTTGTGGTAGTCGTGCCCGCCGCGCTTGAGCGCCCAGATCTGCTCGTCCGTCCAGTCGGAGACCATGGCCTTCGTGCGCGGGTCGCGTCCGAAGAAGGAGTCGCGCACGTATGCTCCGTCGTTGGCGCGGTACCCTGGTAGTCTCCGTCGAGCGTCTCGTCTCATGAGATTGACGAGGGCATGGTCTTTGTCCGCTTGGAGGAGCACATCCCATTCGCGGCCCCAGATGACTTTGACGACGTTCCAGCCGGCTCCCTTGAAGAAGGCTTCGAGCTCCTGGATGATCTTGCCGTTGCCGCGGACCGGGCCGTCCAGGCGCTGCAGGTTGCAGTTGACGACGAAGGTCAGGTTGTCGAGGCCCTGGGTGGCGGCCAGCTGCAGAAGCCGCGAGACCTGGGCTCGTCCATTTCCTGTCGTCCAGGAAGCACCAGACCCGCTGGCCGTCGGTGCCCTCGATGCCCCGGCCGTCCAGGTATCTGTTGAACCACGCCTGGTAGATCGCGGCTGCCGGGCCGATCCCCAGCGACACGGTGGGGAACTCCCAGAAGTCCCGCAGCTGGCGGGGTGGGGTAGAGGCAGGCTGCGGCGCGCCCGAGCGGCGCGAAACCCTGTTGGCGGAAGGAGTCGAGGTCCGCCTCGCTCAAGCGGCCCTCGAGGAAGGCGCGCGTAGTTCCCCGAGAGGAGTGGCCCTGGAAGAAGACCTCGTCGCCCCGCCGGGATGGTCCTTGCCGCGGAAGAAATGGTTGAGTCCGACCTCGTGAGAGGTGGCCTGGGCCGCGAAAGGACGAGATGTGGCCGCCGACGGCCAGGCCCGGGCGCTGCTGGCGGGTGACCATGACGGCGGCGTTCCAGCGGACCCAGCGTCGGAACCGGCGCTCCAGGCTTCGTCCCCGGTAGAAGGGGCTCGTCCTCGACGGGGATCGTGTTGACGTAGGGCGTGACGAGGTTGCGGGGCACGCTCACGCCCTGGTGGCGCCCGCTCCTCCAATCTCGTCGAGGATGGCGCGCCCGCTGGGGTCCTCCCGTCGAGATGAGGTCGTCGACCGATTCGATCCACTCACGGGTCTCTCGGCGTCGATATCGGCACCTGGTTGCGCTGGCCGTTGACAAGCGGCGACATCCCCTGTCTGTGAGCTCACGAATTCTCCTGTGTCGTCGTGGGATCCGGGCATCGTCGCGGAGAGCCTGGCGACTCGAATCCATAGTGGCTTCGACGGGACCGGCCGTCGCCTCGGCTGCGCCCGAGGCGGACGAAAGTCCCATAATGTATGCCCCAGTCTAACCGTCTTTCGGCCTCGGGCTCACGCCGCGGTGGTTTTACGCGGTGTGAGGTGCTTCGCCATTTGCGAATTCGCCTCAAATGCGGTGGGCTATGACCATGAGTTCGTTGGGTTTCGCATCGGGAAGCGTAATTCAGGAGTTTGGCTACGACGACGATGTCGACGAGGCCGTTCGCGCACAGATCGAGGAAGAGACCGGTCAGAGCTGGTCGACGAGGACCACCGCGACATCGTCGACGGCGCGTCGCGTGGTGGCGCGACGAAGACGGCGACGTCGACGACCTCGCCGACCTCTTTCTCGATATGAAGGCCAACCCGAGTCGGACGTCTCCTGCTGGTCCGTTCCGGAACGCGTGCCCTGGCTACGTCACCGCTGACGTCATCGGCACGCCGCCGAGACGGCTGGTCTTACGGCGACGACGATGTATTGCCGGCGCCGCCGCGTGGATGTCGTTGATCATGGCGCTCCAGACGCCAGAATGTGACTGCTCGCGGCACCCGCAACGCTGTTCGGATGCCCAGTGCAGCGGGCGGGCGCCATACAGTTCGCTCCGTGGGTCTGTAGCCCAGTCGTGGTCAGAGCACTGCGCTGGCACCGCAGGTGTCGTCGGTTCGAGTCCGGCTGGCCCACCACAGGCTCCGGGACATTTATGTCGTTGGAGAAGGCTGATAAGTTGTGGATGCGGCACGAGCGAATCTCCGGAGATCACCGGAACGGGAACTTCTCGCTGAGGGTGTCGTCATCATTCATGTAGATTTTCGGGGCTGTATGACGCCAAGAACGTCTATGTCTCCTGTGCATTAGCGTACAGCCTGTTTTTGGAAGTAGTCAAAGGTGGGAATATCTGTATTTCTTGCATATCATTTAACGAGCATATACATTTATGAGGTGTAGAAAATGAACATACCAAAGATATTAACGAATCGGAGCAGCAATCGTTACAATCACAATTTTTCTTTTGCAATCTTTTTTTAATTATTGATTTACTGGCTCCTATTTTGTAAGGTATGTTTTTATTTGATAGATATATTATGATGGTTGCAGGATTTATATGAAATGCTACGATCGTCGAGCAGCTGCGAATATAGGAATGGTTTCAGCTTCTATTTATGCGTATTCCTTAGTATATTTCGCACAGACCACAAGTGTCTCGCCTGGATGAGTTAATGAACAGTTCCTATTATTTTGGATTTTAAACGAGGCGGCTCTAATATTTAATTACGAATTTATTAGGGTATGGGTATAATGGCTCTTTCCACATTCTTCACTGACTATCCATCAAGGCAGACTGCACAAGTGACAAGTGGCTGAAAATGTTTAATGATAATTCATGGTATATTTTTATCAGTTGCTTTTTATGCCGATGACGGGTGTCTTCAGCAACGCATCAATTGGAGAATCAAGTAGTGGCGGAGTCATTGCATTGGTTTTTGGTGTGTTTATTTTTCTGCCGATAGGTGTTTTATCATATTTTCATTTTGGAGAAGCAAAGTGACAAAAATCCAGATTTTATCGAAATGCTTTTAACCTAAAAAACAGCGGAATAATTTTGTTATTCTGTCGTTCTTTGTTTACGATTCACTATGGAGAGTACTCGGCGGCTGATGAGGGTGTTGGGATGGTATGGCGCCGACGAGAGATGAGTGAATTGCGACTGGCTGAACGGCTTTCTTTGACAGTGATGAGTGCGCCGTCTGCCGCGGTTCTCTGCTGGTGTCCGCGCCTGCGGGTTTCGTCGCTCATGCGCCACCTCGGCTGGAACGGACGGGGACGCTGGCGGTGTGGAGGTAGCGGCGGAAGGTTTCGCATGTACGCCGACGTTCACTCGGGGCGCGTGTACTGCGTTCTCATCACGATGCGCTGTGGCCTCGGGCGTCGGCAACCGCCTTTGCTCGCTCTCCACTGCGACGATCGCATCGGAGGACCCAGGAGATGGCAAAGGGCGCCTCGCGATCGTCGCGTCCGCTATCGCGGAGGCGCCCTTCCCTCCATGGCCGTCCCCATTAGGATTGCCTTACGCCTAGCACGTCGAGTCGTGGAACGAGGAGCCCATGGGTGTCAAGGACGCAGCCGTCGGAGGTTTGATGCACGGCTTCCGGGCGGTCGCCTCCCGTTTCAGGGACGTCCCGCCCAGCCGCGGACCCACAGGTGCTTCGCCGTCACCGTGAGCGAGGTCGCCGACGTCGCGGCGCACCTTCGCCGGATCACGGTCAAGCCCCTGAACTCCGCGACTATCGCCCCACCGGCCCCCGACGAGTACTTCGGCCTCGTCATCCCCGGCCGGAAGGACCTCGTCCTGCCCGAGCCGAAGAGGGCTGAACATCCGCGCGGAGCTGGGGGCCATCCCGAGGAGTCCCGGCCCTGACCTGCGCTGGTACACCGTGCGCTCGCACGACCCCGCCGCCGGCCGTCTCCTCATCGACGTCGTCACCCACGGCGACAACGGCCCGGGATCCGCGTGGGCCCTGAGGACCGGCCCGGGCGACGCGGTGGGCCTGCGGACTCTGACCTCCGCTGGCGGCGCACCGAAGCGCCGCAGCTCCTCGTGGCCGACCCCTCTTCGGCGCCGGCGCTTTCGCGCCATCGTCGAGGCGTGCTCTCGGTCGTTCCGAAGGCGGATGCACGTGCGTCGTCGGCCGGGCCCGGAGTACTTCGAACCCGGCCTGACGTCCCTCGAGCCGGGCCTAGCCTCGATGGACGTGCTCTACGCTCCCGTCGAGGAGAGCGCGGCCGCCGTAGTGGAGAACCTCCGTGACGCCGGGCCGCTCGACGTCGGGTACGCCTGGCTGTGCGGCGAAGCCGGTCTGGCAAAGGCGGCCCGCCGGCTCGTGGTCAGGGAGTGGGGTGTGGCCCAGAACCGAGGTGTCTTCTCGGCTACTGGCGGCGGGCGACCGCCGCGCACGAAGGGAGACTGACGGCCGTGCGGTCGGAGGCCGCGCGAAGGCGGCGATGCGCACCGGCGGCGCACCCTCGACGGCGGCGTCCCCGCAGGGAGGAAGCCTTCCCAGCCCGGCCGCGGTCACATCGCGACCTCCCCGACGATGCGCGTGATGGCGGCGCCGCCCACCCAGACGGCCCTCGACGTGCGAGGCCGTCAGAAGGCCCTGCGCGCCCGGACACGGGCTCCCTGGGACACCGTGCGGGGAGGACGTCCTCGGGCGAGGAACCACTGGCCGATCGAGGCGTTGAGACTGCCCGTCACCGGGTCCTCAGCCACGCCGGCCCCGGGGCGAAGGCGCGGACCTCGTAGGCCGCCTCGCCGGGGCCCCTCCGGCGCGCGCGCCGACGACGCCGACCATCGCTTCCGGAAGCCCGGAGAAGTCGGGTTCCAGTGCGAGGACCTCTTCGGCGTTGGAGACCTCGACGGCGGCCCATCCGGGCCTGTCGTCCACCCTCAGCGTCGCGGCGATCTCGGCGAGCCGATCCTCCTCGATCGGACCGCTGCGGCGCGTCGCGGGCGCTTGAAGGCGAGGTCGGCGCCGTCGCAGACGATCGGCACGAGCCCTGCGCCGCATTCCTGGACGATGCGCCCCGCGCACGGGGCGTTCCTCCACTGTCGAGCCAGGCCCGCGCCGCGCCGAGCGTGGGATGCCCGGCGAAGGGAAGCTCCTGGAAGGGCGTGAAGATGCGGACGGCGTAGTCGGCGTCGGGGAGGAGGGAAGACGGTCTCCGACAGGTTCGTCCACCGGGCGAAGCGCTGCATGAGCTCGGCCGGCAGATCCGTTCCTTCGACGACCGCTGCGAGGATTGCCCAGGAAGGGGGCCGATGCGAAGACGTCGACCTGCTTGAATTCGCGGGGGCGGGACACAGGCCGTCCTTTCGCTCGGGACGATTGCCGCCCTCCGATTCTAGCCGTTGCACGACATGCGGACGGTGTATCGCGTAACCCATCGGTATCGAAGAAACGAAGACATGCCTTCTATTCGAGGGCCGAGCGTTGGACAATAGAGTTGACGCAGCTTAGAGAAAAGAGATCGCGTGAAATCGAATACATGCTCCTGTGCTCCTATCGTTTCGCGTCGTCCTATCCGGGGGCTCACTCGCGGCCGCCGCGCTTCGGGCGTCGATGACGCAGCGCTCTCGCCGGCGCAGGCCCGGGCGGGAGACGGCCTCCTTTCGGTCGTCCCGGCTCCGCCCGACCCCTCGGCCGTGCGCCGGTGCCTCAAGGAGAACTTCAACATCGTCGACGCCGACTCGACCCGGTCCGCCGTCGACGACCGGCCGCGGGCCGCTATCGGGTCAATCCCCAGAGCTTTCAGACCGTCTTGTCGCGATAGTCGAGCAGAGCGAAGCCGCCGGCGACATCGCCCGGATCGCCGGGGACCGCGGGCCGCAGGGTTCGACGACTGTCGGATCGTCGATCTGCTGGCGAGGGCCTACGCCGGCGCCTCCTCGACGAGGCGGCCTTCGTCCAGGCCCCTGTCCGGCCAGGGCGAGCGGATCGCGGCCTCCTACTCGGGTGGAGCAGTACCATGCCTCCTGCGCACTGGGCGAAAATGGTCCACGCGGGGACGGCGGGCTGGCTCGTGGGGCGCAGGGAGGACTTCCTGACGGCGATCCTCGAATGCTGCTTCCCTCGCCCAGGCCTTCGACCGCGCCTCGTACTGGCCGAAGGCCGACTTGCGGAGGTCGGCCGCCTCGTCTCCGCCCTCCTACCGCCGAGTACGGTCGGCGCCGTGGCGCCCGCCGCCCTCTCCGCCTCGCAGTCCGCGGGCCCGCCGGCCCACGAATACCCGCAGCCGGCCGCCGAGCTCCTCGGCGAGCGGGCGTCCTCGGGCGCACGGTCTGTCCGCGCGCGCGCGCTCGCCGAATACGCCCTGTGGGGCCGCCCGCCAGGCGGGAGTCGACTGGATGCTGACGGGATGGGATCGAGAGGACCTCGGCGTGCTCCTGCCGATGCCCGTCCCTCCCCGCAGGCCGGTCGGATGTTCTGGATCGAATGGTCCAAGGACAGCAGGGCCCCTACGAAGGAGTCCAGTTCGCGCGGCTGAGCACGAGCGGTGGTGTCGCGCCCTGCTGACGGACGCCTGGGTCTACGACCGCGAGAAGAAGCCCTTTCGCAAGACCGTCATCACGCCGATCCCTGGGAGCTGCCGCCTTCACGGCGGAGACCACCCCCTGGGGTCGATCAAGATCCTCCTCAACGGCCGCAGGTGGGGCTGATACCCGAACCCGCCTACGACATGATCGGAGAGCCCAGAGACCGCTTCCTGTCCGTCAGCCCCAAGGAAGGCGAGGCCTTCCTGGCGCCATACCTCGAGCGCCTGAACGGCGTCCTGGCCGAACTCGGCACGCGGGTCCGCCGGTTCTCCGAGGAGCACTCCGAGGACGGCGGTCGCCGAGACGGCCGCGCGCGAGACGCGTCGGAGCCGCCCGCGGTAGGCTGGTCGCATGACGATCACCGTGGGCGACGTCGCGGCGGCGATGGACCGGATCTTCCCTCCCGCGACGGCGCAGGCCTGGGACCGCGTCGGCCTGGCGGTCGGCGACGTGCACGCGCCCGTGCGCAGGATCGGCTTCGCCGTCGACCCCTGCGAGGCGAGCGTCGAAGAGGCCATCGAACGCGGCGCCGACATGCTCATCACCCACCATCCGCTGTACCTGCAGGGGCACCCACGCGGTCACGAGCCGGACGGCGAAGGGCAGGTGGACGGCCGCCCTCATACGCTCGGACACGGCGCTGTTCTCCGCCCACACCCAACGCGGGACGTAGCCGCCAGCACCCTCGCCCTGGCCGCACTCCTGGGCGTCGAACTCGAACGGCCCCTGGACGAGGCGAGCGGACTGGGGAGTGGGCCGGCTCTCCCGGCCCACGAGCCTGCAGGGCCTTCGCCGACCTCGTCGCCCGGAGCCTCCCGCCCGTGCCCGCGGGCGTCCTCGTCGGAGGCGACCTCGCACGCCAGGTACGGCGGGTGGCCATCTGCTCCGGCTCGGGCGACTCTTTCCTCGCCGAGGCGAACGCCGCGGGGCGGACGTCTATCTGACCGCCGATCTGCGCCACCATCCGGCCACCGATCACTGTGGGACGGCGGCTGCGCCCTCGTGTGCGCCACCCACTGGGCCAGCGAATGGCCGGTGCTGGCGCTCATGGACGAACGCCTGCGCAGCGAGCTCGGCGATCGGGCGCCCGAGGCCTACGTCTCGCGGATACCGACCGACCCTGGACGCTGGCGGTGCGCTAGCCCGCCCCGCTACGGGGCTCGGGCGCCGCCGATACGCGCGGGAGCCGGCCCCGCGGGGCCGGCTCCCATTCTCACCGCACGCGGCGAATCCGCCGCTCGTCGGCTCGCTACTCCCAGCGGAACAGCTTGATGGCCGCGCCGTACACGACGACGACCCAGAGCCCCACCAGGCCGAACTGCAACGCGATGTCGCCGAAGCCCGCGTGCTCGGTCATGACGAGCCGGAAGCCCTCCACCATCGGGGTGACCGGCACGAACTTGGTGACTCCTGCAGCCAGTCCGGGAAGAGGTAGACCGGGAAGAAGACACCCGACAGGAACATGAGGGGCATGGCGACGACGTTGGTCAGCACAGAGGACTGATTCTCGTTCTTCGCCCAACCGCCTATCGTCAGGCCCAGGCCGATCATCGCCACCGCGGACAGCAGGAGGAAGGGAAAGAAGACGAGCCAGTCGCCGCGCATCTTGAAGTGGAAGACGAAGGTCCCCACGAGAACATCGTGGCCACGCTGAGGAGCGCGACGACGAGGTAGTGGATGCCCGAGGCGATGATCAGCTGGGCGGGCGAGAACGGCGCGGCCCGCAGTCTCCGATAGGAGCCGCGCTTCTTCTCGGCGGGCATGGTGTTGGCCAGGCCGAAGATCCCCATCGACATCAGGCTGAAGGTCAGGAGCCCGGTGAACGTGTAGTCGAAGCTCGACAGCGCCTCGTCCCCGACGGCGTTCGAGGAGACCTTGATCGGCGCGTCCGGCTGCCCCAGCGCCTTGTTGACGCCGTTCGTCGTCTGGTTCATGACGGCGGTCGGGTGCCGCCCGCCTGATCCGACCCCTTCGAGTACAAGACCTTGATCGTCCCCCTGGGCTTGCCGTCGGGGCCCTGCTCGCCGAAGTCCTTCGGCAGCTCGATGATCCCGTCGATCTGGGAGCGCTTCATCTTCTCCTTGGCGTCGTCCAGGCCCTTGACGTCCTGACCTTCAGTGACGCTGTCCTCGCCCTTGGTGGCGTTGTCGACGAACTGCTGGGCGAGACTGGCTGTGGGGTGGTTGATGATCCCGACCTCGAAGTTCACCGTCTGGTTCTTGAAGATCGAGCCGAAGACGAAGAGGAAGATCAGCGGGAAGAGGAAGGTGAAGAACAGCGACACCTTGTCGCGCGGAAACGCCTCTGGAAGGCCTGCACCTGGCCGAGGATTCCGGTCCAATATCTTTTCATCGTCAGTCCCTGATGGCCTTCCCTGTAAGGTCGATGAAGACATCCTCGAGGTTTGCCTGCTCGACGTGTTGTGCTTTCTTGAAGCCCGCGCCAGCAGCTGCTCGATGAGGTGGTGGGGGCTGTCGATGGTGATGATCTTCCCGCCGTCCATGATCGCCAGGCGATCGCACAGCAGCTCGGCCTCGTCCATGTAATGGGTCGTCAGCACGATCGTGATGCCGTCGTCCCGGATCTGCTGGATGAGCTCCCACGGGTTGCGGCGCGCCTGCGGATCCAGGCCGTGTAGGTTCGTCTAGGAAGAGGACCCGCGGGTTGTTCACAAGCGTCGAGGGCGATGGCGAAGCGCTGCTTCTGGCCGCCTGAGAGCTTCGACGAAGGTCTTGGACTTCGGTCAGCTGGACTTTGGCGAGCAGGGCGCCGACGTCCGCCTTGGTCCCGTACAGGCTGGCGGAACATCTTCAGCTGTTCGCGCAGCGTCAGCATGTTGTAGAAATCCGTGGACTGCAGCTGGATGCCGATGATCTGCTTGATCTTCTTGGGGTTGCGGACCACGTCGATCCGTCGATGGACGCGGTGCCGGCGTCGATAGTGCGCAGAGCCTCGAGCATCTCGGAGCGTGGTCGTCTTCCCCGCTCCGTTCGGCCTAGAATGCCGAATATCTCGCCCTCGGTTCACGGTGAATGAAATACCGTCGACGACGTTGACGCCCTTCGTAGTTTTGACCAAATCTTCGACGGCGACTATGGGTTTGGCCTCTGCCATGGGAGAACTCCTGGTCTCTCGTTTGTTCGGTGCGCGGCTGGTCAGCTGTGGAGTCGAGGCATGTCGTGGCAATCCTCGTAAAACGCGCACTGGGGCATCATACTCTGGGCCCAGGATGAGCGACGACCTCGCGGGCAGTCCTATCCATGACCGCCGGCGAGTCGACCCTGGCCGATCCGCCTCCGGCCGCGCTCTGCGGCTTTCGGGCGGGCGTAAAGACCGCTGCCGAGGCCAGGTGCGCGAAGGGCCGGCAGGAGCGGTTTGCGCGCGGCCTCGGTGTGGCGGCGGCCCTCTGCCTGTAGGGGTGGGCGCATGGGGCTGACGGTCGACGCGCCGGCAGGGACCGCGCATCATCCGGCCGCAGCCATCTTGCATCCCGACTCCTCGGACAAGGCACTGACAGCGCAGCAGCACCGGCACACGACCAGATCACCCTCCTCGACGTCGCCGAGCTCGATCGGCAGATCGCTCGTCTCGGCCGCGAGGACGCCAAGCATCCGCTGCGCGCCGAACTCGGCGCGCTCATCACACGCGGCGGCTGCGCGGGCGCGCGACAGGGACGCCGCGGCCGAAGCCGTCGCCGCCGCCGAGGGCCGGCTCGCCTCGGCCGAGGACGAGCGCCTCGCTGCGCGGGCAGATCGAGGAAGGAGGCGCAGCTCAACTCGGGAGGAGGCCTGACCAGCCGCGACCTCGCATGGCGCTCCAGGAGGAGATCGCCGGCCTGCGCTCCCTGCTCGAACAGGCGGCGGACGCCGAGTTCGCCGCGCCTCGGGCGGAGGAGGAGGCCGGGCCGAAGTCGCGCGCATCGACCGCGAGATCGCCGCGCTCAGGAACGGGTGCTCAGGGGCGCGCCCGTCTCGAAGACGACGTGGCGCAGATCATCGCCCAGCGCGGGAGATCCAGGCCGAGCGCGACGCCCTGTTCGCCCCGCTCGCCGACGACCTCAGGAGGCGTACGAACGCGCGCGATCCCACGGCGGGTACGCCGTCATGGGGAATGCGGCCGGACGGGAGCACCGCGCGGGCGTCAGGTTCTCGCCCTCGAAGTCGCACGCATCCGGGCTCTGCCCGACGACGCCCTCTATGTCTCCGAGGACTACGACTGCATCGTCGTCCGGCTCGAAGGCTCGAGGCGCCGCAGGGCTGTCGAGGCCCCGTTTTCCTCCGACCCGCGCCGGCTGGTACCATGGACTCAGCGGATGAGTCGGCCAGGCGGCCGCATGGGCGTCGCCCACGAGGAACGTCCGGGCTCCACAGGGAACGGTGGTGGTAACGCCCACCCGGGTGACCGCGGAAAGCGCCACAGAACAGACCGCCGCGCGAGCGGCAAAGGGGTGAAACGGCGGTGTAAGAGACCACCGCGTTCCGGGCGACCGGGACGGCAGGGCAAGCCCCACCGGGAGCAAGGCCAGACAGCGCGCGGTGAGGCGTCCCGTCTAGCGCGCGGGTGGGCTGCCTCGAGCCTCGGCAACGCGAGGCCCTAGATGGATGGTCGCCGCCGCCTTCGGAGCCGCGTGCCGGAGGCGGAACAGAACCCGGCGTACCGGCCGGCTCATCCGCCTGGGCGACGCGTCGCCTGACGTTGACCGGTCGGCGGTTGCGCATCCATCCGCCGGGCGCGGCGCCGCGGATCCTCGTCCACGTGCGCCAGGCCCGCGTCAGTGCCCGCCTGCGCCCGGCGCGGCGACGCTCGCTACGGGCGCAGGCCCAGGCGGGATTCGAGGGCAGGTGAGGATCTCCGCCCCGTCCTCGGTCACGACGGTGTGTGCTCCCACTGCGGCGGTGCGTCCGCGGTCCTTCGTCACGACGGTCCAACCGTCCTCCCACTGCTCCCACGCGATGCCTCCCAGGGTGAGCATGGGCTCGATCGTGAAGCCATCCCGGCCTGGATGACGGTGCTGTAGGGAGGGCGCGGCGTCGTAGTGGGGGACGATCAGCCCCGAGTGGAAGGCTCGCCGACGCCGTGGCCGGTGAAATCCTCGACGACCCCCGTAGCGGAAGCGCTTGGCATAGGATTCGATCACCCGTCCGATGACGTTGATCTCGCGTCCGGGCTTGACCGCCTGTGATCCCCGCAGGGTCGCCGTCCCGGTCCGCTTGACGAGCAGCCGCGACTCTCGTCGACCTCGCCGACGGTGAAGGTGGCGTTCGTGTCGCCGTGGACGCCGTCCTTGTGAGGCGGTGACGTCGATGTTGACGATGTCGCCCTCGGCGAGACCGTCGAGTCCGGGATGCCGTGGCAGATGACTTCGTTGACCGACGCTGCAGCACGACCTGGGGAACCCATGTACCCCAGCGTCGACGGATAGGCGCCGTGGTCGCACATGTACTCGTGGGCGATGCGGTCGAGCTCGTCCGTCGTGACGCCGGGGCGGACCGCCTTGCCCGCTTCGTACAGGGCGTCGGCGGCGATGCGCCCCGCCCGGCGGATGCGTTCGACCGTCTCGGCGTCCTTGACGTCGTCGGCGGTCACGCGCTCAGGCCGTCGTGGAACATGTACTCGGGGCGTTGGATCGAGGCGGGGACCGGCCTCGCGCCGAGACAGTTCCGGGGGTCAGGGTGCCGAGGGGCGCGCGTTGGGCAAGCATGGGTCCAAGCATAGTGGCGCGTCAGAAGCTGTGCTCGGGACCGGGGAACTCGCGCGCTCGCACCGCCGTGCAGAAGTCCGCGGCGGCGGCCCTGAGGGCGTCTCCGACGTGGCCGAGGACCGGGAGAACCTCGGCGTCCACCCGTCATGCCGGCCATGTCCGTCCACACGAGGACCTGTCCGTCGGTGCCCGCCCCGCCCCGACCCCGATCGTGGGGATCCGGACGATCTTCGTCACCTTGGAGGCGAGGTCGGCCGGGACCATCTCGAGCTACGACCGCGAAGGCGCCGGCGTCCTGAACGGCGACGGCGTCGTCGATGACGGCGGCGCGGCCTCGTCCGTGCGGCCCTGGACTCGGGGCCGCCCAACGCGTTCTCCGACTGCGGGTGAATCCGACGTGGCCGACGACGGGATGCCCGCCTTGACGATCGCCTCGATCGCCGGAGCCTGGCGCGTGCCGCCTTCCAGCTTGACGGCGTTGGCGCCTTCATCAGGGCGGACGGCCGAGCGCACCGCCTGGGCGGGGACTCCTCGTAGCTGCCGAAGGGCAGGGTCGGCCACGACGAAGGCGCGCGCGGCCCCTCGGGCGACGGCCCCCGTGGCCACGAGGATCTCCTCGAGGCGGACGGGGGTCGTCGAGGAATAGCCCAGCAGCGTGTTCCCGTATGAGTCGCCCACGAGCAGCGAGTCGACGCCCGATTCGTCGAAGAGCCTGGCGGTCACGGCGTCGTAGCACGTGAGCATCGTGATCGGTTCGCGCCGGGCCTTCTTGTCCGCGAAGTGGTGGATGCGGAACCGCTTGGGCGCGGGGGTCGTCTTGGACATGTCGCTCCCTACGTCTTTCGCACCATCCTATGCCGGGACGGCGGTTCGCGCCCTCCTCGCCGCGGGCGCCGGAGGCCGACGGGCGCCTCACCGGGCCTCATCACCGTCAAGGACCTCCTCGCCGCGGGCGCCGGAAACCGACCCGGGGCCCGGGGACGAGTCCGCAGGGCGCCTCGCCCGGCGCCCTGGCGGGATGTGTGACTGGAAAAGCGCGTGCCGCGTAATATGGCGAGAAAGGAGGGACGTGGACTCGATCGCCAGTGCACTCGGTTTGGGCGGGCTCGGCATTTGCGGTGGCCGTTCTCGTGCTCGTCGGCACGCTTGCTGTGCTGATCGCCGCGTTCGGCCCAACCGCCAGTACCTGGGGGTGGAACGGGGAGGCGTCCCGAGCCGGGGCGGCGCTCAAGACGACGCGGGCCGCTGGCGGAGAGCCTCCTGTGCGCTTCGAGAGCCCGACATGAGCCCGGCCGAGGCCGGATACGTCTACAGGGACTGCGACGGGGTGGAGATGGTCCTGTCGACGATCGTCGACCTCGCGGCGCGAGCGCTTCCTCGACATCATCGAGTACCAGGGAGTTGGCGATCCCGCGCCCGACCGTCATCATCGTCACCAGGCGGACGGCCGACGAGACGTGCACCCGCCAGGAGAAGGCATTGCTGGACCTGCTGGCCGTGCCGGGCGCCGCCGAGGCCCCCTGACTTCATCCGCGCGCGGCCTTCAACCCGTGCATTTTCCGAGCCCAGCTCCGGATGGCCGGGGTCTCCAGGGACTCGGCTCGCCGAGCGCCCGGAGTCGCGGGCGTGCGCAGATCGGTCGCCGAGCTCTTCGGGCGCGACGTCGCCAAGGCGGCGGTCGACGAGCGGAAGTGGTACGACCGGTGGCGCGACCTCCTCGGCAGCGTCAGGGGCCCTCATGCTCCTCGGCGGGGGCCTCGTGTGGCTGGTCTCCTCCTCCTGTGGCTCCTCGGTGCGCTCAGCGGATACTGGTGTCTGCTGCTGTCAGGGCTCGTCTCCGCCGTCGGAGCGGTGACCTTCGTCGGGACCGAGGGCGGACCGCCGAGGCACCGTCGCCAGGGACCAGGCCTGCGGCTTCCGGCGCTTCCTCGTCGAGCGCCGCAGCCCCCGGGCGACGCGGAGGAGCTGGCCCGGTTCGCCGGGTGGGCGATAGCCCTGGGCTGCGTGGACGAATGGGCGAAGAGCCTGGAGCGGCTCGGCTCGGACGTCAGCGTCGACGAGGGCAGTCCCGTGGCTCGTCTCGACCAGGGGCGGATCAACACCTGGCGGACGTGGCCGACGTCATCGAATTCATGCAGGCACGGATCCACGCCGAAGGAGTCTCCAGGACTCGAAGACCCCGCTGCCGCGGATGTCGGACGGATGGGAGGGGCTAGAATCGTTCTGGTGACGCGCCCGCCGGAACCGCGGGCGCGGATCCGCGGGTCGCAGCGCTGCGACGGACCGCGGGCCGCGACGGCGTCCCATGCCGCCGGGCGTCCGGACCGTGCGCGCCGGCCCGGACGAGCCGATTCGCCGAGCCGGGAGGTGCCCGGGTGGCCGCGATGGCACAATGGGAGCGTCGTGAAGGAGTGCCGCATGGACCGTCAGCAGAGAATACGTTCTGCGAACGATCGAGGAAAAAGGGCGTGCGCTTCGTGCGCCTGTGGTTCACCGACGTGGTCGGGCAGCTCAAGTCGGTCGCCATCGCACCTGCCGAACTCGAGCAGGCGTTCGACGACGGCATCGAGTTCGACGGATCGTCCATCCAGGGGCCTGACCCGCGTGTACGAGGACGACATGCTCATGGTCCCCGACGCCGCCACGTTCGCCCTCCTTCCCAACGGGTCGAGGAGTTCCCCTCGGCGAGGATGATATGCGACATCCAGACCCGCGACCGGGAGTCCGTGCGCTCGGATCCTCGCTCGATCCTCAAGCGGTCCTCGACAAGGCCGCTGACATGGGCTTCACCTGCTACATCCACCCGAGGTCGAGTTCTACCTCTTCCATCCCGAGAGCGACCCGAACAAGGAGCCCGTGCCGATCGACACCGGCTCCTACTTCGACCACGTGTCGCGGTCCGTCGCCCAGGACTTCCGCCAGGCCGCCGTGCTCGCCCTGGAGATATGGGGATATCCGTCGAGTTCTCCCATCACGAGACGGGCCCCGGGCAGAATGAGATAGACCTGCGGTACACGGACGCCCTGACGATGGCCGACAACGTCATGACGATGCGCACCATCGTGGGGAACATCGCCATCCAGCGCAGGGTCCACGCCTCCTTCATGCCCAAGCCGCTGATCGCCCACCCGGGCTCGGGCATGCACACGCACATCTCCCTGTTCGAGGGGAGCGCAGCGCTTCCACGACCCGACCGGCCAGTACGGGCTGTCCCGCACGGGACGCCGTTTCCTGCCGGTCTGCTCCTCACGCCGCCGAGATCACCGCCGTCACCTGCCAGTTCGCCAATTCCTACAAGCGCGTGTGGGGAGGGGCGAGGCGCCGGCCTACGTGTGCTGGGGCCGAACAACCAGTCCGCGCTCGTCCGAGTGCCCGTCTACAGTGCGGAGAAGCCGCAGAGCGCCCGGCTGGAGTACCGCGGCCTGGACTGCGCGGGCCAACCCTACTGGCGTTCGCCGTCATCCTGCGCGCGGGCTGGCGGGCGTCGAAAGGGACTACTGAGCTGCCCGAGGCCGCCGACTCCGGACGTCGCGGCGATGTCCGACCTGGAGCAGGAGATCTCCGGGATAGCCAATCTCCCATGTCCCTCGGCGAGGCCATCGCCCTCATGCGTTCCTCGGAACTGGTCGCCGAAACCCTGGGGGAGGACTGCTTCGACTACTTCATCAGGGACAAACGCCACGAATGGCAGCAGTATCGCCAACAGGTCACCCCGGCCGAGCGAATGCGCTTCCTGCCGACTTACTGAGGGACGAGCGATGCGGGAACAGTCGCCGACGAGCCGCCTGCGCAAGGCCGGCTTCTCCGATCCCCTGCGCGCGTCGGCTGCTCGCCGAGCCCGCCTCCGCCCAGCTCGGCGGGCCTGACCCGGAGGACTTTCGCCCCGTCGCCGACCCCCGACCAGTGCCTGCTGGCGCTCATCAGGCTCGCCGAAGCCTGCGCCGATTCGACCGGTCTGGAATCCTGCCCTGAGGGGCCCCGGGCGGCGCGCCTGCTCGCCGTGCTCGGGATGTCCAGCGTCCTTGGGGACTTCGTCGTCTCCCACCCCGGGGCCCCTGGACGTGTTCGAACGGCGCGAACGCCTCGAGGACGTCACGCTGGCGGGCGAACGCCGCTCGGCTCTGACGGCGGTGGGGGCCGACCGACGACGACGTCCCGTGGCCGCCAGCGGAGGGCACGACGCCATCAACGCCATGCGCGCCCACTCACTTCGAGCGGATCCTCTCGATCGCCGCTGCGGATCTGACCGGTCCCGACTCCCTGGCGGCGATGCCGTGCGTGTCGCCGCGATCTCCCACGCCGTCGGTGGGGCCTGGAGGCGGCGCTGGCGGTCGCGCGGTCGGCGTCCCCGGGGCCGAGAACGTCGGCTTGACGATCGTGGCCATGGGCAAGACGGGCGCGTGCGAGCTCAGCTACGTCTCCGACGTCGACGTCGTCTACGTCGCCCGGTCGCTGTCCGACGAAGGCCCTGACGACGAGGCCATGCTGGCCGTCGCGACGAAAGCTGGCCTCCGCGGTCGGCCGCGCCGTCTCCGCCCGCCTACGAGCCGGCCCTGTGGATGCTCGACGCAGGCCTGCGCCCCGAGGGCAAGGACGGCCCGCTCGTGCGCACGCTCGACTCGCATGTGACGTACTACAAACGGTGGGCGAAGGGGTGGGAGTTCAGGCGCTCCCTGAAGGCCAGGCCCATCGCCGGCGACCTCGAACTGGGGCGGGCCTACCTCGACGCCCTCTGGCCCATGGTGTGGGACGCCGCCGGGCACGAGAACTTCGTCGAGGACTCCCGCGCGATGCGCAAACGCGTCGAGACCACGTCCCCTCAAAGAGGAGAGACGCCAGCTCAAGCTCGGCAAGGGCGGCCTGCGGGACGTCGAATTCACCGTCCAGCTCCTCCAGCTCGTCCACGGGCGCACCGACGTCTCCTGCGCGTGCGCCCGACCCTCCAGGCCCTCGCCTGCCTGCGCGACGCGGGGACGTCGCCGCAGAGACGCCGACCTCCTCGACCGCGACTACCGGATCCTGCGGTGCTCGAGCACCGCATCCAGCTGCGGCGCCTCCGCCGCAGCCATCTCATGCCCACAGGCGAGGGACGACATGCGGCGCCTGGCCAGGGCCATGGGCGTGCCGGGCTGCGCGAGCAGAGAGGACCTGGAGAGGCTGTGGCAGGGACACTCGGCGCCAGGTCCGCGCCCTCCACCGCGAGATCTACTACCGCCGCTCCTGCCCGAGGCCGCCCGGCTGTCGGCCGACGACATCGCTTTGAAGGAGTCGTCGGCCAAAGGCCCGCCTGGAGGCCATCGGCTACCGGAACGCTTCCGGCGCCCTTGAGCACATCAAGACGCTGACCGCCGGCGTGTCGCGGACCGCGGCCATCCAGCGCCAACTGCTTCCCGTCATGCTCGGATGGTTCGCCCAGGGGGCCGGAGCCGGACGCGGGCCTGCTCGCCTTCCGGCTCCTGTCGGAAAAAGATGGGCGGCACCCACTGGTACATGAAGACCCTGCGCGACGGCGGAGCCGCCGCCGAGAGGCTCTGCCTGCTCCTGTCCTCCTCGCGCTACATCGCCGAGCAGCTCACCCAGGCTCCCCGAGTCGATCTCGTGGCTGGCCGACACGCGCGAGCTCATGCCCCCGCGCCCGGGACGACCTTGAAGGCGAGCTGGATTCGATGATCTCCCGCCGCAGCGATCCTTCCGGCGTGGCCGGCGCCGGGCGCTACCTGCGACGCCGGGAGCTTCTGCACGGCGATGGGCCAATCCCTGCGCGTCGTCGACCCGGTCGCCTCCCGGGCCGCCGTCTCCCAGGCCGCGGACATCGCCCTGAAGCCGCCCTGCGCGGCGCGGTGCCCGCGGCCTGCGCGCGCCTCGGCGCAGACGGGCCCCTCAGCCGGTACCTCGTCGTCGCCATGGGGCGCATGGGCGGCCGGGGAGATGGGCTACGCCTCCGACGCCGACGTCGTCTTCCTCCACGAGGCCCCCACGACGGAGTCGAACCGGACGCCGCCGCGCGGATGGCGAACAGGTGGCCGCCCAGGTCATCAGACTCCTGGGTGAGACCGGCGCCGAGCCGCCCCTCCCGGCGGACGCCGACCTGCGCCCCGAGGGGCGCGCCGGGCCGCTGTGCCGCAGCCTGGACTCCCTATGCGGGAGTACATCGACCGATGGGCCCACACCCTGGGGAGCGCCAGGCCCTCCTGCGCGCCCGCCCCTGCGCCGGCGACGCCGAGCTCGGCGCCCGGTTCACGGCCCTCGTCGACGGCTTCCGCTATCCGCGCGGCGGCTGGACGCCGACGCCGTCCGCGAGGTGCGAAGGATGAAGGCGCGTGGAAACCGAACGGATCCCGCGCGGCATCGACCCTCACGTCACTCAAACTCGGCCGGGAGGACTGGCGGACGTCGAATGGACGGTCCAACTCCTCCAACTCCAGCACGCCGGGGACCATCGCGGCTGCGCACCACCTCGACCCTCGACGCCCTGACGGCCGCCGCCGACGTCGGCCTCGTCACGGCAGACCAAGCCGACCGGCTGTCGTGCGCATGGGATCTGGCATCCCGTCTGCGCGACCTCAACGTGCTCGGCACGGGCAGGACGTCCGCCTCGAAGATCGACGTACTGGCCCACGATCTCAGGGATCTGGCGGTCCTGTCCTTCCTCATGGGACGGGACGATTCGGACAGGCACGACATCGAGGAGGAGTACCTGCGGGCGGCCCGGCGCTCGCGGGGGCAGTCGAGGAGGATCTTCTACGGCAAGGACACCAGGCGATAGGACACCATCATGCATCTACCTCATACGGCATGGGCAGACCAGAGATGAACGCGATCCACAGAATCGACTCGTACCGTCCGGAGCCTCGCTGACGGAGCTCGGCAGGCGCCAAGCCGCCGAACTCGTCGAACGGTTCGACGGGATCGACATCGAGGCATCCACGTCTCCACACTCGTGCGGACTCGTGAGACCGCGAGCCCGCTGGCCAGGGCCCGTGGCCTCGAGCCGGTCGAACACGCGGGTCTGCGCGAGATCGAGGCCGGTTCGTTGGAGGGAGGGACGGACGAGGCCTCCTACCGCGAATACTTCTCGACCCGTCGAGCGCTGGCTTCGCGGCTCGCTCGACGAACCCATGGGCGGCGGCGTGTCGGGGGCCGAAGTCCTCGCGAGGTACGACAGCGCCATCGAGGGACATCGAGCGGACCGGGGCCCGCAGCGTCGCGATAGTCAGCCACGGGGAGTCATCGGGCTGTGGGCCGGCGCCAGGGCGGCGGGTCTGACGATCGAGCTCGTCACCAGCCGTTACCTGACGAACACCCAGATGTGCGTGCTGGAGGGGGACCTCGCCACGGGCTACCGCGCGCTGTCGTGGTTCGGGGGCCGTCGGGCAGGGTCGGGCCTACGCCCCGTCTCCCTCGTGACTGAGGACCTTGTCGAGGAATTCGCGGGTGCGCGGATGCGCGGGGTTCGACAGGACCTCCTCGGGCCGGCCGGATTCGACGATCGAGCCTTCGTCCATGAGATACGACGGTGTCCGACACTTCGCGGGCGAAGCCCATCTCGTGGGTGACGACGACCATCGTCATCCCGTCCGCCGCCAGGGATTGCATGACCGACAGCACCTCGCCGACCAACTCCGGATCGAGTGCCGACGTGGGCTCGTCGAAGAGCATGAGCCTGGGCTCCATGGCCAGTGCGCGGGCGATCGCCACCCTCTGCGCCTGACCCCCGAGAGCTGTGGGGATAGTGCTCGGCGCGGTCGGCCAGGCCGACCCGGTCGAGGAGCTCCAGGCCCTGCTCGCGGGCCAGCTCCGGGGTCAGGCGAGTCACCCGGACGGGGGCCTCGATGACGTTCTCGAGGGCCGTCATGTGCGGGAAGAGGTTGAAGCGCTGGAACACCATGCCGATAGAGGCGCGCTGGCGTGCCAGATCCTTCGGCCGCAGGTCGTGGAGCCTGCCCTGCCCGTCGAGGCGATAGCCCATGAGGGCTCCGTCGACGACGACCTGGCCCGCCTGGATCCTTTCCAGCACGTTGATGCAGCGCAGCAGGGTCGACTTGCCCGAGCCCGACGGCCCGAGGATCGTGCACACCTCTCCGTACTCGACGTTCAGACTCACCCCGCGAGCACATGGATGTCGCCGAAGAACTTATGGACGTCGCGCACTTCGACCATGTAGGGGAGTGCGGGGAGGCGGCGGATTCGGCGTTGGGGGCGTCGGGGCGCGCCCTCCGGCGCCGCGTCGTCTGATGATTCGAACATGATGCTCCCTAGAAGCGGCCCATTCGGCCGATGTGCTGGTCGGCGTCGTGCCCGCGGCGTTGATCGCCGCCTGCCGCGAAAGCCTGCCGGCGGGCCTTCTTGCGGCGCGACAGGCCGGGGCCCTTCGACCGGGACGACGATCCCTGCCGTAGTAGGCCTCCAGACGGGACTGGCCGAGCATGAGGGATGGATGTGATGACCAGATACCATATGGCGGCCACCATGAGGTAGGGCAGTTGCAGCAGGGAGTTCGTGCCCAGATCGTTGGAGACTTTCGTCAGCCTCGAGCGTGAAGGGAACCGCGGTGACCAGCGACGTCGTCTTGAGCATCGGATCGTCTCGTTCCCCGTCAGGGGGACGATGACGCGCATCGCCTGGGGATGATGATCCGGCTGAGGATCAGCCGGGGGACATGCCCAGGGCCTGCGCCGCCTCCTCCTGGCCCCCATGTCGACCGAGTCGAGCCCGGATCGGACGATCTCCGCCAGGTAGGCGCCTTCGTTCAATCCGAGGCCCACGATGGCCGCGACCGCCGCCGTGAAGAGGTCGTACGTGCGGAAGCTGAAGAACTCGTGACCGAAGGGGACGCCGAGGGAGAGCCTGGGGTACAGCACGCCGACGAGCCCCCAGAATATGAGCTGGGTGTAGATCGGCGTTCCGCGGAAGAACCATATGTAGGCCAGGGCCACCCACCGCATGACGGGATTGTCGCTGCGGCGCATGATGCCATGGTCACCGCCAGGGTGATGCCGATCGCCATCGCCGCCACGGTGAGGATGAGCGTCCAGCCGATGGCGCGGAAGATGATCAGGGGAGAAGAGGTGTTCCCGACGATGTCCCAGTGGAAGTTCTTGTTGGTGATCAGGCCGTGGACGCCCATGGCGGGCCAGAACCGCGATGACGCCGGCGGCGATCCACCGGCCGACGTGCGGCACCGGTATCGCTTGGATGAGATCGACCTGGGTCTCGTTCTGCTCGCCGAGCCGCTTTGCGAGGCGGTCGGGCGACGTCCTCTTTCGCGGACAGGGGCGTCCGCCGGGGAGTGGATTCTTGGGGGTGTGGATATCGGACATAATCATTTCACCGGGTTGATGAGCGCCTGGGAGGCGACGTTGTCTTTTATGCCCCATTTGGCGAAAATGCCTTTGAGGATGCCTTTGTCCATGAGAGGTACTGGAGAGCCGCCTGGGTGGCCTTGGACATCTGAGCGTCGCCCTTGCCGACCACGACGCCCTGCGGCGCGGAGTCCGTGACGTCGCCGATCGTCTCCAGAGTCCCCCTGGCCTGGGTCAGGGCGTACTGGATAACGGAGGTGTCGGCTCATCGCTCGACCTTCCTCCGATGAGGACCTGGGTCACCGCGTTCTGCTTGTCGTAGCGCTGGATGTCCGGGGGATTGTCGCACGCCCTTGGCCATCTTGGCGATGGCGTCGTCCTGGAAGGTGCCCGACTGGACGCCGATCGTCTTGCCGCAGATGTTCTTCGGATTGAAGTGCGTCGGGTTCCCCTTGCCGACGGCCCAGGCGGTGCCGACGGTGTAGTACTGGATCATGGTGAAGTTCTTCTGCCGGTCGCTCGTGATCGTGATGGCCGAGACTCCCATCTCGTAGCGTTGGGGAATCCCGGGCATGATCGAGGCGAACTCGGCCTGCTGGATGTCGGGCTCAGCCCATGACGGCGGCCAGGGCCTTCGTGAGGGTCCACGTCGTAGCCGATGGGGCTCCGTCCGTCGGAGGCGTAGAAGCCGGCGGAGGCCAGTACAGGTTGGTCCCGAACGTCAGCTTGCCGTCCGACTTGACCCTTTCGGGCACGGATCGGCGATCTCGCGCACCGTGGAGATCTTGGACGTGTCGTATCCGCTGTCGGCGTCGGGGCCTGCGGAGACGGTGTCGGATCCGCAGGCGGCCAGCGCCATCGCGCCTGCGGCGGCGAGCGCCGCGAGCGTCTTCGTGATGCGCATGTCGACTCCTAGTCTTCCTGTCGGTTTCGCGGGTACGACTCGAGCATAACCCAGAATGAATAAATATTCATTCATGCGCATAGTTTATCGGCGTGACTTTTCTCATGGACCGGGCGAACGGGCGACTCGGGCCCGTTCCCGCACGGCCACGCCTGCAGACAGGAGGCGGGAACGGGGCGTCGGGCCGGGGGAGTCGGCGCAGGCGCGGCGGGCCTGCGGGCCCGGGGTGCAGGGGATCGCGGGGAGGCTGCCGGAGACGAGTGCGGGGCGGGGCTGACCGGCTCCCGCCCCGCAGGTCGAGGCTCTGCAGGTCGAAGTACAGGGCGAACTCGTAGGGGTGCGGACGCTGGCGCAGCGGAGCGATCTCGTGCTCCATCTTGTAGTCGATCCACGTGTGGACGAGGTCCTCGGTGAAGACGTCGCCCTCGGTCAGGTAGTCGTGGTCGTCCTCGGAGCGCGCAGCGCGTCTTCGAGGACTCGGGCACCTGCGCGATCTGGGCAGTAGCTCCTCCGGAGGGAGTCGTAGAGGTCTTTGTCGATCGGATCGGCCGGCCTCGACGCGGTTCTTGACGCCGTCCAGGCCCGCCATGAGCTGGGCCGCGAAGGCCAGGTACGGGTTGGCGGAGGGTCGGGGACCCGGAACTCCAGGCGCTTGGCCTTGGGGAGGCGCCCGTCACCGGGATCCGGATGCACGCGGAGCGGTTGCGGGCCAGTAGACGGGGTTGACGGGAGCCTCGAATCCCGGGACGAGGCGGTGGTAGGAGTTGACCGACGGGTTCGTGAAGGCCAGAAGGGAGGGGCGTGGGCGAGGCCGCCGATGTACCTAACGTGCCAGGTCGGACAGGCCGCCAGCCCTTCTCGTCGGCGAAGAGGGCTTGCCGCCCTTCCACAGGGACTGATGGCAGTGCATGCCCGAACCGTTGTCGGCGTACAGCGGCTTGGGCATGAAAGTGGCCGTCTTGCCGAACTCCCAGGCGCAGTTCTTGATGACGTACTTGAACTTCATGCGGGTCGTCCGCCGCCGCCTGAGCGTGCTGAAGGTGTAGTTGATCTCCTGCTGGCCTCCCGTGCCGACTTCGTGGTAGGCCCGTTCGACTTTCAGGCCCACGTCGGCCATCGCACGCACATAGCGTCCCTCAGGTCGCAGTACTGGTCGTTGGGGGCCACCGGGAAGTAGCCGCCCTTCAGGCGGGTCTTGTAGCCGAGGTTGCCCCCCGGCTCCTGGCGATCGGTGTTCCACCATCCCTCGTCGGAGTCGACGGAGTAGAACGACGAGTGCACGTCGGAGTGGAAGCGGATGTCGTCGAAGACGTAGAACTCCGCTTCTGCGCCGAAGTAGACGGTGTCGGCGATGCCCGTGGAGCACACGTAGTCCTCCGCCTTCTGCGCGATGTTGCGGGGTCGCGGGCGTGAACCTCGTCGGTGAAGGATCGACGACGGAGAAGTTCATGACGAGGGTCTTCTCGGACCGGAACGGATCGACGAAGGCGGAGGCGACGTCGAGGGACGAGCTTCAGTCGGACTCGTGGATCGCCTGGAACCCCCGGATGGACGAGCCGTCGAACATGAGGCCGTCGGTGAAGACGTCGTCTTTGAAGGCGTCCACCGGGATGGTGAAATGCTGCATGACGCCGGGCGGGTCGCAGAATCGGACGTCGATGAACCTGACGTCCCGATCCGGAGTGAACGCGACGGCTTCGTCGGCAGTGGAAAACATTCGTGCTCCTTACCATCGTCCGCGAGGTCGTCTCCCGCGGCCGACACAAGCTACCGCCGGCGGGTTTCCCTGAAGGTCCCTCGCGTTTCAGGCGTGTTTCGGCGGTGGATCACTTGCCGCGCATGGCGGCGATCGGGGCGCGCCTTGTGAGGGGTCGATCCCCGGGGATGGGCAGGGACTTCTGGCTGAGGGCCTCCGGCGGCGCGCGCCAGAGCGGCGACCTCCTGGCTGGTGATGCCGCGGGGAGCCGTCTCGTTTGCCTTGTTGAGGTCGATCAGCCGCGTCTGCGCCTCGTCGTTGCCGACGTTGATGACGTGGACCGGGCGTGGGCGCCACGCGCTTGATGGCCCGCCGCTCTTCGGCGACGGGCGTTCGACCCGGGCGTCGGCCCTCGGTGATGAGCACGATCCCGGCCGTCCGATGGCGCGGAAGACCATGTCCTGGCTGCGGGGCGTTGAGGCGGACGGGCTCGGCCTGGACCGTCCATCCCCGTCTGATGCGGTCGAGGACGGCGGAGACAGCGCCCGGCATGCCGTCGATCTGCTTGTAGCTGGCCGTGCGGACCATGCGGGTGAGCGTGATCATGGGGAGGATGAAGGCGAAGAGGACCGCGAAGATCCCCATGTGATCCACCGCCCCGTGGCGATGGCCGGAACGACGCCGATGGCCGCCCCCGCAGCCGCCGCGCCGAGAAGCGCCCAACGGGCCCAGGGGTAGGTGCGCTTGGCGACCCTGCAGGTCTCGCCGAGCACTCTTGTACCAGCGCTGTTTCTCGGGGCTTTCTTCGAGCCCCGTCCTTCGCCATTTTTCGTCCTTCCGCCTCGGCGCCCGAGGTGATTCTAACGGATGGCGGGGTTTGGCCAATGCCGACGCTCCGTCTGCGAGCGGTGGGGCGCCCGCCCGCCGCTCGGGTCAGATGCTCAGGTCCGACTCGAAGTCGCCGCCTTCCAGGCGTCCCTTCAGCTCGGAGAGGTAGCGGCCGGCGTCGGCGCCGTCCACGAGACGGTGGTCGTAGCTCAGCGCCAGGTAGACCATCGAACGCAGACCGCATGGTCTCGTTGCCGTCAGCGTCGCGCACGACCGCGGGACGCTTGACGATCGTCCCCACTCCGAGGATCGCCACCCGGGCTGGCTGACGATCGGCGTGTCGAAGAGGGCTCCGGCCGAGCCGGTGTTCGTGACCGTGAAGGTCGGAACCCGACAGCCCCTCCGGCTTGACGTCTCCGCTGCGGGTGCGGGCGGCCAGGTCGCCGATCGACTTGGCGATGCCGGTGATGTTGAGGTCCCTGGCGTCGCGGATGACGGGGACCATGAGGCCCCTGGGGGCGTCCACGGCGATGCCGACGTGCTCGTGGTCCCAGTAGTGGACGCTCTTGCCCTCGATCGAGGCGTTTATCTTGGGTGCGACTTCAGCGCGTCGACGGCGGCCTTGACGAAGAAGGCAGGAAGGTCAGCTTCGCGCCGGTCTTGGCCTGGAACTCCTCCTTCTGGGCGTTGCGGAGGGCGACGATCCGCGTCACGTCGGCTCTCTACGACCGTCGTCAGCTGTGCCGAGGTCTGAAGGGACTGGACCATGCGCTCGGAGATCACCTGGCGCAGACGGCTGAGCTTCTGAGTGGTGCCGCGCAGTCGGGACGCCTCGGGGGACGGCGTGGACGCCGGCGCTCTGGCCGGTCCGGCCATTCCGGCCGGCGCTGGGCCTTCCGCTTTCGCGCCTCCTCCGCTTTCAGGCCTCCTCCGCTTGGCTTCGCTGGGCCCTCTGCTGCGCGCGGCTTCCGCGGGCGGCTTCGTCGACGTCTTGTCGGCGGATCCTGCCGCCGACGCCGGTTCCGGCGACCGAGGCGAGGTCCACGCCCAATTCCCTGGCGTACTTCCTGACGATCGGCGTGACGTAGCCACCCGGTTCGGATTCCGCGGCCGCGGGGAGGGGCGTGGACGGCGCGGCGCCGGCCTGCGGCCGCGACTGCGCACCCGGGGGACGGCGGGCGAAGAGCGGGGACCGCAGGCGGTCGAGCCCGGGCGGCGTGTCGAGCGGGCGCCGCGGCGCCCTGCGTCGCGGGCGAGGCGGATGCGCCGATGCGGGCGAGGCGTGCCGACGGCCACGGTCTCGTCTTCGCCGACGAGGATCTGCTCGAGCACGCCGGAGGCGGGTGCGGAACCTCGGTGTCGACCTTGTCGGTGGAGACCTCCGAGGAGCGGTTCGTCGACCTGGACGGCCTCGCCGACCCGTTTGAGACCACGTGGTGACGGTGCCCTCGGCGACGGACTCCCCAGAGCCGGCATGCGAACCTCGACGCCGTCGGCTCCCGCCCGACGGGGCCGAGGCAGGCGGAGACTCAGGCGCGGGGGTTTTCGGACGCGGGCGGCGCTGCGACGGGGCCGACTGGCAGGCGCGGGGCCGTGCTCGGCGGGCGCTCCTGCGCCCGCGCCGTCGCCGATGTGAGCCGAGGACGGCGCCCACCTCGACCTCTTCGTCTTCGCCGACGAGGATCTGCTCGAGCACGCCGGAGGCAGTGCGGGAACCTCGGTGCTCGACCTTGTCGGTGGAGACCTCAGGAGCGGTTCGTCGACCTGGACGGCCTCGCCGACCCGTTTGAGCCACGTGGTGACTTGGTGCCGCTGGCGACTGACTCCTCCGAGAGGCGGGCATCTTAATCGGTTCCGACATCGATTCCCCAATTGGCTGTAGTGTGCGAGGGCTAGCCGGCGAGCGCCAGGAGCGCCTCGCCGATCGACTCTGTTCTGGGTGGGGTGAGCGTGGACGAGGCCGTCGAAGTCCCTCCGGCTGGGCTTCCAGGAGACGAGCAGCTGCTCGCCGGCCCGTTCGCCCATGCGCGCTCCGACTCGCGTGCTGAAGCCGACGATGGGGCCGCCCTTGACGCGCACGAGTTTGACGAGCCCTGCGTGCCGAGCATCTGCGACCTGCCGTTGCCCGCGAGGTTGAATTCGACCGCCTCGACGTTCTCCTCGCCGTACTCCTCCTCGGCTCCGCCCTGGTGAGGCCCACGGAGGCGATCCGGATTGCAGAAGGTCACCCTGGGGATGAGGCTCGTCGACGACTCTGAGGGTTGGGCCAGCGATCTCCTCTGCGACGAAGATGCCCTGAGGAATCCGCGGTGGGCGAGCTGCAGCCCCAGGACGACGTCGCCCACGGCGTAGACGCTGGGGACGCTCGTGCGCAGGCGCTCGTCCGTCGGGACGAAGCCGCGGTCCATCGAGACCCCCTGCTCCTCGTAGCCGAGCCCCGACGTCGCCGGGCCCCGTCCGATGGCGACCAAAAGGCAGTCCGCGGTGAAGGACCTGCCGTCCTGCGTCGCGGACCGTCACGGAGGATCCGCTCTGTTCGACGCGGTCGAACATCGTGTCTCGTCGAGAACTTGATGCCGCGCCTGCGGAAAGGAGCGCTCAGCTGCTTGGAGACCGACGGGTCCTCGTTGGGGACGAGGCGGGGAGGCCTCGACGAGGGTCAGTCGGCGCCGTCAGGGAGCGCCAGATGGAGGCGAACTCGACGCCGATCACGTCCCCTCGCCGAGGATGACGGCCGAGTCGGGGGACGCGGTCTAGGTTGAGCGCCTGGTCGGAGGTGATGATGCGGCCGGAGATCTCCAGGCCCAGAGTCTTCGAGAAGGACCCCGACGCCAGGACGACGCTCGTTGCCGCGGTAGAGCGTGCCGTCGACGTCCACGGTACCCTCGCGACGAGGCGGCCCCAGCCGTTGACCGTCTCGACGCCGCGGACGCCACCAGCCCTGGTGAGCCCTCGTGCATCCGCTGGACGACTCCGTCCTTGTACGCGTCGAGGGCGGCCATGTCGATGCCCTCGAACGCCCCGCGACGCCGATCGAGGCGCCCTCGCGCATCTCGTCGGCCACTTCGGCGGCGTGCAGCAAGGCCTTCGTAGGCATGCAGCCTCGATGCAGCACGTGCCCCTGACCTTGTCGCCTTCGATGAGCGCCACCTTCGAACTCCAGCTGCGCGGCGCGCATCGCGGCGCATAGCTGCCGCTTCCCGCGCCGAGCACAACGATGTCAGTAGTCCAGAGTCTCGCCACGTTCCTCCCTTCGAGTTTGTCGCATGAGAACGATTGACTAGTACCACGTCCCAATTATCCGCCTCGACGCGTTGTTTCGCACATTTCCATTCTGCCATGTTTGTCACCTTGGACACGTAAGCTAAAGGCATGGGTCTATTTTCACGGAAACGCGATTCGCCGTCCTCGCGGCGGAGTCAGGCTGCGGCGAAGACCGCCACCGTCGGGCACTTCGAACGGTTCGTGGCCTCGCGGCAGGGGGTCGAAGCCTACACGAGCGCGAGACCCCGAGGGAGCCGTCGGCGCTCATGCTCGTGGCGCGCGACGGGGAGTGGACTCGCCGGAAGGTTCCCGGCGTCGCCGAAGCCGCACGCCTGGCCCAGCAGTTGGGAATCCCATTTTACGAAGTGGTGAAAACGGGCTGCGGATTCGATCCGCCAGTGGAACGAGCGCCAGCGCAGGCAGTGAGACGGGCGCCGGGCGATCGCGGCGTCCGCCGCCGATTTGGCGCCCCGGCCCCATCGGGGACAATCCGGGTGTCCGGGCGGGGAGCGGGCGTCGTTCCTCGCGGCCTTCGGGCCGGAACCGCCTCGATCGCGCGCGCCCGAGCGCGGCCGAGCCCGCAGGGGGCGCGAGGACGCCGAACGAGTATGAAAGGAGCGCCGATGGCCGACGCAGGGCGGTGCGCGACGAGCGCACGGCCGCCATGGGGTGGCCGCGCGCGCCCTGTCAGCGTCCTGGCGGTCGGCGCCGTCATCTTCCCGTGGCGGGGGCATCGTGGCGTCCACCGACGCGTTCCTCGACCATCGCGTGCCCGAGGGCCTGCTCACCCTCCTCGCCGCCGTCTCCTGGGTCGCCGGAGCGGCGGGTGCTCCACAACGGCAGGCGCATGCGCCGCCTCGCCCCTCGTCTCCTGGACCCTCAACCTCCTGGCGCCCATCGCGGCGCTGGTGTTCGCGAGCTGGGACCTGAATCGGGTCAACCCCTGGTTCCACGGCGGGCAGACCACTACTTCCTGCCCCACCGCCGGCGCCCTGGCCGCCCTCGTCTGGCTGATGTGGTCCGCGCCGTCGAAGATCGCCACCCGCAACGGAGGCTGACATGCTCTACAGGCTCGTCTACCGGCTCGTCCTGTCCAAGACAGGATTCCGAGAGGATCCACGACGCGGCGATGTCCGCCATCGGAGCCTTCGGCCGAAGCCCCCTGGCGCCGCTGGCGTCCGCCACCGTCGGACACCGGGGAGGCGACCGGCTGGCGGGCCTCATCGCCCGGCCGGTTCCCGGACGCCTCGGCATGGCCGCGGGCCAGGACAAGAACGGCACCGCGATCCTGGGAACCATCGCCCTCGGCTTCGCCTTCACCGAGATCGGGACCGTCACGCCCCGGCCCCAGCCCGGCAACGAGGGCCTCCGGCTGTGGCGCATCCCCGGCGAGCGCGCCTTCCGCAACCGCATGGGCTTCAACAACGACGCGCCGACGCCGTCGCCAGCGCCTGGCCAGGCTCAGGTCCAGCAGGAGGGGCCGCGCGTGCGTCGTCAGGGTCAACATCGGGAAGAACAGGTGGGTCGCCGCGAGGACGCGGCGGCCGACTATGCGACGTGCGCGGGCAAACTCGCCAGATACGCCGACTACCTCGTCGTCAACGTCTCCTCGCCCAACACCCCGGGCTCCCGCGACCTCCAGGCCGTCGAGGCCCTGCGCCCGATCGTCCGCGCCACGCGGCGGGCGGCCGACGCCGCTGCGCTGCAGGCACGTGCCCGTCCTGGTGAAGATCGCGCCCGACCTGGCCGACGGGGACGTCGACGCCGTCGCGCGCCTCGTCGCGGAGGAGGATCTGGACAGGGGTCGTCGCGACCAACACCACGGTCGCGCACTCCCACGGCGAGGGCGGAGTGTCGGGCAGGCCCGTCCGCGAGCGCGCGCTGGCCGTCGTCTCCGTCTGCGGACGGCCTTGGGGGCCCCACTACCTCGTCATCGGCGTGGGAGGGGTCTTCACGGTCGCCGACGCCGAGGCGATGATCAGCGCGGGCGCCGACCTGCTGGAGACCCTGACGGGATTCGTCTACGAGGGCCGCTCATGCCGGGGCGGATCAACAGGGGCCCTGGCGCGTAAGCCCGCGTAACCCGGATTCCCTGCGGCGGAGAACCGGGTCGGCGCCGGCGGGCGACCGCGATCACCCTTCCGCGTCGCGCGGGCGGCCCTGGCCTGCCGGTGGTCCTCGCGGGTGCCGCCCGAGAGTCTCGCCGAGGCGGACCTGGGCTCGGGGCATGCGCCAGGGGCGGATGTAGAAGGAGCGGCTGAACAGCTGCGTGCTGAATCCCCGCGGGACGCGGGATCCTCGCCGAACTTATGCTGGGCCAGGATGCGCGTGCGGTGCACGGCCAACCCGGTGTCGATCACCATGATGACGAACGGACGTGGGTTCCCAGGAGTATCGCCAGGGCCGGGGCGGGAAGCGGCTCTGGAGCAGCATGGCGACGAAGAGCACGAGCGCCAGGGGGCATGAAGAGGGAGGCGAGGCTGAAGCGCGAATCGATCATGTCGCGCCCGAAGCGCCGGACGGGGCCGGCGTGGGCGGGGGGCATGTGGCGTTCGTCTCCCGACCGCATGGCCGCCTGGCCCTTCTGCCACGCCTCGTTGGACCGGGCGCGCTGCTCGGACCGGAGAGCCTTGCGCTCCTCCTTCGACATGCGGGCCTTGTCGGCGACGATCGGGCGCCGGTTCCTCGCCTCGACGTCCTTGCGACGCGGCGTTGGCGTTCCCTTCGGCCGTGTACCCCTTCGGGGCGGGCGCGGGTTCCCTCGAGGGCCTCGACCGGCTGCCGGCCGTCGTGCGATTCCTTCTTCTTGCCGAACATTCGCTCCATCCTCGACGTCGTGCGTGCACGTCCCAGTGTACGGGACGCGGGGAGGGCAGGGCTGCCGATAGGCTGGGAGGATGAACCACGCAGAGAAACTGACGCGCCGGGTGGACGCCGCCCTCGCTCGCACGAGGGACGAGCTGGAGTCCCTCGTGCGCATCCCTCGGTGTCGGCGTTCCCCCAGGCGGCGGAGCGCATGCGCAGCGCCGAGGCGGTCGCCGAGCTCGCCCGCACCCGAGGGCTGGACGCCGAGGTCGTCGAACTGGAGACCGCGGCGGGACTGCGCGGGCGGCCCGCCGTCCTCGCCCACCGCCGGGCGGCTCCCGGCCAGCCGACCGTCCTCCTGTACGCCCACCACGACGTCCAGCCCGCGGGCTCGCCGGACGGCTGGCTCCGAGCCCTTCGAACCCGTCGAACGCGACGGACGGCTCTACGGCGGGGAACCGCCGACGACAAGGCCGGGATCATGGTCCATCTCGGGGCCTTGGCGGCGCTCGGCGGAGAGTCCGGCCTGGGAGTCACCCTGTTCGTCGAGGGCGAGGAAGAGGTGGGCTCGCCGACCTTCAGGACTTCCTCGCCGCCTACGCGGACCGGCTCGCGGCCGACGTGATCGTCGTGGCCGACTCCAACAACTGGAAGGTCGGCGTCCCTCGCTGACCACGTCGCTGCGCGGAGTGGTCACAGCCAGAGTCACCGTGCGCACGCTGGACCACGCCCTGCACTCGGGGGATGTACGGCGGGCCGGTCCTCGACGCCGTCACGTGCGCCGCGCGGCTCGTCGCCACGCTCCACGACGCCGACAGGGGCGGTCGCCGTCCGCGGGCTGGCGTCCTACGACGACGCGACGGCCGAATACGCCGAGGAGGACCTGCGCGCCGACACGGGCCTGCTCGACGGCGTCCGGCTGACCGGCCGCGGATCGATCGCCTCGCGCCTGTGGACCCAGCCGTCGCTGACGGTCATCGGAATGGACGTGACGAGCACGGCCGAGGCCTCAACACCCTCATCCCCGCCTGCACCCGTCCGGGCTCTCCTGGTGGCCCTGCCAGGACCCCGGCGAGCGCCCAGGCCCTCGTCAGGCACCTGGAGGGAGAACGCGCCCTTCGGGGCCCGCGTCGAAGCGTCCCGTGGAGGAGACGGGCCCCGCCTTCAAAGCCGCGGGGACTCCCCGCGGCGAGCGCCGGGAGATGGGCCCTGGCCCGGGCCTGGGGCGTCCGCCGGTCGACATCGGAGTGGGCGGGTCCATCCCCTTCATCGCCGACCTCACGACGTCTTCCCGGAGGCCGACATCCTCGTCACCGGGGTGGAGGACCCGACACGCGCCCACTCCCAGAACGAGTCGCTGCACTTGGGCGACTGGCGCAATGCGATCCTGGCCGAAGCCCTCCTGCTCTCGCGTCTGGCCGGCCAGGCGTGAGGGTCGCGGTGGCGGCGGCGCCGCTGCCGGGCCTGAGCGCCGGCGCGGTCGCCGACCTCGTCCGCCGTGCGTGGCTGGGCAGACGCGGCGCGGACGCCCTCGACGTCCGCGCGGTCTCCGGACGCGGCCGCCGTGCCCTATGCGACGTCCGGCGTCCAGGGATGCTCGGCGCCACGACGCAGGTGGACGTCCCCGGAGCCGCCGGCAGGAGATTCGCCTGGGTCGGTGCGGACCGGGTCGTCCTGGACTACACGCGCTCGCCCGCCGCGCCGGCCGGGACGGCCGGGACGGCGGCGATCGGCCGGGATCTCGCGTGGGCGGCGCGGCGGCGCCACGCGAGATCGTCGCCGTGCTGTCGTCGTTCGCGGCGATCGGCGACCTCGGCGCCGGCATGGTCGGCTCCCTGTCGGGACGGCCGCTTCCGCGGTCCTGGACGCCCGGCCTGCCGCTGCCGTCGGATATGGCGGGGCGGATCGCCGCCGCCCGCCGCGTCCTGCCCCTGAGCCACCTGACGGTCTTCACCGGGGACCCCAGCGCCTCCTGGGCCCGACGGGGCTCGCCCGCGCTTGGACGAGGCGGGGCATAGCCCCGCCCTCGCCCAGGAGATGGAGAGGGCCCTCGGGCAGGCGTCCGCGGCGATGGCCGCGGCGTCCGCCGACGCCGACGCGCAGACGGGCGGGGACCTTCTGGGAGCGGAGGACTCGTCCGCGGCCCCTGCCGCCGGCGCCGGGGAGGCCGCCTTCGGACTGCGGATCGTCGGAGCACGGGTTTTGCCCGTCCGGGAAGCGGTCGCCGTCGCGCTGGAGGGTGGGCCTCGCAGGCGGACCTGTGCCTCTACGTGAGCGGCGCGGTCGGGAGAGCCCGCCCGGCGGCCTCGACGCCGCGGTCGCATGCGCCGCACGCCGAGCCGTGCCGCTCGTCCTCGTCTGCGACAGCGCGAGCCTGCAGCGCTCCGGGCTGGCCAGGCTCAGGGCTCAGCAGAGTCTACGAGATCAGGCCCGGACGGGCCTTCGACGACGCCCGGAGACTCCCGCCACCGCCGCCGGGATGGCCCGGCGCTGACGAGACGCCGTCGCACGCGTCGCCGGCACATGGGGATGGAATGATTGACCGGCCGATCGCCTCGGCGCACCGGACGCGGGTGTAAAGCTGGCACGCGTTGCTAGAATGTCCGCCCGTCCCACACTACGCGTGTTCACGTACAACCACTTCACGTACAACCTGTTGGAGGAAGCAATGGGCGAAACGCTCGACGCCGTCGAGTCACAACGTCAACCTCAGCGAGGGCGGCCGTCTCGAAGGTCAAGGCGCTTCTGGAACAGGAGGGTCGCGACGACCTCCGGCTGCGCGTCGCCGTCAGCCCGGTGGCTGCTCGGGACTCATGTACCAGCTCTACTTCGACGAGCGCATCCTCGACGGCGACGCCGTCCGCGACTTCAGGGGCGTGGAAGTGATCGTCGACAAGATGTCCAAGCCGTACCTGGACGGGGCGTCGATCGACTTCGCCGACTCCATCGACCGGCAGGGCTTCACGATCGACAATCCCAACGCTGTGGGTTCGTGCGCCTGCGGCGACTCCTTCCACTGAGGGGAAGGGCATGCGACTGAGAATACTCCGCGGTCTGCTAGCCGCCGTCTTCGCCGTCTCCCTGGTGGCCTGCTCCAATTCCGGCGACGGTCCGGACGGGAAGAAGACGACGGCGGTCAAGTCGACGCCCGACGCTAACAGCCCCAAGCTCACATATGCCGGCGGCAAGCCCCTCATCAAGTTCCCCAGGCGGATCCTCCCAAAGGAACTCAAGGTGACCGTCCTGGAGAAGGGGAAGGAGCGGAGATCGAGGCTTCCGACGTCATCGTCGCCGACTACGTGGGGCAGGTGGGTGGAAGACCCAGCCCTTCGACTCCTCCTTCGCCAAGGGGACTCCGCTGCATGCCTCTGTCCAAGCTGGTGCCGGGATGGGGCAAGGGCTTGGCCGGGCTCCACGTCGGCGACAAGGTCATATCTCCATCCCCCAGGACGGATACGGGCCGAGCGGCCAGCCGGACGCGGGGATCTCGGCGACGACGACGATCGTCTTCTACGTGGAGGTCCACGACGCGCTCTCCATCACCGAGGCGGGCCAGGCCGACGCCACGGCCGTCGTCGATCAGGCGACGCTGCCCGTCGGATCACGGGCGCCATCGGCAGCCGGTGACGAAGGTCGAGGTCAAGAGAACGCGGCCGAGCCCACGACGAGGACGAGACCGTCATCGCACGCGGCACCGGCGAAGTGGGCTCGAAGGGCACGATGTACGTCTCCTACTACGTGGCGTCGAAGGACGGCACCGTCAAAAGACCACGTGGGACGGCAAGAGGCCCCCAAGCCTCCCACGATCGGCAGGGCACCCCCTTCGACGAGCTCGTCAGGACGCCCGTGGGCTCCGCGTTCTGCTGACGGTGCCCAAGACGCAGGAGAACAGCGGCTCGGCGTCGTCGGTGCCGCCCGTGTTCGTGGTCGTCGACATCCTCGCCTACTACCAGGACGGGTGACGGGCCGAGGGCGGACGGACCGCGTCCGGCGCGGTCGAGCCGGCGGCGATACGCTGAGCAGTGAGGCGGCCCGGCGCCCTCACTGCTCAGCGTCGCCGGAATCAGCCGACGATGAGGGCCCGCGGCGCGGGCCTTCGCCGCCTCGAGCCTGTCGGCGACGTTCCGCCAGTCGGCGATGTTCCAGATGGCTTTCACGTAGTCGGCCTTGACGTTGAGGTAGTCGAGGTAGAACGCGTGCTCCCACATGTCGACCATGAACAGCGGGACGATCCCCGCGGGGACGTTCGCCTGTTGGTCGAAGAGCTGGAAGACCACGAGCCCGCCGGAGATCGAGTCGTAGGGCGAGCACCGCCCACCCCGATCCTGGATGCCGGTCGCCGCCGCGGTGAAGTGCGCGACGAAGGAGTCGAAGGATCCGAAGGCGTCGTCGTCGATCGCCCCGGCCAGTTCGCCCTCGGGCCGGCCGCCGCCGTCCGGGGAGAGATTCGTCCAGAAGATCGAGTGATTGGTGTGCCCGCCCAGGTTGAAGGCGAGGTCCTTGGAGAACTGGTTGATCTTGGACGGGTCGCCCGCCTGGCGGGCTGCGGCCAGATTCTCAGCGCGGCGTTGGCGCCCGCCACGTACGCGGCGTGGTGCTTGTCATGGGTGGAGCCGCATGATTTTTCGCGGATATGTGGGGTTCCAGAGCCGCGTAGTCGTAGGGGAGCTCTGGCGGGGTGTAGGTCATGTTGTTCCTCCGTTCGCGGCCGCCGGGCAGCAGGGCGTCCGCCGATGGCGGTAGGCGGGGCCGGACCGTTGTCTGGGACGATTCAAGTATGGGACGTTCGTCCCCTAAGGACAGGGCGGATGCCGCCGCGTCGCACCAACCCGTCCCTGCGCCTGCGGAGGCGGGCGATCGCCTCCCGACCCTCCACGGCGGACACGGTCGGATGTTTGACCTCGCTCGCCTGCGTTGGAGGGATGTGAGGTCGCCCGCTCCTCGTGGTGTCCCCGCCCGAGAATGGAGGAGTTGGAGGGCTCCAGGCCGACGACGTAGTCTCCCGCGGCCATGGACTTCCACTGCATGAAGTACGGGAACTCCTCGACGGAGAACTCCAGGACGAGAGCGATTCCCAGCTCCGGATTGGGCTCACCGAGGCGAAGGTCGAGCCGTCGGGCTCGGCCCGCCAGCGTGGATGAACACGCTCTCCGGCTTGTCGGGCACCGGGGCCTGGACCGTCGACCAGTCGGCCTCGTCGCGGGCAGCCGCCTCGTCGCGGGGTGCGACGCGGATGCTCGGAATGACGATCTCCGCGCTCTCGGACAGCGGCGGCCAGCCGACGTTGCAGTGGTACATGAACATCATGGGCTGAGGGTGAATCCTCGTTGACGACTTCGTCCGCGACGGCGATCGACGCCTCGCCCAGCCGCGAGGAGACGGTGCGGCGCAGGACGAGGTTCTCGCCGAAGAGCTCGGCCTCGCGCACCTCGCCGCTCAAGGTGACCGCGTAGTCGTCCCTCCCAGCCGGCGCCGGCCCGCACGTGCTCGGCCGGGCTCGTCCGGATGCGGCCGTGCAGGGGATACCGCTTCCCCTCCGCGTCCGTGTAGGGGGCGCCGATGTTCTCGAACCCGCAGGTGAAGAACATGCCGCCCATGATGCTGCGGACCACGTCGTCGCTGAGGGTGTCGAAGGGGTTGCGCCCGTTCAGGCCGGGTTTGGACGGGAAGCCGAGGCTGACGCCCCGGTATTCGAATTCGCTGACGTCGAGGGCCTTGTCTTCCATCGCGACGAATCTGACGTCGCCGTTCTTGACCTCGATGGCCCGCATTCCGGCGGCGCGGCCCTCCTCGTAGCGGATGCGGCGAGCGTAGGCGAGCTGCTGCATGCTGCCTACGCGGCCGAGGATGTCTGAGCGTTCCAGTGCGTCTCCTCGAATGGCGTGTTGTCGTGTGGTGCGGGAGGCGGGTGGGATCCGGCGCACCGGGGAGGCCGGCTCGGCTCACTCGAGGTTCGCGTGGCGCTCGAACATGTCTCGCCGGTCTGCCCGAGCAGGGGCATGAGGATCAGCACCAGCGCGTCGTAGGCGAGCCAGCACAGTTGCTCGAAGAGCGAGCCCATCGGCTGGATCGATTCGGCGCTCTGCGCCTCGCCCGGCGCGCGCTTCGGCGTGACCCCGGGGACGGCGACCACCACGTCGGCCAGGGCGCCTATCCGGTGGTCGGGAACATCGTCAGCGTGACCACTTCGACGCCGATCCCTTCGCCTTCTCGACCGCCGCCACGAGGCTCGCCGTGGTGCCCGATCCGGAGCCGACGACCAGGACGTCGCCCTCCCCGACGGACGGCGTGGTCGTCTCGCCCACGAAGAACGCCGGCTTGCCCAGGTGCATCATGCGGTTCGCGAAGGCGCGGGAGGCGAATCCGGTGCGGCCTGCGCCGGCGACGAAGACGCGCCGCGCTCGGACGATCGCCTCGGCCGCCGCCTTCAGCTCCCGGCCGGAGATCCTCTCCCCGTAGGCGCCCACCCTCGTCCAGGATCGCGCGCAGTTCCGCGTTTCCCACAGCGGCGCCGTTCCCGGCCGCAGCGTTGGCGCCGCCCGTCATCGGTTCGCCTCCGGGGTGGGCCATGCCGCCAGCCGCTCGGCCTGGGCGGCGGGGTCCGGGCGTGCTGATCCCGCCGCCGGCGATGACGTGCGTCGGCCCCTGCCTCGGCGTAGTCGGGAAGGGTCGCGGACGTGATGCCGCCGGGGACGGACGCCCCGCCCTTCGCCGCCCATTCCCGGGCGTGAAGGAGAGGTAGGCAGGCAGTTCGAATCGGCGTTCCAGGCCCTCGAACCGTTCGATCGTCGCGTTGATTTCTGACCTCGTCATCGGTGAATCGACCCCGTCGTGTGAACAGCTTCGCCCTCAGGGTCCCGCCGGTCGTCCGACGCGGGCAGCCTCGGAGATCCTGCGAGCGCCCCACTTGCGACTGTACCCGCCGCACAGGCCGAAGTCACCATCCGATTCCTCCGATTCGCCGCCGGGCGTCTGCGGATCCGCCTCGAGTCGGAGGGACTCCAGTCAGGGCCGACCGCCGATTCGCCGGGCGCGTGCCGGCTGTGCGGCGGTTCGGGGAGGCGACGGCTGAGAATGTGACCGTTGCCCGGACGAGAACGGAGGAAGGCATGGCAGAGCTCGACGCCCCGAGGCGGCTCGACGCAGTATCGATCGTCGTGTACTCGGACGACGCCGACACGCGACGCGAGGTCCTCTCCTCCGTCGGGCGCCGCGCCGGCAAGGGGCTGCCTGAGATCCGGTGGAAGGAGACCGCCACGCCCGAGGCTCTGCTGTCCGAGGTCCGCGCAGGCGGCTGCGCCCTGATGATCCTCGACGCGGAGGCCCCCAAGCTCGGCGGCATGGGGATAGGCAAGATGGTCCACGACGAGATCGACGCCGACATCCCTTCGTCCCTCATCGCCCGGCCGCAGGACGAATGGCTCGGGCGATGGTCGGGCGCCGAGGATCCTTCCCCTCCCGTCAACCCGCGCGTCCTCTCCGGCGCGGTCGCGGAGATCCTTCGAGGATAGGGGCTCCATGGCGCATCCGACCTGGCCCGACGTCATCGCGCGTCTCATCGCTAAGCAGAACCTGACCGCGGAGGAGACCGCTGGGCGATCAACGACGTCATGGACGGCAACGCGTCCGGCGTCGTGCTCGCGGGCTTCCTGACCGCTCTCGCCGGCAAGGGCGAGACGCCCGCCGAGATCCGCGGCATGTCCGAGGCCATGCTCGCCCACGCCGTCCCCCTCTCCGTCGAGACGGCTCGATATCGTCGGCACGGGCGGCGACCGCCTGAAGACGGTGAATGTCTCGACGACGGCCGCGCTCGTCGTGGCGGCCGCAGGAGTGCCGGTCGTCAAGCACGGCAACCGGGCGTCGTCTCGGCGTCAGGGGCCGCGGACTGCCTGGAGGCGCTCGGCGTTGCCGTCGACCTCCCGCGGAGGAGGTCGAACGGGTCTTCGCGGAACTCGGCATAGCCTTCGTCTTCGCCAACGCCTTCCACCCTGCCATGCGCTTCGTCTCCCCACGCGCCGCGAACTGGGGTCGCCACCGCCTTCAACATCCTCGGCCCGCTGACCAATCCCGCCCGCCCGGCCGTCTCGGCCATCGGCGTCTCCCGCGAGGACTTCGCCGCCCTGGTGTGCGGAGTGCTCGCCGACAGGATCGCGGGCCTCGTGTCTCCGCTGCCGCAACGGCATGGACGAATTGTCGGCCGCCGCCCCCAACGACGTCTGGGAGGTGCGCGAGGCGGCGTCGTCCACCGCGAGTTCGACGCGGTGGACGAGCTCGGACTGCCCCCGCCACCGTCGACGACCTGCGCGGGGAGAGCCCGGCTTCAACGCCGAGGTCACCCGGGCCGTGCTCGGCGGGGCCGACGGGCCCGGTCAGACAGGCCGTCCTCCTCAATGCCGCCGGGGCCCTCGTGGTGGCCGACAGACACGAGGGGACGCGCCCCGGGACGGCACGTTCGCCGAGCGGATGAGGGCCGCCTACGAGGTGGCCGCTCGTTCGATCGACTCGGGCGCCGCGGCGTCGCTGCTCGATCGCTGGATCGAACTGTCCGGCTCGTGACCGGGCCGGCCACGCCCTCCGCGGCCTCCCGCCGCCCGGGCTTGCCCGCGACGTTCACGTCCCGCCGTCCGCCCGGCGGGCGGCTTCGCCCTCGCACTGCGGCCCGGGGACGCGGAACCGGGCCGCCGACCGGCGGGGCAGGGCCACGGGGACCTCGCCCGAGACCGCGATGAGCCGCGTGTCCCGGCTCCACAGCCACGAGGCGAGCAGCTCGGTCTCCTCGGGATGCGCCGCTCCTCCCGCCAGGCGGGGTCGGCCGACCGCCTCCCGCGACGGCGAGCAGCGCCTCGGCCGCACCGAGGGATGCGCCTGCGCGCGAGCCGTTCCCGCCAGCCGCCCGTAGCGTATGGCGGCGATCTGCCAGCCGGAGCCTTCGCGCCTGGCCGCCACGATCTCCCGGGAGAGCAGGAGGGGCAGGAGCCTCTCTGCGGCGCTGGGCCGCCAGGACGGCTCCCAGCCTGTCGCGCTGCGCGCCCGCCTGCTCGAAGCGCTCCAGCTCGGCCAGCGCCGCCAGCCGCGCCGTCTGGCGCTTCCACAGGCCGTCGCAGGCCCCGCGAGATCGCCGCCGCCTCCTGCGGCGCCCGCCGGGCCCCTCGGCGTCCACGCACGGCGCCGAGCATCGTCCCAGCTCGCACAGGTGGCAGGCGCGGGCCCGGGCGCGGGATCGCGGGGAGCCGCGCGGTGCAGGTGCGCAGCCGGCAGTCGTCGGCGACGAGCCGAGCGAGCCTGCGGGCCTGGGCCTGGGAAGGAAGGGCCCAGGGCGTCGGCGACCCGGTCGAGGGGGACCGCGCGCGTGATCGACAGCCGCGGATGGGCCTCCTCGGTCAGGACCAGCCACGGCAGGCGGTCGGGCCGCCTGGACCGGCGATTGTACGGAGGGTCGAGCCGGGCGATGTCGCGCAGCTCGAGGACTCCGGCCTCCAGGACGGTGGCCGTCGGCTTCGCCTCGACCCTCACGGCCAGATCCACCATCTCGGCGATCCGCCTGCGGGTTTTCCGCGGCGGTGAAGTACTGGCGGACGCGCCTGTGGACGTTCGCGGACGTGCCGACGTACAGGACGTCCCCCGCGGGGCCGATGAACCGGTAGACGCCGGGGAGTGCGGCAGCCCCTCGGCCAGTGCGCCTTCCCCCGGCGGCGGGCGGGAACGGGGTCGGCGGCCGAGGCCAGATCCTCCAAGTGGGTGACGCCCAGCGGGCCGGAGCCGTGCGAGCATGGCGTGCAGGACGTCGACGGTGGCCCGGGCGTCGTCGAGCGCCCGGTGGGTGGGGCTGACCGTGGCCCGGCAGACGCGGGCGAGATCGAGAGCTTGACGTTCGGCGCCTCGTCGCGGGTGAAGACCCTGCGGGCGAGCTTGACGGTGTCGAGCACGCGGACCTTCGGCCAGGCCATGCCGAGCCCGGCGCAGGCCGCCCTGAGGTGGCCGACGTCGAAGCCGCGTTGTGGGCCACGGAGGACCGTGTCGGGGCCGGGCCCGAGGAACTCCATGAAGGAGGGGAGGACCTCGCCGATTCGGGGACGCCGAGAGCGCCATGGCGGTGGTGATGCCCGTCAGAGCCGTGATGAAGGCGGGATGGGCTCGCCTGGTCGACGAGGGTCGCGAACTCGCCGAGCGTCTCGCCTCCGCGCACCCTGACCGCGCCGATATCCGCTATCGAGTTGGGCGCGGGCCTGCCGCCGGTCGTCTCCAAGTCGACGACGACGAAGGACGCTTCCTCGAGGGGCACGCCCAGATCGTCGAAGGCGAGCCAGGGCGCTGCGCGCTCGACGCGCGGCCGACCCGCGCGCCGAGAGGATCGTCGTCTGCCACGCGTCCAGCGTATCCGGCGGTTCCGACGCCTTCCGATTCGCCGCAGGCTCTACAGCCGGGCGCCGTCGTCGAAGGATCGACGTCCCTCGGCGCGCGGAGACGAGGAGAACGCGCGATGGCGGCTAGGGGCGAACCTCAGCGCGCCCGCCCCCAGGGCGGTGGCGGAGCCGCCGGAGACCGCGCCCAGCGCGACCAGGTCGAGACCAGGACGCTGATCGCCGCGGCCAGCCACAGGAGCCTCGTGCGCGGCGAGGCGGGCGCTGCGTCGTCGGGATCGACGGGGACGAGCACGACGTCCTCCCGTCCTCCTCGGCGGGGCTCCAGTCGCGGGGCCCGCCGGACAGACTCGCTACGGTCTCGACGTCGTCCCCGGCGCCCTCCTCCCACTCTCCGGGCTCCCGAGGCTGCCCGCCTCGGCGTCGCCCGCCCTGCCCCCGCCGAGGCCGTCGAGGTCGAACTCGGAGGCGTCGGCGAGCTCCAGGCCGTCCAAACTGAGAGTTCCGTGACGATCTCCTCCCAGCGCTCGTCGAAGTCTTCAGCTTCGCGTCCGAGTCATACGTCCCAGCATAGTCGCGGGTAGAATGGAACGCAGCGGTGCATATGTGCCGACGGCGTCGTCCCCGCGCGCCGAGAAGAAGATCTTTAGGAAGGTTCCATCATGACGGTTCGTCGCGTCGCCCCTGCTCACTGCCGGCGGTTTCGCCCCTGCCTGTCCTCCGCCGTGGGAGGGCTCATCCAGCGCTACACCGAGATCGCCCCCGACATCGAGATCATCGCCTACCAGTACGGATACCACGGCCTCCTGACCGGCAACTACGTCGTCGTCGGCGAGGAGGCGCGCCGCAGCGCCCACATCCTCTCCCGCTTCGGCGGATCGCCGATCGGCAACTCCCGCGTCAAGCTGACGAACGCGAAGAACCTCGTGGAGCGCGGCCTGGTCAAGGAAGGCGAGGATCCCCTCGAGGTCGCAGCCGAGCGCCTGCGCGCCGACGGCGTGGACGTGCTCCACACGATCGGCGGCGACGACACCAACACGACGGCCGCCGACCTCGCGGCCTACCTCAAGGAGCACGACTACGACTTGACGGTCGTGGGGCTCCCAAGACGATCGACAACGACATCGTTCCCATCCGCCAGTCCCTGGGCGCTTGGACCGCGGCCGAGGAGGCCTCGGGATTCGCCCAGCACGTCATCGGCGAGCACCGGTCCAACCCCGGATGCTCATCGTCCACGAGGTCATGGGCCGCAACTGCGGTTACCTGACCGCCCAGTCCGCCCAGTACTACCACGCGTGGGTCGTCGAGCAGGAGTGGGCGCCCGCCCTCGGCCTGTCCAAGGAACGGTGGGACGTCCACGCCGTCTACCTGCCCGAGCTGTCCATCGACATCGACGGGGAGGCCAAGCGGCTGCGCGGCATCATGGACGAGATCGGCAACGTCAACATCTTCCTCTCCGAGGGCGCCGGGGTCGACGAGATCGTCGCCGAGAAGGAGGCCGCGGGCGAGGAGGTCGAGCGCGACCCCTTCGGCCACGTCAAGCTCGACACCGTCAATCCCGGCCAGTGGTTCGCCAAGCAGTTCGCCGAGCGCATCGGCGCGGAGAAGGTCATGGTGCAGAAGTCGGGCTACTACTCGCGCGCCTGGCATTCGAACGCGGACGACCTGGCCCTCATCGGCTCGATGGTGGACATGGCCGTCGACTGCGCCCTGGAGGGCACGTCCGCGTGATCGGCCGGGACGAGGAGAACGGCGACGAGCTCTCGTGCATCGCCTTCCCGCGCATCAAGGGCCACAAGGCCTTCGACGTCTCCCCAGCGGTGGTTCGCCAACCTCACGGGCGCCATCGGCCAGAAGTTCGAGGTTCGCTGACGGGCGACGCGGGCGGCCCGACGCGCAGCGGGCTGCCCGACGCCCGCGACCGGCGACCGCCGGAGCCGGGCGGACCGGACTAGAATCGTCGTCATGTTCACCGACGCAGACGATGCGAACGCGACCTCCGTCAGAGCCTGAGGGACCGTCCGGCCGGACACCAGCCGGACTGGCCGGACGCGGGCGATCTGAGGCGACTGTCGCGTATCTGCGGACCCCTGCCCCCGCTGGTGTTCGCCGGCGAGGCGGACCGGCTCCAGCGGAGATGGCCGCCGTCGCGGGCGAGGCCTTCGTCCTCGCGGCGGGGACTGCGCCGAGTCCTTCGAGGAGGCGACCGCCTCCCACATCAGGGCCAAGATCCGCACCATCCTCCAGATGGCCGTCATCCTCACGTACGGGGCGTCGGTCCCCGTCGTCGAGATCGGGCGCATGGGCTGGCCAGTACTCAAGCCCCGGTCGGCCCCGACGGAGACCCGCGACGGGACCACGCTCCCCTCCTACTTCGGCGACGCCGTCAACGGACACGAGTTCTCCCGCCCGTCCCGCACGCCCGACCCGCGTCGTCTCGTCGAGGCCTATCAGCGCTCGGCGGCCACGCTGAACCTCATCCGAGCCTTCACCACGGGGCTTCGCCGACCTCGACAAGGTCCACAGGTGGAACAAGGGGTTCATAGCCAATCCGGCCTACGCACGCTACGAGACGGTCGCGACGGAGATCGACCGGGCGATGCGGTTCATGCTCGCGGCGGGCGTCAACCACGAATCCCTCGCACGGTGGACCTCTACGCCTCCACGGGGCCCTCATCCTCCCTACGAGAGGCCCTGACCCGCGTCGACTCGCGGACGGGACAGCCCTACGACTGCTCGGCGCACTTCCTGTGGATCGGCGAGCGCACGCGCGACGTCGACGGCGCGCACGTCGAGCTGCTCAGCCGCGTCCGCAACCCGATCGGCGTCAAACTCGGCCCCTCCGCCCGGCCCGCCGACGTCCTCGCCCTCGTCGACAGGCTCAATCCGAGGGGACGCCCGGACGGCTGACCCTCATCGCCCGCATGGGGGCCTCGACGGTCCAGAGCGCCTGCCCGCCCTCGTCGAGGCCGTCCGCGACGACGGCCGCCCGGTCACGTGGGTGACCGACCCCATGCACGCAACACCATCAGCGCCTCCAACGGGATGAAGACCAGGCGCCTGGCCGACATCCTCGCCGAGATCAGGGGCTTCTTCTCGGTCCACGAATCGCTGGGCACCAAGCCCGGCGGCATCCACGTCGAGCTCACCGGGGACGACGTCACCGAAGTGCTCGGCGGCTCGGAGGAGATCGTCGAGACACCCGCCCGCCCGCTACGAGACGCTCGTCGACCCGCGTCTGAACCACCAGCAGTCCTGGAGATGGCCTTCCTCGTCTCCGAGATGCTGCGCGACGTCCATCTGTAGCCGGCCCGCCGGGTCTGCCGGCCGGAGTTCGAGCCGTTCGATCCGTGCCCGCACCGTCGCGTGCGCCCGGAGGCGCGGCCCGACCTCGATGTGTCGCGCATGATCAGCCCGCCCTGTGCGGGGACGCGGCTTCGATGGTGCGGTCGTAGACGGTGGTCTTCTGGATCAGCCCGCCCTGTGCGGGGACGCGGCCCTAGAAGACCGCGATCTTCACGCCCGTCCCCTTACGGGCCTTCGTCCCGGCCGCGGGGCTCTGGGAGCGGACGATCCCGAAGTAGCCGCCGAAGACGTTGTCGGCCTGCACCTGAAGCCCGCGTTCTGCAGCGTCGTCGTGGCCTCTTCGCGGCGCATGTCGACGACGTTGGGGACGTCGACGAGCTCCGCCCTGGGAGACGACCACCGTCACCGAGTCGCCCCTGGTGGACGGTCCCCTTGCTCGGGTCCTGGGAGATGACGACTCCTGGGCGACGGTGTCCGAGTGCTCCTCCTGGCGGGAGACCGTCAGCCCGGCCTTCCTTATGGCGTTGTTCGCGTCGGCTTCGACTTGCCGACGACGTTGGGGACCCTGATCGGCTGGCGGCCCTGGATATCGTCACGGTGACCGCCAATCGTGGTTGACCGCCGTGTCGGCGGCCACCGACTGCGAGACGACCCTGCCCTCGTCCACCGACTCCGAGTAGACGGCGGCCTCCCTGTAGACGAGACGGGCCGAGCCGAGCCTCGCCTGGCCTCCCTGTGCGGACAGCCCCTGACAGATCGGGGACGGTCACCTGTTCGACGCCGCGGGAGACCGTGACGGTGACGACCCTGCTCGGATGGACCCTTCCGCCCCGCCCGGATCGGTGGAGACGACGGACCCGGACGGCACGGTGTCCGGAATAGACGTTGCGGCGCCTGGCGGTCAGCCCCTCCTCGCGGAGGGGCTGAGGGCCTGCTCGTAAGTCTGCCCGCCACCGCCGGGATCGTGACCCGCTTGCCCGGCCCGGCGCGGAAGTACCACAGCACGGCGGTTGGGGCGACCGCCAGCAGGATCGCCAGAGCCGCCCAGGCCCTGCGGCCCTGCTGCCGTCTCCTGCCCGGCAGCTCCGGGGTTTCGTGGCGCAGGTCCGTCCGTCGCCGCCGCGAGGCGCGTGCCCCGTTCCGTCGTCCGCGCCGCCGCCGGGCGGGATCGGCTCGGCGGCCGGTGCCGCGCCGTCCGGGGACGGGACCGGGCATGGGCATCGTCGTCGTGGGGGCGGCCGGGAGGGGCTTCGGATCCGGGCGGGGCGTCGTCTCGCCGTCGTCGTCCTCGCCGTCGGACTGGGGCGCCGGGATGACGGGGGATGCGCCGGATGAGGTCTCCTCGAGGATCGACCGGGTGATGGCGAGGAGTTCGCGGAGCGCCTCCTCGCCGTTGGCCGGCCGCTGCGAGGCGATCCTTGGCCCGTCAGCAGCGCGATGAAGGAGTCGAGGGACGCGGGGATCCAGTCAGCCTGCTCCGCGACGTGCGGCATGGGCTCGTTGATGTGCATGTACGCCGTGGCGATGGGGGTCTCGGCCTGGAAGGGAGCTCGCCCGTGAGGAACTCGTAGAGCATGATGCCCACCGCGTAGACGTCTGCCGGGGCCTCGGCGACGCCGGTCGTGATGACTTCGGGGCCATGTAGGGTCACGGTTCCCATGGCCTGCCCGGTCGTCGGGGAGACCGAGGTGACCGCGCGGGCCAGTCCGAAGTCGGCGACTTTGGCGTGGATCTCAGGCCGCTCGAATATCGACACGGGCGGGATCCGCGAGTGAGCATGACGTTCTCGGGTTTGACGTCGCGGTGGACGATGCCCGCCGAGTGCGCGCTGCTGAGCGCGCGCAGGGTCTGCTCGGTGATCGCCAGGGCCGTGCCGAGGGTGCAGCTGCCGGTGCGGATCAGTTCGCTGCGCACGTCGGGGCCGGACGTACTCCATGACGAGGTAGGCGTGGCGCCCGTCTCCGAGTCCACACGCCCTGGTCGTGGACCGTGACGACGTAGGCCGAGGACAGCCGCGCCGCCGCCCTGGCCTCGCGATTGAACCGCGCCGTGAAGTCAGGGCTCTCGGCCAGATGCCGGTGCATGAGCTTGATCGCCACGTCTCGTTCGAGGCGCTTGTCCCGGGCGCGGTAGACCGTCGCCATTCCGCCGCGCGCGATGCGCCCGGCGATGACGTAGCGTCCGTCGACGACGGCTCCCAGGAGCGAGTCCGATACCACGGGTTAAGAGTACTAAAAGCACGGCCACCTCGGTTACAGGAGCCGCCCCGCGCGGACCGGTCCCCGGAGGGCTCAGAACTGGGCCATGGCGGCGCGGACCTTCGCGACGTACTTCTGGGTGTCGGGGCGCATCCCGGTTTTCTTGACGCCTCCCAGGCCCTGGTAGTAGCCGGCTATGCCCTGGTCCATGTCGTCGGCGTTCTTCTGCAGGTAGCGGATGATCGCCACGCCCGCCACCGCGTTGTCCTGCGGATCGAGCAGGTTGAGCTGGCGCCCGACCATGCGCGAGGCCCACTCGCCCGAGGACGGGATGACCTGCATGACCCCCACGGCGTTGGCGGGGGAGACCGTGCGCATGTCGAAGTCCGATTCGACGGAGGCGTGGGCAAAGGGCGAGCCGGGGGTCGACTCCCATCTTCGCCGCCGCCTCGCGCACGATTTCGCGCATCTTCGCCGCCGAGGGCGTCGAGACGCCTTCCAAGGAGGCCCGGTTCCGGTTCGCCGCGGCGTTCACCTCGTCCGAATACGTGTAGTGGAGGAAGGTCTTGGGCACCGGATCGGAGGGGACCGAGGCCGAGGCCTTGACAGCCGTGGGGATCGTCAGCCGCTGGCCGGGGAAGATGCGGTCAGGGGTCCGCGATGCCGTTGGCGGAGGCGAGCGCCGAGGCGGTCGTCGAGTGGCGGCGGGCGATCCCCGACAGCGTCTCCCCGCCGGCCACGACGTGGACCGATCCCTGCGAGGCCGCCGGCACGAGGGCGAGGGAGCCTGCTGTCGACTCTCCCACGGCCGCGAGCGTGACCGGCACGGCCGCGGGACCGGAGACCACGGCGAGGGCCGGGCGTTCGTGCGCCGCCGGTTCCGGACGAGGCCTTGGCCCGTGACCCGGCGTGGAAGTCGAGGTGAGGACGCCGAGGGCTGCGGTCGCCGTGGCGAGCGGTCGATGCGTGCACATACGTGCGCATGGACGCATGAGGTGCCTCAGGTCTCCCGTCTGTGTAACGAGTTATCGATGAGAATCGTGATGATCCGTGAACGATGTGCCACATGTGACAATAGCGCGTTCCGGGCCGGCGCGCCACACGTTTTTCCGGACGAGTGCGACACACGGCACGGCGGCCCGCAGGCCCGGCCGTTCTCGGCTAGTCTGTGCAGTGACCGTTTCGCCTGAATCCTGGCTGTCCGTCCCCCTAGCCGCGGGCTGCTCGGCGTGACCCAACGCGACGTCGCTCCGTGCTCGCCGACCGCAGCCTCATCGCTCTGCGGCGCGGCGGAGGCGGCGCCCTGGCGATCCCGCCCTCGCCTCTCGTCGACGGGGAGGGGCCGCGCGCGTGCTGCCGTCGCTGCGGGGCACGCTCATCACGCTCGCGGACGCGGGCTACGACGACGAGGAGGCGTGGTCGTGGCTCACGGGCGACGTGCCCGAACCTCGGCGGGCGTCCATCGACGCCCTGCGCTCCGGCCGCGTCCATGCGGTCGGGACGGTGGCCTGCACGCTCGCCTTCTAGCCGGTCCGCGCGGTGCGGACCCGGGCCTCGCATCGGGCCCGCAGTCCGCCGGCGACGTCCGGCCGCCGACCCTCGGTTCGTCCGACTCGCCAGCTCGCCCAGGAGCTGGCCGAGGAGGTCGATTCCTCCGAGCTCGCCCGGCCGGAGCCGGCGAGCCTCTCCCAGGCGGAGCGCGCCTCGTCCTGATGCACGGCGATGAGGGCCTCGTGTCGCGAGCGGGCCCCGCTGAGGCGATGATGTCGCGGATCCGCTCGGCGTCCTCCTCGGTGACGGCGCCCCCAGGCGCGAGCGCAGCCAGTCGGCGTCCGCCGGACTCGCACACCGGCCCGTCAGGGCCAGCAGGGACCGTCCGCTTCCCTCTGCGACGTCCCCGCACAGAGGCTTGCCGGTCACCTCGGCGTCGCCGAAGACTCCGAGGTCGTCGTCGCGGAGCTGGTGAGCGATTCCCAGGGGACGCCCGATGCCGGCCAGCAGGCGGACGAGCGCCGCGTCGGCTCCGCCCAGCCGCGCGCCGATCGTCAGGGGGTAGACGACGGAGTACCGGGCGCTCTTGTGGACGATGACGTTCATGGCGGCGCGAACGGGGTCGTCCTGCTCCGGGACGCGCCCCGCCCGGACGTCGAGGTACTGCCCGAAAGCGACCTCCCCGTCATCCTGGCGAAGTCGGCGAGCGCCCGCCGCCCGCCGCCCGGGGCCAGGCCGCACGCGCGCACGCAGGCCTCCGTCGACAGCGACAGGAGGAGGTCCCCAGGAGGATCGCCTCGGCGGCGCCGAAGTCCGCCTCGTCGCCGAGCCAGCCCGCTTTGCGGTGCGCCTGGGCGAAGGCGACGTGGCCGGTCGGCACTCCCCGGCGGATCTGCGCGTGGTCGATGACGTCGTCGTGGACGAGGGCCGACGCCTGGTAGAGCCTCGACGGCCGCGCCGGCGTGGATCGCGGGGGCGATGTCCCCGGCTCCCGCCGAGGTACGCCGCGGCCAGGAGGGCCGCGGGTGCGCTTTGCCCGACTCCATCAGCGAGCGCGGGGCCGCGAACTCCTCGAGGAGGGGGCGTCCCCGAAGGTCAGCCATCCAGGAGCAGCGCGGAGATAGCCGTACGCGGCACTCGACACGTCGGCTCGGATGGAGGCGAGGGTGGGGCTGGCCATGGTCCAAGCGTAGCCGGAGGCGGCGAGGCCCACACGGCGGGCGGGCGGATCGGATGACCGGATCGGGCTGGATCGGCCGGTTGAGATGGCCGGAACCGGGCGGCCGGGGCGGCGAACCGAGTGAGCGGAACCGGTCCACAGTCGCCGTCCGCGTCGGCCGGGCGCACATCGAGCCGGACCGGAGCCCTTCCTCCTGCGGCATCCGGCGAGACTTCGACCATGATCGCACTCCGTTCGCCCGAGGAGCCCTCGTCCTCGTCCCGCACATCGTCGGTTACCGTCCCGCCCGGCAGCTCGTTCTGTGCGGCCTGGACCAGCGCGTCGTCGACGCGTCGGGCCGGCGCGCCTGCATGGGACCGGTCGTGGTCGTCGACTGCGCCGCCGAATCGGTCGGCGAGGACCACGCACGCTTCATAGCCGAGGTCGTCGGCCACCATCGCGTGACCAAGGCCGTCATCGTCCTGTACTGCGACGATCTCGCCCAGGTCGAGGGACCGCCGCGGCGCGCCCTCGAACACGTCCACGCCATGGCCCTTCAGGCCTGGCCCCCGCTCCCGACGGCTTCCTCGCCTCCTACGCCGTGGACGGCACGTCCTTCGTCCGCGTCGACGGGTCGGAGGCGACTGTGCGCTCGCTGCGGGAGCTCGACTCCTGCCAGGCGGCCGCCGAGCTCGTCTACAAAGGGCGCTCTCCGCTGCGCGAACCGCCGTCCCCGGAGATCGAGGCCAAGCCGGAGGCCGAGCGCGACGCGGCCCGCAGGGGGAGTCCGCCCGCGCTGAGCAGGCGGAGCGGACGCCGCAGGCCATTGCGGCCCAGCTCGCAGCGGTCGACGCGCTGCTGGCCTGCCCCGACGCCGGCCGGCCCGCGGACAGAATGGCGCACGCGAGGATGTGCGGCCGGGTGAGCGCCGCCCTGTGCAACCCGGACGTGCGCGACCGAGTCCTCCTCTACGGCATCGACCCGGCTGTGGAGACCCCGCTGGCCGGCGTCGGGGAGGAGGAGCTCTCCCGCCTGGCAGCGGCCGCCGGGCGCGCCCCATCGACCGGATCCGCCGGGTCATCGCCCTACTCGAAGAGTCGCCTCCCTACCGGGTCGAGGCGAGTACGCCGCCCTCGCGGCGGCCGGATACCTCCACTGGTGGTCGTGCCCAATTCCCTGGCGGCGAAGAGGGTCAGGCAGGCCGCGCGGATCGACCCGGGGTATCCGCTGGCCCACCTGCTCCTCGACGTCGTCTCCAGCGGGACCATGGCCCCCTGGTACTCCGCGCTGACGGCCGGCTGACGCGTCCGTTTCGACGATTCCCGGGCCATGCGAGGGGAGTCTCCCACGCCGAGGCTCCCGGCCGCGCAGGCGCCCAGCCAGGTCGCGGCGGCCCATTCCGGGCTTCCGCTCGGCACGGGGACCGCGCCGGCTGCTCGGGAGCCGGCTGCGCATGGTCCCCGCGGTCGCGGCCGAGGGGACCCGGAAGTCCGTCCCAGTGGTCCGGCCTGGCTGGGCGCCCTCCGTCTGGATGCCGTGCATCGACGGCGTCTGACCGTCGCACGACGCTCTTGGAGGCGGGAAACGCCGTTGCGCGAAAGCGAGCTCGCACCGTAGCGCCCCGCGTCGCCGGCGCGGGCGGGCTCTCGGCGGAGCACGAGAAGAGCGCCGCCGCGGGGCGGGAGGCCTGGCGGCGGGCGGGACCTCAAGACCCGCGTCAGGCGGGTGGGCAGGCTATGGTGGCTGGAATCCCATGCACGCGTCCACCGGCGGAGGCGTAGGCTGAAACCGATGATGGCAACGAATTGTGAACTGGTCATGCCCCGGCTTTCGGGAATGAAATCGCAGAGTTTTGCTCGTTCACGGGCCAATGTCCTGGACTGTGCCCGAAAACTCATGGGCGTGGTTTGTGTTGAGCGTTTCAAGCTGAAAGGTCCCACGTGGCAACCAGGTCCGACAGGCAACCTGCAACCGTTTCCCGCCGAGGAGGCCGGGCCCTCGATGGAATCGAAGAAAGCTGGCGACCGGGGAAGGCGCGGGTACGAGGCGAAGGCGGCTCAAGGCGGCTTCGAAGAAGGCCCGGAACGCATGAAGAAGGCGGGCGCAACGGCGTCGAGAGACGTCGGAGCGCCAGAAGGCATCCGCTAAAGCCCGCCGCGAGAAGAAAGGCCGCATCGGCCGGAGAGGGTGAGCCCGCTGCCCTGAAGAAGCCCGCACGCGAAGAAGAAGCCCGCTGCGAAAAGGGCCGCATCGGCCAAGGCCGCGGCCGGCGCCTCACGCAAAGGGGCTCGTCGACAGCCAGGAAGACCCAGCGGAAGACGGCCGGGGAAGAAGCCCGCCGCCTCTCCCGCGCCCGAGGGCGTCGAAGCCGTCGAGATCGCCGGCGGCTCCGCAGCGCCGTCTCCGGCCGCGTCAGGACACGGCCGACTACGAGGAAACCGACATCGTCGGCGTCTCGGACGACGACCTCGAACTGGAGGAGGGAGCCGAGGACGAGGCGGACGCCGACGCGGAGTCCGGCGATGAGTCGGACAAGAACGGCGCGAAGGGCCGCGGGCGCAGCAGGATCCTCACCGACGACGCGATCCCCGTCTCCAAGGGCGCCTTCACGATGAAGGACTCCGACGAATCGGACGAGCCGGCCGTGCGCGTCCACGTCGCGGGCGCCACGGCGGATCCCGTCAAGGACTACCTCAAGCAGATCGGCAAGGTCCCCCTCCTCAACGCCGAAGAGGAAGTCGATCTGGCCAAGCGGATCGAGGCGGGCCTGTTCGCCGAGCACATCCTCAGAGCGGCTCCCTGAACAGGAGACCGACCGGATCAACCATGCGCGAGCTCAAGCTCATCTCCGCGAGACGGCCAGCAGGCCAGAACCACCTTCTGAGGCCAACCTCCGCCTGGTGGTCTCATGGCCAAAACGCTACCACGGACGGGGCATGCTCTTCCTCGACCTCATTCAGGAGGGCAACCTCGGCCTGGTCGCGCGGTGGAGAAAGTTCGACTACTCGAAGGGCTACAGGTTCTCGACTTACGCCGTGGTGGATCCGCCGAGGCGATCACCCGCGCGATGGCCGACCAGGCGCGCACGATCCGCATCCCGTCCACATGGTCGGGTGTCAACAAGCTCGCCCGCGTCCAGCGCCAGATGCTCCAGGGACCTCGGCGCGAACCGAGCACCGAGGGCTGGCCAGGAACTGGACGCATGACCGAGAGAGGTCATCGAGGTCAGTACGGGCGCGAGCCCATCTCCTCCACACGCCCCTGGGGAGGACGGCGACAGCGAGTTCGGCGACTCTCATCGAGGCCTCGGAGGCCGTCGTGCGGCCGACGCGGTGGGCTTCACGCTTCTGCAGGGCAGCTGCGGCAGGGTGCTCGACGCCCTCTCCGGAGCGCGAGGCGGGGTGGTCTCGATGCGCTTCGGCCTGACCGGCGACAGACGAAGACCCTCGACGAGGTCGGGAAGGTCTACGGTGTCGCGCGAGCGACATCACGCCAGATCGAGGTCAAGACGATGATCAGCTCCGCCACCCTCCCGTTTCACGTGCTGCGCGACTACCTCGACCAGCCGCCTCGGCCTCCAGGGCCCGCCGCTGCCGCCTGGGCTGGCAGGCGGCCAGGTCAGCCCGGGCGCTGCCACGGCATCCAGCTGGCGGGCGGTGACGGGTCACGTTGCGCGAGACCGCCCGCCGCGCGAAGCGCGTCGCAGCCTCCTCGGCGATGTAGCGCCTGAGAAGGAGCGCGGCCACGCGGGCGTCGGCGAGCGCCTCGATGGCGCGTGCCAGGCACGGGCACGCCGGCGCGCCCTGGCGGACGCCGCGAGACTGTGCCTGCCAGCGGCGCTTTCCAGTGAATCTTCGACAGCTCCATGGTGCAGGCCGTGGCCTCCGCATGGGATGGCGAAGTCCACCCGGCGTGCCGGTGAGCGGCGTTGAGAAGCCCGACGTCGAAGGCCGCATTGTGGGCGACGACCACCTTTCCAGGCCAGGAGGCGGTGACGCGGGGGACCTCCGGCGATCGGCGGCGCGTCCGCGACGTCTGCGTCGGTGAGACCCGTGGACGACGAGTCGCCGCGACAGGGCGGCCGGGGTTGACCAGGCTGCTCACTCGCCGGTCGGGCGGCCGGAGCCGTCCCGCCGTGACGGTTTCGATCTCGGAATCGGCGGTCGATTTGCGTCAGCGCGGGTCGTCTCGACGTCGACAGCACAGCCCATGTTCCTCCTGCTTTCCACGGCCCGCCGGAGACGCAGTGCCCGGTATGCACGGGCCGGCCCGCTCGCGACCTCCGCCCGGACGCGGGTCTCCGCGGTAGCGCGGCCTTCCGTTCCGCCCGATGCGAACGGTGTGGGCGCATCGGGCGCGCAGCCGGCCGTTCGTGCTGATGGAGACGTGACTACAGCAGCGGCCGACGACCAGCTGACGATCCTCGACCGGTGCGACGCAGTGCGGGGCGCAGGCCTACGTCCGCGTCGTCCTCACGGCGAGCTCTCTTCTGCGCGCTGCGCCAACGCCCACCTGGAGAAACTCGCCGCCGCGGCCGTCTGCGTGCGACGAGCGAAGCGCATCGCCTCCGGCCCGGCCGAGCGCGGGGGCGCGGGTGAGGCGTGATGACGCATCTGCGCGCCCGGCGCGAGAAAGGTGACGGCAGGCGCGCATACGATATCGGGTGACGACACCGAGGCCTGCAGCGCGCGCCACCTCCAAGTCCTCGAAGGGCTGGAGGCGGTGCCTCAAGCACTCCAGGCATGTACATCAGGTCCACCGGCTCCCGCTCATGCACTGCCCTGTGGGAGATGCGTCGACAGCGCGGTGGATGATGAGGCTCTGGGGGCTACGCCCACGCCATGAGAGTCGGGCTCCACGGCGACGGATCGGTGGAGGTGCGCGACGACGGGCGAGGCGTTGCCCGTCGACGTCGTCGGCGTCAGGGCTGACGAGCGTGGAAGTCGTCTACACGAAGCTGCACGCCGGCGGGAGTTCAGCTCACTACACGTCCTCGGGAGGCCTGCACGGCGCGGCGCCTCCGTGGTCAACGCCCTCTCGGCCGCCTGGACGTCCGGGTATGGACCGCGACGGGAGTGACTATCAGATGCAGTTCCGCAGCGAGCCCGGGCGCTTCGCCGACGGGCGGAAGAGCCCCCTCGCCCGATTTCAACCTTCGCTGCGTACCGGCTCACCTCCGTGCTGGACGCGGGCGAAGGCGGCCAAAGACGCACCGGCACCCGCGTGCGTCTACCGTGCAGACCCGCAGATCTTCCTCGACAGCGCGGATTTCTCCTGCGAGCTCGTCTCCCGCGTCCGCCAGACGAGCCTTCCACTCTCATCCCCAGGCTGGCCATCACGGCTGGTCGACTGGCCGGGACGGCGAAACCGACCAGCGAGACCTTCCGCTTCGACAGCGGCACCGTCGACTACGTCGACTTCCCTGGCCAGGAGACGCCCTGTCACCCGCGACGATGCGCCCGGCCGGCGAGTGACCTTCACGGAGAACGTCCAAGAGCTCCGGCGGGCCATGCGGCCACCGCTCGTCGCGCGCGCGGTGGAGCGCACGGCGTCGGTCGACGTCGCCCTGAGGTGGGGTCGGACTGCGAGACCCGCGGTCCGAGTCAACTTCGTCAGCATCATCAGGACCCCGGGCGGCGGGCCCGCGAGCCGGCTTCGAACGAGGCCGTCCTGAAGGTCGCGCGCTCGCTCGTCAGCGAACCAACGCCCGGCGGCTCAAGGTCAGCGCGGATCCCGCCATCGAGAAGGACGACGTCCTGTGCGCTGACCGGCGACCGTCACGGTCAGGTTCCCGAACCGCAGTTCGAGGGCAGACAAGAGAGGAGATCGCTGACCGCGGCGATACGCGGGATCTCGTCCGCGCGCGCGTGGTCGAAGGGCTGCCGCGATCCTCGCCTCGCCCAGCGCGACCAGAGACGGAGACGGGCCGGCTTCTGGAGAAGATCGTGGCCGAGATGCGCGCGCGCGTCACGGCCCGCGTGCACTGAGGAGATCTCGCGGCTGCGAGACCCTGGAGACCTCGGGCCTGCCCGCCGAAAGCTGTGGCCGACTGCCGCAGCGAGGGACGTCGCGGACCGAGCTGTTCATCGTCGGGGCGATTCGGCGCTCGGCACCGCCGACTCGCCCGCTCCGGCGAATTCCCGGGCGCTGCTGCCATCGCGGCAAGATCCTCAACGTTCAGAAGGCCTCGGCCGCCGACATTCTGAAGAACCAGGAAGTCACATGCCTCGATCGCGTCAGGTCATCGGCGCGGGCGGCGGGCGATCCTTCGACTCGTCAACCGGCCGCCCGGTACGGCAACAGGTCATCGCGATGACCGACGCCGACGTCGACAACGCGCACATCCGCACGCACTGCTGCTGACCCTGTTCTTCAGGTACATGCGCCCCCTCGATCGAAGCCGGACGCGTCTTCGCCACGCGGATCCGCCCTGCATCGCATCTGAAGTGGCTGGCGGGAAGCGCGAGGTCGTCTACACCTACTCCGGACAGAGCTCCACCGCTAGCTGCGCGAGCTCGAAGCGCACAGAGCGGGACGTACCGCGAGCCGATCCAGCGGTACAGGGCCTGGGAGATGGATGCGCACCAGCTCGCCGAGACGACCATAGAGCCCGCCCGCCGGACCCTCCGGCGCATCCGCCCGTGAGACGGGCAGGCCTCGTGGGAGGCCGAGTCGGTTTTCGAGACTGCTCATGGGCAAAGCAGAAGTCGCGCCAGGGAGTTCATCGTCGAGGAGCCTGACGGCGGTGGACCGGGAGCGCATCGACGCCGGGTCTGTATCCATGGCATGGGTGAACTGGGGCCCACCGATGCCGATGAGGATCTTCGCCTGATCGGCCAGCTGGTGGGAAGCAGCCCGACGGGTCGCAATGTGCGCACGAGCGAGCGAGGAGAGTCGAGGGGCTGCTTCGACGATGCCGCTGACGTGTGCGATGCGATAGGCCTGCGCGCTCCGACGGAGCACTGCTGGCCGCTTCGGCCTGGCCGCATGCCCACGGCGCGGCGGCAAGGAGAGTCGGAGGCTCTCCGGCGGGGTCCGCGCGCGCGCGCGCGGCGAGGCATCGGGCGCCTCCTGGCCGCCAGGCAGCTCAGGGCGGCGCGTGGGATCCGACGAGGCGCGCTCGTCCACGTCGACGACGCCAACGCCGGGCTGGCGGCGCTCTCGAACGCAGGGATTCGAACTGTCGCACACCTTCGTGCAGATGCGCATGCGGCTGGACGGAGGACGACGCCGATCCCCACCCTGCCCACATCGGGATCCGAACCGCGCTGGGCCCCGAGGAGGACGACTCGTCCCGCTTCCACAACGCCGTGCAGGCTCAGGCCGAGGTCTGCGATCTCGCCGGACGCGTGGGCCGCGAGCACGCCTTCATCGACCGGGACTGGAGCTTCGTCGCCTTCGACGGGCGGGGCGACCAGGCGGATCGCCACCACCATCGTCTGCGAGCGCTTCGAACGGAGCTGGCAGGCGTTCGGTTGAATCGGAGGCTACATCTCCGAAGTGGTCTCGGCCGGGGAATGGAGGGGCTGGCTCATCTCCCTCCTTCTCGGATGGTCATGGACGCCTTCAGGGCGTCAGGGTCTCCACGCGGAATCGACGTCCCCGAACACGACTACCATTCGACGTACGTCGACTACGGCTTCGGTAACGGCCGCACCCGCGTCTACGTCGCGCCTCGACGGTTGATCGAGCGGCCGGCGGCTGCGCTGATCAGGAGAGCCGGCCGGCGGCTCGGTTGTGCGCCCGGCCGGCAGGCCGAGCGACCGGGCGGGCAGACGCCGAGGGCGATCCGCCCGCGGGCGATCAAGCCGGCCGGCGCTGACCGGGGCCATGAGGGGACGCCCGAGCCCGTCCGCGCCGCTCGTCCGCGGCCGGGTCGACGGGCACAGCGCCAGTTCCCACGGCGCCGGAAACGGTCGGGGCCGACGAACGCCAGCTGGGCGGTCCTCGCCATTGGGAAGCGCGCTGAGCGCGCACGCCCGCAGTGGCCGCCCCGCGGACGGAAGCGGTCAGGGAGTGACCGCTGCCGCCACGGTCCCTGGAGGGCGTCGCGGCTCCCCGGCTACCGTCGCGACGAGATGCCCGGCGACGTCGTCGGCGGGCACGACACTTTCAGGGGCGATAACCCGATGCGCCCTCGGCCAGGCGGATCCGGCACGCCGCGTCCCGTGCAGCCCTGAGGGCGCACCGCGGGCGTCGGCGCAAAGCCGGGCGTCAGGGAGACGAGGGACGATCTGGTCGCCGTCGGCAGTGCCGGCGGCCCGTGCGTCGTCCTCCTCCAGGAGATGACGTCCCAGGCCCTTGGCCGGGGTGGGCGGCGGCCGGGCAGCGATCCTCCGTGCGCCGTCGCCGGGAACTGACGGCGCGGCGTCGAGGAGAGGTCGGCGGCGCCAGCGCCCGCTCGCGGGTTCGAGCAGGACAGGCTCCCTCGCTGAGCTCCGCCCGCCAGACTCGGGGCCGGGTCGCCGCCGGCAACTGGGCGCGTCGACGACCTCCGGGCGCACGATCCTCCCCGCCGACGTGACCACCGACCTGGCCGCGCGGTCGTCGACCCGCCAGGCCGACGTCGTGCGGGGCGCGCGGGCCCTCCGGGACGGAGGCGTCGGCCGTGCGCGCCACAGGCCCGGTCGCCGACAGGACGGCCGCACAGGTCGTCGAGACACTCAGGGCACGCGCTCGCCTTGGCCGATCCGTCCGATTCAGGAGGACCGTGCGGCGAGGGGTCCCGTAGGCTGGCGACCTCTCCAGTCGCCGCCAAACGACGTCGCGCAGGCGCTCAGGCGAATCGAGGATGCCGGTGAAGCTCGGCGATGTCGTCGAGGCTCGGCCTTGCCGCCCGCTCAGCTCGACGACCAGTACTTCAAATCAGGCGGCGCGACTGTCGAGATGTACTCATTGCTCCTCGCTTTCAGGTCGAAGGACTCGCGGAGCCGGACCTCGCTTCGCCACGGCGTCCTCGGAGGGGACCGTATGACGGCGACCGGCCGGTCGTGTCAGGACGTGACAGCCTCGACGGTGGAGCTCCCTGCGAACCTGTCCAGGCTGAGCACGCGACCGCCGGCGGGTCGTCAGTCGGTGCTCGACGTAGACGCGCCGGGAGGTCAGGGCCGGGGCGCGCGGCTGCCCGCTCCACGAGCCACGTTGTTGATCCCGAAGAGTCCTCCAGAGGGGTGTGGCAGTGGAAGGCTGGAGGAGCACGGCCTCCGGGTTGAACCCGTTCTTCACCTCGACGACGAGCCGCATGCCGTGGTGGCGGTCGGTCAGGTTCTGCACGCCGGTCGCCTGGATCTTCTTGGCGTTGATGGCGTCCTTGAGCTGTCGATGATCTTCTCCGGGCCGACGGGTAGGGAGCTCGGTGGTGATGCCCTTCTTGCGGGCCGTGATGCTCTCGACGTGCGCGGTGGCGCGGGTCTTGAGTGCCCGACCCGTAGCGTGAGCCTCGCGGACGCCCCTCGGCCCGACGATCTTGCCGCCTTCCGGGCAGATCAGGCCCAGGGATAAACGCATGATGACGTCCTCGGGTGTGGCGTCGGGTGCGTCAGAGATGGCGGGCGCCGTGACTTCCACGGGTTGTGCGGCGGCATGGTGGTGGCCATGCCCACCACCGCGATGCCGGACAAACTGGTTGACCAGCAAGGTTGGGCGAGATGACGGGGAGGACCTCAGGCTGGGTGAGCGTGTTGTCGTGGTTGGGACCATGTCGACGTCCTCGAGCAGGCCGTCATCGCCAGGGCCGCGGGGGTCAGGCGCGCCTCGGTGTAGCCAGGATGCCGCCAGCGGGCCGTCGTCGAGCGACGAAGTTCCACGTGCCCGTCGACCGGGGACGCGCATCGTGAACGACGGGCCGACACTGTCACGTCGTAGATGGCGACGTCCCCGCCGTGCGGGTGAAGGCGCCCATGACGTCGCCGACGACCCGCGGTTGACATGGCCCCTGGGGGCGCAGCCCATCTGGTCCCATCTGGAGGATGATGCGACGCTGGACGGGCTTGAGGCCGTCGCGGGCGTCGGGCGAAACGCGCGTAGATCACCGAATAGGGTATTCGAGACGGTGCGCATCTCGGGCGACGTCGTCTCGACGATGTTCTCCTCGACCAGGCCGCGGCGCCATCGTGGCTGGCTGTGAACAAGTATTCCCGCCCGAGGCGTCCCGACGCCAGGGCCGGGGGTGATGTTACCGACGTTGCCCCGGTGTGTGCACGAGGGTCCGCGATGAGACAGTAAACAGGCCGTCGAAATCGATACGCAGCGCTCGTCGGCGAACTGGAGGCCAAGGCCGGCGAGGACGCCCCATTAACGCGATGCGGTCGGCCCTCCGGCACTGCGGGCGATGGGTCCCTACTTCGTGCGCCCAGACCCTCTTCAAACAGCGACTCGGTCTACAGGTCCTTCACCTGCTACGTCGTCGCGGGCTCGGCCTGATCGTCGTGCTGTCCGACGTCTCCTACGAGTTCAGCCCGAGGCGCGGTCGTGACCATCCGTCAGGTCGTCCCGCCTGCCGCGGTCCGGGACTTCCGGCTGCTGAGGCGGCGCGCGCTGCCCGACGGCGGGGGCAGAAAGACCTGTCTGGCGCTGTCCATGAGGCTGCGGTGGAGCGCGCGTGGGCAGCTGGAGACACGCGCCCGCCCGCGGTGCGACGACCCGCGTGCGCACGGCAACCGCTGACCTCCAGGATCTCCGAGGACGACGACGGGAGATTCCTCCTCGAGCCCGCGCGCTGGACGCCGGAGACCTGGCCGGGGACCGTCTTCGTCGAAGACTCAGGCGATCCTCGCCGAGGCGGTGCTCGGGTGACGCGGCCTTCGAGGGCTGCCCCGAGACGAGTCGCGCCGCCCCGTTCGATCGCGCGATCTGTCCGCGGCGCTCGACGCTCTTGCCGTCGGCCTGCCGACCGCACGAGGCGTCTCGACGTCGGCCGAGGACAGGCGCGCCTCGGACTGCTTCGAGCCCGGCGGGTGTGCTTCGTCCCTCGTCGACGGGCTCAGCGCCGAGGAGCCTCGCCGCGCTGCGCGCCACGCCCCGGCGCTGCGGTCCTTCACCCGCCTGGGCGCGACCGCGGTCGCTCGGCGGCGGCGGCCGTCCACCGCCAGTCGGCACGGGCGAGCTCCCGGCGTGACGGCCATGATGGGGTGCTCGCTGCAGCTCGCCGTCCGCGGCCGGCCCTTCTCCCTCATCTCGTGGGACAGGCCCCGACCCAGTGCGTGGCAGGTAGCAGCTCCTACACGCTCTTCGAGGCGCCTGGGGAAGGAGGCCCGGCGTGCCGCATCGTCAGCCGTCGGTTCGTCGGCTCCGGCCTGACCCTCGCCGCCTGCGGCTGCAGTCCACTCGTCGTGGCCGAGACCCTGCAGGACAGGGTCGAGGCGCGCTGGGCGCTCAGGCGCGCGCGGCGGGCCGTCCTACCTATATTGCGACGTCGACCACGTCGGCGGCCTCGGAGCTTCGCCTCGCCGGAGTGGGTCCGCCGAGCTCCAGGCACCTCGACGCCGGGATGGGGCTGCTGGCCAGGACGCTTCCCGAAGGGTACCTGCTCGTCGTCTCACCGCCGACCACGGCATGGTCGACGTCTCGGCGAAGCGCATCGGCGTCTCTGCAGGGCGGGCTGGCCGAGGGCGTCGAGCTCCTGGCCGGCGAGCGCGCCCTCCACGTCTGCGGGGACGCGGCCCGGCTGGCCGAGCGCTGGCGGATCCTCGGCGGGCGGGCACCTCACGTCATGACAAACGACGCAGGCGCGCTCGGCACGGGGTCTTCGGCCGGGCCGGCCAGCGCGCATACCGACGATAGGCGACATCGTCTCCCTTCAGGCCTCGAATCTGTCCGAAACCGTGGACGCTCCACTCCCGCCCGCCGGAGCGGCAGCATGGTGGGGTCGGATTCCCTCACCCGCCAGGAGAGTACTGGTCGCTCATCGTGGAGACCAGGGGCCGATGGCGCATTGCTCGTCTTCTTCGCGGGGACCCATGGACTGCCGGGAAGTCCCACGCTCGCCCTGCAGACCCGCGTACAGCTACGAACGCAGGGGATGCGCGGGCTGGTCTACACCCGCAACGATTCGGGCAGGCCACGGGCGCCTGTCCTCCGGGATCGGATGCAGGTCGCGCGCCGCGGGAGGTGGACGGGGCCACCACGATTCTCGCGAGCCGTCACTCCGCGAAGCCGCGCCGGCGCGGGCAGGTGCTTCGCATCTGCCGACGGGTCAGTTCTACACGCCCGGTCCAGGTCGAGCAACTCGCACTGCGTCGTCGACGACGAGGATCGACGTCTACGGCTTCGGCATCGCCTCCGACTTCCGCACGCGCCTGTTCGGCTCGGCCCGCATGGATCGAACTGGCGGACAGGGTGGAGGTCCTCCAAGTCCGCTCGCATTGCTGGTGCGGCAAACGCGCACGCACAACGCCCGACCGTGGGCGGCGTCATGGTCGGAGGGGGCAGGGTCGTCGTCGGCGACGTCGACTCGCCGACGTCGGCTACAGGTCCTGTGCCGGTACCACCACCGCAAGGCGATGACCGCGGCGACGGCGCGGGCGGCGCGCCGCATCCCCGGCGAGCGGGGGTCGCGCTGAGCGCCAGGGCGTTCTCCCGGGGCAGTGGCCGTCAGCGCCGCCAGCCAGGAAGCCTTCCCGAGTGAGCGGGCGACAGGATCGCGCCGCCGCGGCACAGCTCAACGCTCCACGGAGAGTGAGCGGAGACTCGAGTGGTCTCGGCGTAGGCCTGCGCGCGCGCCCAGCGGGCCGGGCGGCGTCCTGCCGGCGATCAGCAGATCAGTCTTCTCGAAGACTATATCTCGTCCCAGCTGGGCTGGACGGCCGGAACCGCGCCTCTTCCTGCGGCGTCCCGGCAGGAACATCACCGGCGAGCGCGTCGCCGCCTCCGCCGAATGGGCGCCTGAGGTTCGATCCGTCCTGCTCCCGGGCTGCCTGCCCGACAGGGTCCGGGGCCTCTCCGACTGTGGCGGGCTCGCCTCTGCCCTTCGCTCCAGGACGCCTGGACGGCTCTCGTCCCGTCGGTCTCGCCCGCCGCTTTTCCCGCGTCCGCCTCCTTCTCCTCCTCGTCGGCCCTGCTCCCGCGGCGGGGACCCTCCTGAGGTCGGAGGGCCCTCGGCGTCCGACGCGCGGACGGGGCGCTCTCCGGCCGCCGCGCCGGTGATCCCCTCGGGGAGGTCGACCGACGCGGCAGGGTCAGGACCGTCGCGTCCTTCGCCTGCTCGGGCTGGGAGGGGGCCGGTGCGCTCCGAAGGTTCGGCCGGCGGGTCGGGCCCGCCCGCGCTGCTGGTCGAGCGTGGCCAGGACGTCCTCGATGGGCGCTCGCCGAGGGTCCTCGCCGTCCTCGTCCGACTGGTCGGGCGCCGCGGGAGGCGTGTTCGCCGGGCGCCAGGAGGAGGAGACCGAATTGGGTCTCCGGAGAGCCAGGACCCTCGTCGTCGAGGGCTTTGGGGCGCACGCCGTTCCAGGTCGACGTACCAGGAGGCGCGGTGCTCGCGGTCTCCCGTCACGAAGGTGGCGATGAGCGTCCAGGGCTCGCCGGATCTGCCAAGCGAGTCACGCGATGTCGTCGGGCGCACGCCTCGGCCCAGGAGGCGCAGCGACGAGCTCCTCGATCGGTCAGTCCGTCTCTGTCGTGGCCGATGGAAGGACCTGGCGACTCTGGCCGTGTACTCGCGCTCCGCGATGATCAGGTAGTACGAGGGCCGCCACGCAGGAGGCGGGCAGCGCGGACACCCGCACACCGTCCGACGGACGCACCCTCGCGGATGTAGGCTTGTGTGTCTCGCGGGGCTCATCTGCCGGTCCGGCCCGGAGGTCGGCGGCCTGGCGGGATGGTCGCAGGCGGAGCGCCGCGCTGCCAGGGCGTCCGTGATGGGCAGAACGTACCGGTTTGCCTTCCGAGTCATTGAGCGTAAGCTGTTCGCCGTCGGGCTGGAGCCCGAGTAGGCTCGAGTTCTTCATCGCTCCTCGCCGATCGATGACGGTTCAAGACCGCCACAATCCGCATCGTTTCGGGCCAGGATTCCGGCAGGCGTGTTGATGCCGGCTCGGCGGTTTGCGGCGGATCGCCGGCGGCGATCGTGGCTGGACATGGGGTGAAAACCCAGGCTATCATTGTTGGGCGCACGCGCGAAAGGCGAACTTAGGCGTCGTTCGCCCGAGGCACCGGACTCCGATTTCGCGGTTGACACTGCCGCGTATGTCGACATGAGTGGAGCATGAAACGACAGGCAACTTCGACTACGACGCACCGCGTAAACAAGACGAGGAACTTCGCGAGGACTCCTCGAGCGGTTGAAGGCCCGTCGTTCCGAGCAACAGTCCGGTTCGGTCGACGAAGACGAAGTGGAGGCCGCCGAGGGCTTCGAGTTGCCCGGCGCCGACCTGTCGAACGTGGGCTTTCGATCAGCGACGTCCCCGCGCAGGACGACGGTTCACGTGCTCGCACTCGCTTTCCCGATGCACCACCGTTCGCAGCTGGCGTATGAGGAGCACCGACCGCCCGTGTGCTCGAGGCGCGGCCTGAATCCCGAACCGGCGAGCGCGCGCCCCGCCGACGCCATGGAGGTAAGAACGCCTTTTCAGAAGGAAGCGCGGAGACCCGGCCGACGAGGACCGGGACGCCTCGACGCCCGCCCCTCAAGGCGATCCGGACCGTGGGACGGGGTCCGACGCACCGCACCGCGACGATCTCTCTCGACTGCTGCGGGGCGCTGAGGATCCATCTGTCCTGACGCGGCGTATCCTGCAGTTCACCGTCGACCGCACCCGCGACCTCGTCCTGGGGCGCCGTCTGCATCCTGGGGACAGCGCGCTCCAGCTCCAGGTCTTCGCGGCGCCCAAGTCCCGCGGCATCTGGGCCGACGTCCGCGCGGACATGATCTCGTCCACCGCTCAGGAGGCTCCTCGCGCGAGGGCCACGCGCGACTACATGGCACCGGAGGATCAGAGCCCAGATGCCGATCGAGGGTCGCGTTCCATCAATCCCCGTCCGCCACGTGGGAGGTCGACGGGTCGCGGTGGCTCCTGCGGAGGCGACGCTCCGGGCAAGGCCGCCGTCGATCTGACTGACGCGCCCTCCTGCACCTGGTCTCGACGACACCGTCGTGGTGCGAAACGCGGCGTTCCCAAGCCGCGCGACATCCTGAGCATTCCCAAGGCCGGACCCGTCAAGAGAGAGCGGCCCGCGCTCGAACTCCCCAGCAGGGGGCCGGAGATCCGGAGATCCGGTGACCGCCCAAACGCCGCGAGCCGTCAGCGGGCACGGTCACGCAGCCATCACGCATCCGGGGCTCGGATCGTCCCCGTGCTGCGCATGAGCACGCGGACCGAGGACGGTACTGTCACCCTCGCCTCCTCGGTCGCAGGGACATCCACTGCATCGAGGTCGGCAACTCGCTGCGTGTCGAGGAATCCTCGCCGGAGCGCGGGGCAACCATCTCTAATCCCGACACGGTGACCCCGAGGGGAAGACGATGGCTGACGCGGACGGAAGGCGACTGAACGGCGGACGGGGGCTGGGGTGGCCCTGGCCGCCGACTTCGGCACCGTGGGCGGCGGTCGGCGGGTCGAGGCTCGTCGAAGGCGACGTACAGCATCCCCATCTTCCTCGTCGTCTACGGTGACGAGGACGTCCGGGCTCTCGGTGGTGGCCCCGCTCGGCGTGGCCCTCGGCTGCCTGGCCGTCCACGGCTCGCCCAACGCATCGACGTCCTGCCCGTCCTCGGCGGGCTGCAGGCATCGCCTCGGCCCCTGTGGGCGTGGCGGACGAGGAAACCTCAAACTACTTCACGCTGGGGCGATGACCAACGCCGCCTACCTGGCCCGGCTCCTCCTCTCGCTGGCGGTCAGGTAAGCGCCCTCCGGCCTGCTCATCAGCTTTGCCGGGGGACGCCACGGGGGTGGCGTTCGGGCGGCTCCGACGACCGCCACGCGCCACCGGCGCCGATATGCGGACCATCACGTGGATGTGAGCGGGCCTCTTCGCGGCCCGGCTGGCCGATCGAACCCCTCTACTACACGGACGCGACGAGGCCCTGGCGGTCGTGCGGCTGATCATGTGGGCCCTCCGTCTACGCCCTGCTAGCGTGGTTCACGTGGCTGCTCGTGCGCGGCCTGCGCGGTCCCGCCCGCCGCGCCGCGGGCGGGACGGCGAGCTAAACCTCGATCGCCTCATGCCTCCGCCGTCGCCGTCGCTGGGCTCGTCGCCGATGAGCTCGCGGACGATGTCGAGATCGTCCCCTCGCCGTCGACGTACGGGAAAGAACCTGGTCCTCCGCCTCGATCGTCAGGTCGGGATCACGCAAGTAATTTTTCATCGCGCACGATCGCGTTGAGAACGACAAACGGGGCTACGTCGGAGACCGCCATGCCGACCAGCGGGGCATTGGGCGGGCAACGTCGTCTGAAGGAGCGCCGCGCCCGAGCAGTGGGGCTCACCTTGACCGTCACGGGCGCCCGTTGGACGGGCGTCACGCACTCGACGAAGGGGCCATGACTCGGGGTCAGTGGCCACGTCCACGCCCCACGAGTCGTCGAACAGCCGTTCGTCCGGCGGGGTCGTTGACCAGACGTCACCCTCTCCACGCCGTACTCGTCTTCGACAGGAGCGAGATGACCAGGTTGGCCTTGTCGTCCCCCGTCGGCGACGACCACGTCGACCTCCCGGCCTGGGCGCGCTGCGGCGTCTCGGTTCACCGAGCGTCGGCGAGGTCGAGTCCGCCTCGGGGACGAGCGATCTTCGCGCCGGCGAGCTGCTTGTCACGATCGTGATGTCGTGTGGCGTGCCTGATGAGCTCGCAGCGACGGACGGCCCACCGACCCACCCGATGACGACCTTCATTGCGTCCTCCTTCGCCGGATGATTTGGCGATGCGCTGGACCGACCCGCCCGATCGGCGGGACGATGAAACCGGACGCCGTCTCCGTCCACCTGCAGGATCAGGCGCTCGTCGACGACCATGCCCCCGTCCCAGCCGGGTCACGTAGGCCACCCTCGCCCCCGTCGCGGCCTCCAGGTGGCGACGTCGCCTTGAACCAATCGGGTCGAGGGTCGATGGCGACCAGCGCCACGCCCGCGCTGTCGTCGGCAGACCGTAGTGCGAGCAGGGGGATGAGGTGGCGGAAGACCTGGTCGGCGGCCCGATTTGACGGTCGGGACGGTGGCGTGCAACGCTCGTAGACCTCTGCCGGCCCGGGTCGTAGATCGGGTGACGACGTTCTCGTCACGCCGAAGGTCTCGCGGACCACCCGCGCCGCGATGATGTTCAGGTTGTCCCCCGAGGGGCCGCGGCGAAGCCCTGGGCGTCCTCGATTCCGGCGTGGACGAGACGTCACGGTGAACCCGTGATGCCTCGTAGACCCCTCCGGCAGGCGCCAGGAAGGCCTCGGGGTTGCGGTCTATCACCGCCACGGAGTGTCCGTACTACGAGAGGTTGGTGGCGAGCGTGGCGCCCGCGCCACGGCTATGATGACGAAGTGCACGCTGAGAACGCTACCTCAAAACACGCTCGTGGCGTAGCCTGACACTGATGTCTAGGGTCGTCCACTCGTGCGGCCACCGGTCGGGATTCGCGGACCTGACGATCGTAGTGGCATGCGCGCGGTGATCGCGCCGCAGATCAAATCCTCGGTCGCGGCTGAACGCCGGCACCGTCGCCGTCGCCACGCTCGCGGGCAGCCGCCCTCGTCCTCGCCTTCGGCGGCGGCTCGACGTGGATCGGGCGCTGGCGCCCACCGCCGGTCCCATCAGCTCGTCGGGGACAACATCGGGCCGGGGATGGGCGTGGTCGCCGCCGCCGGGCGCTTCGCAATGCGTGCTCCTCGTCGTCCTGGGCGTCGGCCTGGTGGCCTCGGGCTGACGGTCTTCCCCCTTCGCCGACAGGCGAGCGCGCCTCGTCTCGTCTGCCTCATCCCCTCTGGCACTGCCCGTCCGTCAGTGGGGCGCGGGACTCGCGAATCACGCCCCGTCGCCGCCATGGAGCGACAGCCCTCCTGGCAGTCTGGCCGTCGGAGGCTCGTCCGCGAGCTGGCCGGCAGGCTTCCGCGTCCACGCGCGGGTGGTGCTGGCACGGCCGCCGTCCCGGCTCCGGCGAGGGCATGCGGTGGCAGGCGTGGAGGCCTCATCGCGCCCTCTTCCCGGCCGGGCTCCTCGTCCTCCTGGCCGAGCAGTGCTCGTCCCGCACGAGGCGCCGTCACGGCCCGGCGGCTGGCGCGCGCCTTCGTCCCGACGGTGGCGGCCATCGTCCTCCACCCGCGCTTCTCGGTCTCCGTCAGGGTGCCCAGCGCAGGCCCCATTGTCCCGAGCCTGTCGTGTCTCCGCCCTGTTCAGAGACCAGCCAGAGGATCGTCGCCGTCGTCTACGTCCCTGCTCAGGTGCGCGACGGCCCCTGAGCGCGTACGCACGCCTGCCCCAGCTGCTTCGCGAACTCGCCTACGACGGCATCCTTCCGCGCCGCCTCGCCTCCCGACGCGCTCAAGCCCCGGTTGGCCATCGTCAGGCTGACCGCGGTGCTCGCCGCCGTCCTGTCCAGTATGCTGCTCCCACCCAGGCGGGGCGACGATCTTCGTCGTGAGCGCCTTCGTCCACCTAGCCCTGACGTGCCTGGCCAGCGGAGCATGCGCTCGCTCGGCGTCCTGGAAGGAGTCGCTCGACCGCGACGAGCGCAAGCACGCCGCGCCGCGCGGTGGGTGTTCTCGCCCTGGCCGCGCTTCTCTGGCGATCCTGCCGTCACCCTCGTCGTCGAGCCGTGGTGGTGCTCATCGCGGTCGTCGGACTGGCGATCCCCGCCGTCCTGATGCTCTTCTTCCGCCGCGGCATGGGCAGGGTCAGTCCGGAGCCCGCCGTGACCGACCTGTCCCGCGCCGGCTGCCCACCCGGGTCGCACGGGTCGTCCGCCGACGTCGTGGACGACCCGACCCTGCGCACCCTCAGCTGCGCCCGCTCCCCTGCGGCTGTCGAGCCCGACGGCGGTGACCGTCGACTCACGACCCCGCCCGACGCAGACGCCTGCGGGAGGACTGGCGGGCTGCCGCCCTGCCGGTCGACCTCTCACCGTCCTGGGGGACCCCGCAGGCCGCCACGAGAGACACATCGTGGACTTCGTCCACTCCCTGCACGAGAGCACCCCGAGACGTCGTCACCGTCTTCTACCCGAGGCTGCTCGTCGCAGGCGTGGGAGGGCTGCTCCTGCGGCGCTCCCTGCCGAAGGTCGTCGCCGACCTGCGCCACGAGCGCGGGTCATCCTCGCCGAGGTCCCCTACCTCCGAAGCTCCGGAGGAGACGCATGATTGACATCGACCTGACCGACATCGTCCACGGAGGCGCATGCGTCCGGACGCGCGCGGACGGGCGCGTCGTCTTCGCGCGCTTCGGCCTGCCGGGGAGGGTCCGCGTCGAGGTGACCGGCGAGCGCTCAGCCTCGTGCGGGGCGACGTCGTCGAGGTCCCTCCGGTCCCTCCGAGCACCGGGTCCAGACCGCCTGGCCTGAGGCCGGCCCGCTCGGCGTGGGCGGAGCCGAGCTGGGCCACGTGGCCTTCGACTCCAGGCCCGATGGAAGACCCACGTCCTGCGCGCCACGCTCGCCCGCGTCGGCGGGGCCGGCCTCGCCGCGCACCTGACCGACCGCGGCGTCGACTCGCCGAGTCCGGCCGATGGACGGCGACGCGCGCACCGGAGGGGTGGGCCACCCGCACCCGCGTCGAGTTCGTCGTCGGCGGGGATGAACCTCCATGCACCGAGGCACCCACGACCTCCCGCCCGTCTCAGGCTTCCCGCTGGCCGTCGCCGACGTCGGCGACCTCGACCTCTTCGGGGCGTGGCGGCGCGCCTGGCGTCCGGGCCAGCGCGTGCGGGCAGTCGCCCTCGGCTCCGACCGGTGATCGCCGTCGGGCAGACCTGCTGGTGGGCGCCGGGATTCCGGCCGACCGCCACGTGCGCGAGGACGTCGTCGTCGACAGCCGGCTCTACCCTACCGGGTCGCGCATCCGGCTTCTGCGCAGGTCCACCGCGACGGGGCCGCCCACGCTCATACGGACGGTGCCCGCGCCGCCCGCGCTCGAACCCGGCGACGGCGTGGTCGAACTCTACGCCGGCGCGGGACTGCTCACCCAGCCCCTCGCCCGGCACGTCGGCGACTCCGGCGGGGTGGGCCTTCGAGGGATGCGCGAGGCGACGGACGACGCACGGGCGAACCTCCGCGACCTGCCCTGGGCCAGGGTTCAGACGGCGTCGATCACCGCCCGGTTCGCCCGGGACCTGGGCGGGCGGATCCGTGTGCCGACCCGCCCCGCTCCGGCGCTGGGGCGCGACCTCGCCTCGACGCTCGCAGCCGGGCGGCCCGCCGCATCGTCCTCGTCTCCTGCGACCCCGCGGCCATGGCCAGGGACGTGGCCGCCATGCACGAGGCGGGCCGCGTCGTGACCGGCTTCGACGCCGTCGACCTCTTCCCGAACACGCACCACTTCGAGTGCGTGACCGTCCTGGAGCGCCCCGCGAGCTGACCGGCCGGCGGCGTCGGCGCGGCCACCGCCTCGCCTCCGGACGGGCGAAGCGCCGGGGAGGGGGCCGCGGCGGGCTCTGCAGCGCTCGTCCCGTCCGGCCGCGCCCCGCCCTGCCGCGGAATGTTGACGGCGCCGTGCGGCGTTCGACCTGGTCGCTGCGCGAACGATCGCCCGGCGGACACCGACGGAAGGAACCCCACAATGGCAGAGACCGAACACTTCGACATCGTCGTCGTAGGCGGCGGGAAAGCAGGCAAATCACTGGCGATGCTCCGCGCAGGGCTCGGAGACAGCGTCCTAATGGTCGAGCGCGACAAAGTGGGCGGCACGTGCATCAACGTCGCCTGCATCCCCACGAAGACCCTCGTGACGAGCGCGCGCAGGCTCGACGAGGTCCGCACCGCGGCCGGCTACGGCGTGGCGGTCGACGGCGCCGACTGGCCGACGCCGCATCGACCTGGACAGCTCGCGCGCACGAAAGAGGGCGTCGTCGGCGCGATGGTCGCCGCCCACGAGAGGCTGTTCGACGCCCCCGGCCTCGACTTCGTGCGGGGAACGGCCCGATTCACCGGCCCGAAGACCGTCGAGATCGCCCTCGACGGCGGCGGCGTCCGCACCGTCGCGCGCGACAGGGTCTCATCAACACCGGGACGGCCCCGCCGTGCCCGCGATCCCGGACTGGCGGACGCCGACACTGGACGAGCGAGGACCTCCTGCGCCTCACCGAGATCCCCGACAGCCTGCTCGTCTTGGGCGGGGGAGTGGTCGGCGTGGAGATGGCCTCCATGATGGCCGGCTTCGGTTCGCGCGTCACCTCATCGAGGGCGGCGAGCATCCCTGCTGCGAGGACGCGGACGTGGCCGCCGAGGTCGCCGAGAACCTCCGCAGCCAAGGGGTTGCGATCGTCACCGGCGAGCGCGCCGCCGGCGTCCAATCCGACGGCGACGGCGTGACGGTGACCACCGGCGCCGGCCGCTACACGGCCGACCGCCTGCTCGTCGCCCTGGGCCGCACGCCCGTCACGACGGGTCTGGGCCTGGAGGCCGCCGGCGTCGAGCTGACCGACCGCGGCTTCGTCAAGGTCGACTCCCGCCTGCGCACGAGGCGTCCCGCGTCTACGCCGCCAGCGACGTTGCCGCTCCCCAGTTCACGCACGTCTCCTGGAACGACTTCCGCGTCCTGCGCGACGCCTTCGCCGGCCGGGACGCCACAACGAAGGGCCGCCTCGTCCCCTGGGCGGTGTTCACCACCCCCGAGCTCGGACGCGTGGGCATGGGCGAGGACGAGTCCGCGCCGCCCGCCGGGCCGTCCGCGGTCGCCAGCCCCCACCGCGGCGGTGCCGCGGGCCAAGACCCTCGGCCAGACCTGCGGGTTCTGCAAGGTCGTCGTCGACGCCGAGACCGACCGGATCCTGGGCGCCACCGTCATCGGGGACGGGCGAGCGAAGTCGTCGCGTCCGTCCAGATGATCATGCTCGGCGGCCTGACCTACAACGCGGGTCCGCGACGCCGTCATCGCTCACCCGACGATGGCCGAGGGCTGAACATCGTCCTGGACGCCATGCCCGGCTGACCCCCTCGGACGAGTCCGAGCGCCCGAAGCCCGCGCGGTCGCCCGCGTCGCCTTCCCGGGCCGCCAGGCCGCCGGCCGGGCGACGGCCGGGCCGCCCGCTCGCAGTCGACGCTTCGCATCCCCGGATTGCCGCGGGGACGCGCCCACCCGGTAGATGATGCCGATCGAGGAGGTAATCGGATGGGCTTGATCGACCGGATCGCTGGACCGGAGGACCTCAAAGGCGCTCCCGGGCCGCGGCTGCCGGAGCTGGCCGAGGAAATCGGGCCTTCCTCGTCGAGGACGTGTCGAAGACGGCGCGTACCGCCCCAACTCGGCGTGGTCGAGCCTGACCCTCGCGCTGCGCACCGCGTCTTCTGACTCCCCGTCGGACGCCATCCTCTTCGACACCGGCCACCAGTCCCATGTCCACAAGAGATCCTCCCACCGGACGCCATGAGCTTTCTCCAGCTGCCCGCAGGAAAGGCGGGCTGTCAGGCCACTCTCGCAAGTGAGCCGCCCACGACGTCGTCGGGCTCACGCGACCACGGCCGCCTCTCGTGGGCCGGCATGGATCGCGCGGGGATTTCCAGCTCTGCCAGCCAGCCGGGCGTCTTCGCGCGTCGCGTCGTCGGAGACGGCGCGATGACGGGCGGATGGCCTGGGAGGTACTCAACAGCATCGCGGGGTGACCGTCTCCTCGTCGTCGTCATCAACGGCTACTACGCCCGCCCCGACCGTGGGAGGCTCGTCCGTTAAACCCCATCCGCACGCCTCGCTCGTCCGGCTGTCTAAAATACAGGCCACTCGACTGGACAAGCACGCTCAGGACGCAGGCCCCGGACGCATGGCCTGCGGCACTCCACTCGATCAGAGGCGTGAGACATCTTCGTCGATACGGGCATCTTCGCTCCCTCGTACCAAGTACATCAGCGATCGGCAGGCACAACCTCCGACGACCTGATCGAGGCCCCAGCCTTTGCAGCGGGGCTACAACGGCCACGATCATTATTCGCGATCACCGAGAGGACGCGGCTGGCTATCGAACGCGACGTCACGACCAGTTCCGCGATCAGGGCCATCCATCCCAGCCATTTTGTCGCCCCCCGAGCGCTTCGGGTGGACCAGCGTCTTCGCCAGGAGATCCCGCCCGCATCGCCCGCGCCGACCCGACAGTGGTGCATTTCGCGCCGCGATGACGCGCCCGTCGGCCTGGGGCGGTTCGCCGACAAGTTACCGACAGGTCATCGGTCGACATCAACCAGCACGCGGTAACGATGGCGGCGGGTCTGCCAGGGCCGGCATGCGGCCAGTGCTCACCCTGTACTCCGTTCATGAACCGCCAGATTTCGTGATTGATCATGGACTGGCGCTCCCTCGGCGGTGACCGTCGTACTCGACAGGCCAGGATCTCACGGGCGACGACAGCGCCACCCACAACGGCGTGTAGGTTGTCGATCGCAGCCGCGTTGCCCGGCTGCACGGCGCCCGCGCGACAGCGAGGCTCACCCTTCTGGAGGCTCTGGCCCGACGGCCCTGCCCTCCCGCCCGCTGCGAGGCTGCTGACCGATCCGCCCCGCACTCCGCAGGACGCGTCCTGTTCTCGGCGGGGGCCGGAGGTGGCGTGTCGCGGGTTGGATCATGGTTTGTCGCGCTGGAAGCGGCCGCCCGCATCCCGTCCGCGTCCTCTCGACCGCGGTGACTTGCATCGCCGACGGCCTGGTGAACAGGCATTGGCGCTTCCGCAGCGTAGTGCGGTCGGGCGAAGCCGTCGACGGCAGCGTCAGATCCGGAATATTGGCCTCGCGCGCAGGCGCAGAGCGAGAGCCCACATCGGCGTGCCGGGTTCTCGACCACCGCGCGCCTCGGCTCGCGCCCGCGAGCGCGGCAGCCGACGACGTCCTGTCGGAATATCGGCCGCCGGCGGGCAACCCGCGCTGCTCCGTCGAGGGCGCCGGGCTATGAAGGCTCCGCCGCTCAACCCAGGCCCCACTGCAGCGGAACGATCGCCACAACCGACGTTCTCGATCTGCACGGCCGGGCGCTTCGAGCGCGAGGAGGATCCAGGATCTGCTGGTTGCCCACCTCCCACGCCGGCTGCGCTGATGAGCGGCGAGGCTCTGGCTGTCTGAATCGTCGGCGCGCGCCCGGGGCGGCGATACGCACCACCCGCCTGCCGTTCCGTCGCTCCAGTTGCGCACCGCGAAGGCCTCTCCTCATGGAACTTGCCGCTCTCGAGGGAGGCGTCGCCGTCGGGGCCGCTTCCCCTCACGGCAGCGCACACCGTCGACGTCGCAGGACTGCGGGAGGCGGCAACCGTGATGCGACCGCTGCGCGGGCTGCGGGCGGTTGACCATCACAGCTTGACGGAAGGCACCCATTCGAGGCGAATCGCGGTCGCCTGGCGTCCTAAAATGCGGCATGCCGACACCGGTCCCCAGCCCCGACCTGCTGTGTCGGGGTTGCGGGCGCGGCGGCTCGCGCACAGGCGGGCGGGGTGCCTGCGCCGCTTCACCTCTGCTGGAGAGAGAGAGATGTGCTGGTTTCGATCCACTCAGTGCCAT